>Ga0194124_10001223_pt1 | contig 33343 bp, 34 predicted proteins | sample TA2KigCas0mmetaG_FD_148605 | JGI IMG/M metagenome (GOLD analysis project Ga0194124, IMG submission 148605) | Freshwater microbial communities from Lake Tanganyika, Tanzania - TA2015031 Kigoma Deep Cast 0m | ecosystem: Environmental > Aquatic > Freshwater > Lake | place: Tanzania: Lake...
AAAAGAGCAATGAAAATCCAACAGATTAAAGAAATCAGCGCCAATTATGACCTTCATAAGTACGACTTTAATCGATTCTTTCTTAGTTTCAGAACCCATATTAACCTTATCCACCAATTCTATGCATCGAATGGCTTTCAAAATGAAATTATTTCCGAATTGCGAGGAGGAGTACAAGCGTCGCCATGATTTGATTTGGCCTGAACTTTCCAGTTTACTGCAAAACGCTGGAATAAAGGAGTATTCGATTTTTTTGGAGGACTCGACCGGTAACTTATTTGGTTTCCTTAAGGTTCAGGATAAGGCGTTAAAAACGACCGGCTGCCCGAAGAGCCCATCATGAAAAAGTGGTGGGATTATATGAAAGACCTTATGGAAACCAATCCGGACCATTCCCCTGTCTCCATTCCATTGCGAGAGGTTTTCTACATGCCTTGAGATTATGAAACACTTTATACTTTTATGTTTTGCATTGTTGATCCGCATCAATGCACTAGCTCAGCCCAATATTGTATTGATTTTCGCTGATGATTTAGGATATGGTGAGCTCGGTTCATATGGCCAGAAAATAATTCGTACCCCTAATCTGGATCAGTTCGCTGCAGGCGGATTAAGGTTCACGAATTTTTATTCCAGCAGTGCACTTTGTGCACCAGCACGATGCCAGATGCTCACCGGACTCCACAGTGGACATGCCCAGATCAGGGCGAATTTTGAAATGGCAAATGGTCCTGAATCTTTCACCGATTTAAATGAAAAGGGTCAGATGCCGCTTGCTGGCGACGCAGTTACCATTGCCAAACGCTTGAAAGAAGCTGGCTACACCACAGCCTGTATTGGTAAATGGGGTATGGGTATGGCCGATACACCTGGAAATCCGAACCAACATGGATTCGATTATTTCTACGGCTACCTTGATCAAAAGCAAGCACACAACTATTATCCAACACACCTTTGGGAAAAAATGGAAAACCTTTAAGTCTTCCCAATCCTTTCATGCGTGTACACACAAAGGTTTCTGCGGAGCAAGCAACCGACAGTTTGTTTAAAAGCTTTATTGGAAATTCTTATAGCATCGACGCGATGGCCGAAAAAGTAAATGGATTTATCTCGGGCAACAGGGATAAGCGATTTTTTCTTTACTACCCGATAACGCTTCCGCATCTTGCCCTGCAGGCGCCTGAGTCTGCGGTCAACGAATACCTCGGAAAGTTTGAAGAGCAACCGTATTTGGGTGATCAGGGGTATTGTCCATCCAAATATCCAAGGGCTACCTACGCTGCCATGGTGACCTATATGGATAAAAAAGTTGGTGAACACTCTTAGCGCAACTAAAACAAAATGGTTTGGAAAAAAACACCATTGTCATTTTCACCAGCGACAACGGCTCTGCATTTAAAACGGGCGGAACCGATCCCGACTTCTTTTCGGTAAATGGCTTGCTAAAAAGCCATAAAGGGAGTCTTTATGAAGGAGGAATCCGCGTACCCTTTTTGGTTCAATGGCCAGGGGTTATTCAACCTGGAGTTATCGATCAGCCTTGGGCTGGTTATGACATTTTTCCTACCCTTCTGGAGGTCGCGGGATTAAAAAACCAAGGTGGGCTAGACGGACTTTCTTTTTTTAATCTTTTGAAGGGCGCTAAATCCAACCTGCATGAATTCCTTTATTTTGAGCTTTCCGAATATTCAGGACAACAAGCAATACGCTCCGGAAAATGGAAAGCCATCAGAAGAAATTTGAATAAAGAACCCAACGCACTGTGGGAACTTTATGATTTGAATAACGATCCTTCTGAAACAACCAACCTCGCCTCACGGTTTCCAAAAAAAATAAAACAATTGGCTACAATAGCAGCCAAACAACACAGCCGTTCCCCAGTGGATCATTGGAATTTTATGGAAAAAGCCAAAAATGTTCCATGAACCAAGCGCAGAAGAATTTCCGTACCGAAATTCATTTATACTCCTTAACTTCCAAATAAATATTCCCCTAATGAAAAAGTATTTTATCCTGAGTCTGATGGTTATCGGACAGCACCTGACCATTGGTCAGATCATTCAGCAAACCAGAGATCAAGTTATTGCGATGACGCCTCTTTGGAAAGGTGAGCGTTTGGCCGACGGTAGGCCATTTGTTCCCGATCGATTGATGGAGCGTCTCAAAAATATTTCTACCGAAGAATCTTGGCAAATTCTCCGCAACGAAGGATACAACAATCAATTTGAAGGCCATTGGGATATAATTAATCCCGGTGAATCCATGGTAGGCCGGGGGCCTTAACTGTACAGTATCTTCCTAAGCGAACTGATTACGATGATCTGGTCCGGGCAAAGGGAAAAACAGAAGGACGATCAGGCAATTTCAATTCATGGCCAATCGACCTGTTGAAACCTGGCGACCTCTACATAGCCGACAGTTTTGGAAAGGAAGCCGATGGAACGTTGATCGGGGATAACCTCGGCAACTCAATTTATTCCAAGAGTAAAAATGGTGTGGTCTTTTATGGCTCGGTCAGGGATGCGGAAGGATTGGAAAAAATTCAGGGTTTCAAAGCCTGGGTAAAAGGCTATGACCCGTCTTACTTGCAAGAGGTAATGTTGGGCGGTATAAACATCCCAGTTCGAATAGGTCGAATGACCGTGCTTCCGGGCGATGCCCTCCTGGCGAGGAAAGGCGGAGTGGTCGCCATTCCGGCTCATTTGGTCGAAACAGTGGTCATCAACTCCGAGTTCATTCAATTGCGTGATCAATTCGGTCACCAAATGTTAAAAGAGGGAAAGTATACGCCTGGACAAATTGATTCCCAATGGACAGATGAAATCAAAACTGCTTTTTTAAAGTGGCTTGATCAAAATCCTGGGAAACTGCCAATGTCGCGTCAGGAGTTGGATGATTTTATGAAAAAGAGAACCTGGTAAAACCACCAAATATGAATACCCCATCCCATCAATTTCTGAAAAAATTCGGGTTACGTGAACCTGGTGATGAAACGATTCAGGAGCAGAGCAGAAGATCCTTTTTTAAGAAAGCTGCTGGCGGCCTGACCCTTTCTGGATTTCTTTTCTCACCAATCGAGGATGTACTGGCTCAATCTACTTCTAAAGTCAATCGGAACTCATCCCCGAGTGACTTAAAAATTACCGATATGAGGTATGCGGTGGTGATGAATGGGTATGCGAGGTGTCCTGTCATTCGAATCGATACCAATCAGGGAATTTATGGTCTGGGCGAAGTTCGGGATGGTGCATCATGGCGATATGCCATGTTTTTAAAAAGTAGAATTCTCGGAATGAATCCATGCAGTGTTGAACATATTTTTAAAAGGATAAAACAATTCGGATACCACGGAAGGCAGGGTGGAGGGGTGAGCGCAGTGGAGATGGCATTGTGGGATCTCGCCGGAAAAGCATACAATGTTCCGGTTTATCAACTCCTTGGAGGTAAGTACCGTGATAAAATCCGATTATACGCCGATACACCTGAAGGCGAAAATGAAGCTGATTTTGTCGCTCGCGTAAACAAACGTTTTAATGAGCAGGGCTTCACTTTTATGAAAATGGATTTTGGAATCGAATTGCTAAAAGGTATTCCGGGAACGGTTTCCAATAGTAATTTTTGGGATATCGCTCGACAATGGACCAACGATCCAATGACTTATGGAAGCACCGAGCACCCTTTCACCCAGATTCAAATTACCGATAAAGGACTTGACCTTCTTGTTCAGCGTGTAGCGATGGTACGAGAGAAGATTGGTTATGAGGTTCCGCTTGCCTCAGATCATTATGGTCACTTCGATCACAACAATGCTATTCGGTTGGGAAAGGCAGTAGAGCCATATCGATTGGCATGGTTAGAGGATCTGGTCCCCTGGAAGTTCACCGAACAGTGGAAATTGATTAGCGATGCCATCGAAACTCCGACCATCACCGGTGAGGACATTTATCTTAAAGAGGAGTTCATCAAACTTATGGATCGGGGGGCAATTGACATGGTGCATCCCGATCTGGCCACTGCCGGTGGAATTCTTGAGACAAAAAAGATTGGTGACTACGGTGAGGAACGTGGCGTTGCCATGGCACTGCATTTTGCAGGCACGCCGGTTTCATTTATGGCCAACGTACATTGTGCCGCAGCAACCCAAAATTTCGTTGCGCTGGAACATCATTCCGTTGACTTGGATTATTGGGCCTCACTGGTTAAAACCAAGAAACCTTTTATTGAAAAGGGTTTTGCTGTGTTGCCCGAAGCACCAGGTTTGGGTGTAGAACTAAATGAGGAGGTTGTGAAGCAACACCTCGACCCTGAACATTCAGGATATTTTTTACCGACCACTGAATGGGATAAGGATCGCTCATGGGATCGACTTTGGAGTTAATTAAAAATTATGGCGCTTGAAATAAGAAAAATCGGAAGCCAGGGACTAGAGGCTTCTTCATTGGGTCTTGGATGCATGGGCATGTCAGAATTTTATGGTCCTGCCGATGACAAGGAGTCTATTCGCATTATTCATGAGGCGATTGATCGGGGTGTTAATTTCCTGGATACGGCTGATGTATATGGACCTCATAAAAATGAGGTGTTGGTTGGAAAAGCAGTGGCTGATCGAAGAGTGAAGGTGGTGATTGCTACTAAATTTGGTATCGTTCGAGATCCTTCACGGCCAAATGACCGCGGTGTAAATGGTCGACCAGAATATGTTCGATCATGTTGCGAAAACAGTTTAAAAAGATTGGGGGTTGAATCCATTGATCTCTACTATCAACATCGGGTCGATCCTTCTATTCCAATTGAAGAAACCGTGGGCGCAATGGCTGATCTTGTCAGGCAGGGAAAAGTCCGTTTCATTGGATTATCGGAGGCGGGCCCTGAGACCATTAAGCGTGCGCATGCAGTTCATCCGGTTACGGCTCTTCAGACGGAATATTCACTTTGGACAAGGGACCCTGAAAAGGAATTGATTCAAACCTGCCGTGCATTGGGTATTGGCGTGGTTCCTTACAGTCCATTGGGAAGGGGATTCCTAACCGGCACCATTGGAGGAGCAGATGCACTGGGTGAAGACGATTGGCGCCGGTCGAACCCAAGGTTTTTACCAGAAAATTTTAACGGTAACCTTGCTTTGGTCGAGCGGATTCGACAAGTCGCTACAACCAAAAATTGCACCCCCGCACAACTGGCACTCGCCTGGGTAATGTCGCAAGGAAACGACATGTTCCCGATTCCAGGAACCAAAAAAATGAAGTACCTGATAGAAAACATTCAGGCTTCTGACATCCAGCTCGCTGCATCAGATTTTGAAAATTTAAGTAGCCTTGAAAAACCACTGGGTGAGCGGTACACCGATGCTGGAATGAAGGGAGTGGGATTATAGTTTGAGTAACCAACCAAATATTTTCGAATGAAAGCCACGTCGCGTCGCAATTTTTTATCCTCTGTTGCCCAATCAGCTTTAACTGTTTCATTGCTACCCGCATTTGGTGCGGGAATTGAAAACCAGTTGGTGGGTGAAGGAAAGCTAAGGGTTGCCATTATGGGCTTAGGAAGTTATGCCAACCGCGTTGCAGAGGCCATGCTGGATTGTAAGCGCGCGGTATTAACCGGGTTGATCAGCGGTTCGCCGGAGAAAGTGAAAACCTGGCAGTCTAAGTATGGCATTCCTGATAAAAATTGTTACGACTACGGGAATTTTGATGCCATTCGTTCGAATCCTGATATTGATGCGGTTTACATCATTACACCCAACGCACTGCATAAGGAGCAAACCCTCCGAGTGGCACGTGCTGGCAAACATGTAATCTGTGAAAAACCCATGTCGGTTAATGCCGCAGAGGCTGAGGAAATGGTCGCTGCGTGTAAAAAAGCCGGTGTTAAATTGCTAATCGGTTACCGGATGCACGTAGAGGCTAAAACCTTAGAAGTTATCAGGTTGCGTAAGTCAGGCGCCTTTGGAAAAATTGTTTTCTTTCAGGGATTGAGTGGATTCAAAATCGGAGACCCAACACAGTGGCGATTAAACAAATCACTCGCTGGTGGAGGTGCTATGATGGACATTGGAATCTATTCCGTCAATGGGTCACGATATATGGTAGGCGAGGAGCCTATATGGGTTACGGCGCAGGAAACCAAAACCGATCCTGTTAAGTTTAAGCCAGGGGTAGATGAGACCATAATTTTTCAGATGGGGTTCCCAAGTGGAGCTGTAGCCTCTTGTCTTTCCACCTATAATGCCAATCACCTGGATAAATTTTTTCTTTCAGGTGATAAAGGTTTTGCTGAGATGCAACCCTCAACAGGTTATGGTCCGATAATGGGTAAGACTCACCTTGGAACGCTGGATTTTGCCCACCGAACCCATCAAACAGTTCAAATGGATGAAATGGCCGATGTTATTCTAGACAACAAAAAATTGGAAGTTCCTTTGGATGGGGAGGAGGGATTGAAAGACATGAAAATCATTGATGCCATTTATCGCTCTGTGGCATCAGGAAAGAAAGAATTTATTTCTTAAGGCTTGCTTACTGAGTTCTTAGAAAGCGTATTCCACCCATTAGGACGAGCACATTCTGGTCTCCGTTCATCGTGGTTTCTGAAAGTTTGAGTCTGAAACCTTGTGATCGGTAACTGAGTCCTCCAAAAAATTTTCTCCCATTATATCCTGCCGCTAATCCGATGCTGGTAACAAAATTTATCTGAATGTCATACGTCGTTCCGCCGCTGATTTGTTGATTTCGAATCCAATACTGGGCTGGACCGGCGGTAAGTGTGCCATTCACAAAAAAGTCACGCCAGATGTAATTGTAACTATAGCCTGGGGCGAGCCCTATCATAAAAAACGATGTGCCTGCAACTTTATCTAATTCCTCAAAATAGGGAAGGTCTTCCGGGTTCAACATAGTTCCGCTTCCTGAAAAAGAAAAACGGTTGAAGGCAACTCTTAGAAGGGGTGATCCTGCACTGTACAATTGACGTTCGCTGAATAAATATGGGCTCCTCATTGGGGGCCGGTTCGGCTTAAAAGGGAAAGGTCAGGTCTTAAGGGCAATGCTGGTGCAGCCGAATAGCTTTCCCATGACTTACGCAAAAAAAGACCCTTATAATTGACCCAGTGTAAATCACCAAACCACCGCTTTCCCATCGTATTTATGGTCAATTCAGAGGCGTCCGTTTCTCCATAACGACCGATGGAGCGTGATCCGGGGCTTATGGCTGCAGAGGCCTCTATCGTGAATCCAAAGGCAAACAATCGTGCTCCGGCATTGTAGCTGTTGTTTGGTCTGTATACGATTCGTCGGTGTTCGGGATCCGGTCCGTTAATTTCCAGCGATGGGTAGCGATACTTTAATAATGGAGCTATCGCCAAGCTGCTGTTGAAAGCTTCAATATTAAGTCGTCTGGTGCTGTCTGAGGTGCTGAACGCCTGAACAGCACTGATAAGGAGGAAAAATAAAATTAGCAATTGAGGTCTCACGGCAAGGACTGGACTGCAAATCTAAGGCCAATACCTGAAATCAATTTTGTAGCCTAAAAATGGATTCAGAAAAAGAAAAAGTAAGCCTAAAGTATGTATTCACTGAGGTCTTTGTTTTTCAAAAGCCCTCCCAGTTTTTCCTTAACCATGGCTCTGTTTATGTTGATTTGAGCAGGTGGTTTAATTTTTTCAGGGACATCAAAAAGTATATCGTTTAGAAGCCTGCTCATGACGGTATGTAGTCGACGGGCGCCAATGTTTTCAACTTCTGCATTGATCTGAAAGGCGGTCTTAGCAATCTCTTCAATCGATCCCTGATCAAAATCCAGCGTAATTCCCTCCGCCAACAGCAAGGATTGATATTGTCGGGTGAGGGCATTTTTGGGCTCTGTTAATATTCGGATGAAGTCCTCCTTGGTGAGGCTGTTCAACTCAACCCTAATGGGAAATCTACCTTGTAGTTCAGGAATGAGATCCGAAGGTTTCGAGACGTGAAAAGCACCTGCGGCAACAAACAATATATGATCCGTTTTTAGGCTGCCGTATTTGGTATTTACCGTGCATCCTTCGACGACAGGCAGAAGGTCCCGCTGAACACCCTCACGTGAAACGTCCGGACCACTACCTTTCTGAGCTCCAGACGCAATTTTGTCAATCTCATCAATGAAAATAACCCCGTTGTTTTCCGCCAATCTTATGGCTTCCTCCTTTACAGAGTCCATATCAATTAATTTTCCAGCCTCTTCCTCCGTCAGAATTTTTTTGGCTTCAGCGATTGAAACTTTCCTCTTTTTATTTTTTTTCGGCATGAATCCACTCAACATTTCCTGAATGTTGAGCATGGATCCTTCATCCATCATTGGTGCACCGATCATTCCGATCCCTGCCCCAGGGCTCCCTTTGATTTCAATCTCAATTTTCCGCTCATCCAGTTCGCCAGCTTTGATCTTGTCCCTGAAGTGATTCCGGGTGGATTGATTTAATTCAGCATTCGTCTCTTTCATCATCCCCTCCTGTTCAGTTACACTAGTCGACGTATGTACAGGTGGAATCAAGGCGTCCAAAATAATTTCCTCTGCAGCCAGCACTGCGCGTTCCTTGACTTCATCCTTACGATTTTGTTTGACAAGGTTTACAGCCTGTTCAGCCAGATCACGAACCATACTTTCCACATCTCGTCCAACATACCCCACCTCAGTGAATTTTGATGCCTCCACTTTAACAAATGGTGCATTGGCCAGTCGTGCAAGCCTACGGGCAATTTCTGTTTTTCCAACACCCGTAGCACCGATCATTAAAATGTTGTTGGGGATGATTTCGCTTTTCATTTCCGGATCGGCATTCATCCTTCTCCAGCGGTTGCGCAGGGCAATAGCCATATTCTTTTTAGCATCCTGTTGACCCACAATATATTTGTCCAGTTCACGGACAATTTCAGCAGGCGTAAGATGCAATGGTTCCATCCCTTGAGCGTTCATAAAAGCTGGTTTAGAATTTAGTTGGCCGAGTTTGAAGCCGGGTTGAACTCGAAGCGAAGGGGATTTTTTACCAATTCTTTGGTTAAAGCGAGGTCCAGAACCTCCGAGACATTATTCACGTAATGAAATTTGATGCCTTTGAGGTAATTTTTCTCTACCTCTTCAACGTCTTTTTTATTACGGCTGCATAAAATAATTTCCTTAATACCACTTCGCTTTGCTGCCAGGATTTTTTCTTTTATTCCGCCAACCGGCAATACCTTGCCACGGAGGGTTATCTCCCCGGTCATCGCTAAACGGCTTTTTACCTTGCGCTGAGTAAATATGGACGCCAGTGAAGTCAGCATTGTGATACCAGCAGATGGTCCGTCTTTAGGAACGGCGCCCGCCGGTACATGCACGTGAAGATCGTATTGCTGAAAAACACGGTGATCAATATTCAGCGAAGCTGCATTTGATTTTAAATAGGATAGTGCTGCAACAGCAGACTCCTTCATGACGTCTCCCAATTGTCCGGAAAGCGTTAACTGTCCTTTTCCCCGACTTAGGCTTGATTCAATGAATAGAATATCTCCACCCACCTGCGTCCAAGCCAGTCCGGTAACTACACCTGCAGTTTCATTATCCTGATAAAGCTCCTCATCAAAGATTTCAGGCCCCAGCGCCTCAACCACAAATTCAATACCCACCGATCCGGGCATGGGTTCCTCTAATGCTTTATTGCGTGCAATTTTTCGGATGATGGACGCAATTTTTCTTTCAAGGTTGCGTACACCCGACTCCCTGGTATAGGATTCAATAACTTTCAGTAAGGCCTCTTTGGAGAATTTAACTTCCTGTCCACCCAAGCCATGTTCCGTAAGTTGTTTGGGTACAAGATGCTTTATGGCGATTTGTAGTTTCTCCTCTACCGTATAGCCGGTGATCTCAATGATTTCCATGCGATCACGCAACGCGGGATGAATGGTATCCAAAGAATTGGCGGTGGCAATAAAAAGGATCTTCGACAAATCGTATTCAACTTCTAAATAATTGTCGCCGAAGGCATTGTTCTGTTCAGGATCCAGTACCTCCAGAAGGGCTGAGGATGGATCACCGCGGAAATCTGATCGTACCTTATCGATTTCGTCTAAAATGAAAACCGGAAAACACCCAGCGACATTCTCACATAGGATCGCTGAAGTGACTTTGCTATAGACTTTCCTAATGACGTCTTACCTACCCCGGGTGGCCCATACAGACAAAGAATTGGGCCTTTCATATCCTGCTTAAGCTTTAAGACCGCCAGGTATTCGATGATGCGGTCTTTTACTTTCTTTAGTCCAAAGTGATCCTGGTCTAGGATTTTCTGCGCCCTGACCAGGTCAAAATTATCCTCCGTGTAATCTTCCCATGGAAGTTCAACCATGAACTCAGCATAATTCATGGCGACAGGATATTCCGCAGCCTGCGGATTCATCCTTAGTATCTTTTCCAATTCTTTGCCAAAGTGTTCAGCAACAGCCTGAGGCCACTTTTTCTTTTTAGCCGCTTCCCGCAACCGTTCTACTTCTTTGTCCGGACCGGCATAGCCAAGCTCATCCTGGAGCACTTTCATTTGCTGGCGGAGAAAATAATCCCGCTGTTGCTGATCGATGTCGGTGTGGACTTTTTTATTGATTTCGCTTTTGATCTCCAGCATTTGAATTTCCTTAGACATGAACTGGAGTAGCAGTGTTGCTCTTGCAGTAAAGTTCTCAGTCTCAAGAATTTTTTGCTTGTCTGAGACCTCTGCGTTAAGATTTGATGCTAAAAAGTGCGTGAGAAATACAGGGCTTTGAATGTTGTCTAATGCCACTTGAGCTTCCTGGGGAATTTCAGGATTGAGTTTGATGATTTTAAGCGCTGCATCTTTCAAAGAAGCAAACAATGCTTTTGATTCTTTTGATTTAAGGTCTGGCTTGTGTTCATGAATGGCTTCAATCTTTGCAGTCAGGTAGGGCTCTTCGGACACAAACTCTTTTACCCTAAAGCGATTTTTTCCCTGTATGATGATGGTGGTATTGCCATCCGGAAGCACCAACATTTTAATGATTCGCGCGACCGATCCAAATTTGAAGAGATCCTCTGTTGTAGGTTCTTCTTGTTTTCCTTTTTGTGCTAGTACGCCGATGATGCGGTTTCCCTGATAGGCTTTCTTGATCAGCCGTATTGATTTCTGCCTGGTTACCGTAATTGGCATTACGACACCAGGAAATAGAACGGTATTTTTAATCGGTAAAATCGGAATGATGTCCTTGAGGTCTTCCGGTTTTAGATCCGGGTCGTTTTCCGGATTGATCAGTTGGATGAATTCTTCCTGATCGTCCTGACCGAAAGAAGCAATTATTCCGCTTTTGAACATAGGCACTTTTGCCAAAATGGCACTTTTTACCCTTGATTATAAAGGGCGCGGCAATAACTCAATCCAAGTGCCAGGAATTTTGCAACTGCATGCTTTTGCCTCGATTCGTGCGAAATGCAGCGGAATCGATCGTGGGTTACCTAAAAATGGAATTTAACAGCCTTTAACGGCAAACCTTTAGGTCAGATTGGCATAAACAGATCAACCGGTTATCCAACGAGCAATGTCGTTGTAGAAGGAGAAAACCATCAGTGCCATCAATATGGCGAAGCCAATTTTAAGGGAGGTTTCAAAAAAGGTTTCAGAAGGTTCTTTACCTGTTATCATTTCGTAGGAAGCAGGAAAACAACATAGCCTCCGTCTAAGGCGGGTATTGGAAGAAAATTCATGAATGCAAGCACCATCGAAAGCAAACCGGTCATTCTCCAGAATCTTTCCCAATCCCAGGAATCACCGTACATCTGCGCCATGCCGATAGGACCGGAGAGTGATTTTCTTGCATCAATCTCACCGGTAAAGATTTTTCTAAACGCTTTGATCTGAATCCAGATAACATCAAATGCCCGGACAGGTCCGATGGCAATGGATTCGCCTAGGGAGTAGGATTTCACATTCAGTTTATTCTTATCCAAACCAACAGGATAAAAACCAATTACTTTTTGTCCCTCGATGAACTTTTCTGCTACATTAATTTCTTCACCATTCCGGTCAATGCTTAAATGGATGGAATCTCCGGACGATATTTTAAGTGCTTCGACGATTTCGTCGAAATAAAAAACAGCCTTACCATCTACTTTTGTAAACCGATCTCCTTTCTGCAGGCCCGCTCTGGAAGCGATGGTGCCGGGTGAAACCGATTCAACAATAGCAGGGATTCGTGGCCTTAGAAATTTTTCAGCAGACTCCTTTTTATTAAAGCTTTCAATAAAATTCTCCGGAATCGGGATTTCAATTTTCTCTCCGCCCCTTAGAACACCAAAGGATGCTCCCTTCTCAAGAAAATTGGAAGGTTTGATGAGGTCATTGAAGGATTCAACAGGGGTTTGATTGACCGTGATAATCTGGTCGCCTGTTTTAAGACCAATGCTGTCGGCAAGTTCCAAGGCATGAACTCCACCGTTTTCATTGACGAATTTCATTGGAATGGTTACGTCACCCAGAAACCAGGTGAGTCCTATAAAAATCAGGATGCCGGTGATAACATTCACGATGATTCCGCCGAGCATAACGATCAGCCGCTGCCAGGCTGGCTTGGTTCTGAATTCCCATGGTTGAGGCTCGGATTTCATTTGATCCTTATCCATACTCTCATCCACCATGCCGGCAATTTTCACATAGCCACCCAATGGAAACCAGCCAAGTCCGTATTCGGTGTCCCCTTTTTTGAATTTGACCAGGGAAAAATTCAGGACATTGGCCAGCGGAAAAAGAAAGTCAAAAAACAAATAGAATTTTTCTACCCTTATTTTAAACATCCTTGCAGCCAGAAAGTGACCGCCTTCGTGAACAACAATTAGAATAGAAAGGCTCAACAGAAGTTGGGCCGTCATGATTAAACCATTCATAAGAATCTTTTCAATTTTTTATTTGGCCTGTTGAGCAGCAATTAGACGCGCTTCACGATCGGTTTCAATATAATCCTGAATGGAGGGCGCTGCGATCCAGGATACTTTGTCCATGGTTTTTTCTACCACATCAGACATGGTAAGAAAGCCAATGGTTCCATTTAAGAATTCCTGCACGGCAATCTCATTTGCTGCATTCATGATACAAGGCATGTTCCCACCTTTTCGGAGTGCTTCAAAGGCGAGCGCAAGATTACGAAAAGTTTCAGTATCGGGTTTTTCGAACGTGAGCGAAGGGTAGGCTGTAAAATCAAATCGGGGAAACTTAGAATGTAATCTATTGGGAAAGGTCATGGCATACTGAATGGGTAGCCGCATGTCTGGTAGTCCCAGCTGTGCTTTGATGGAGCCGTCCTCAAATTGGACCATGGAATGAATGATGGATTGCGGGTGGACAACCACCTCAATTTTCTCCGCTGGTAATCCAAAAAGCCATCGTGCCTCAATAACCTCCAGCCCTTTATTCATCAGGGATGCTGAATCGATGGTGACCTTTGCACCCATTGACCAGTTGGGGTGCTTGAGTGCCTGCTCTCGGGTAACCTTCATTAATTCCTCTTTTTTCCTGCCACGAAAGGGACCGCCCGACGCGGTAAGGATTAATTTTTCTATTGGATTGTTCAGTTCACCGGTAAGACACTGAAATATGGCGGAGTGCTCGGAGTCCACGGGATAGATATCGATTCCATGTTCCCTTGCCTTTTGTGTCACCAGCGCGCCTGCGACCACAAGGGTTTCTTTATTGGCAAGTGCAATATTTTTACCTGCCTCTATCGCCTTAAGCGTAGGAATGGTACCAGAAAATCCAACCAGTGCTGTTAGCACCAGATCAATCGAGTCCATTTGTGTTACCGAGGCCACGGCGTCGGATCCGCAGTAAACCTTAATGCCTTTGGTTGATAATGCTGATTGAACAACCTCATAGTTTGCCTCATTCTCGATGACCACAGCATTCGGCTGGAATTTTATGGCCTGTTCAATAAGCAATTTGGTATTGTTTCGGGCGGTAAGGACTTCCACCTCAAATTGGTCTGGATGAGCTTCAATAACCTCAAGGGCTTGTGTTCCGATCGAACCGGTAGATCCTAAAATGGCAATCCGTTTTTTTTCCACAGTTGGCGGTTAATTTTTTTCGGTATATGGACTAAGATCAAATGCAATTTTCCGGTCGTTAGAAAGTCTCGGCACCTTGTTCTGGCCTCCAAGTTTTCCTTTTGCCTTCATGTATTGGATAAAGGCATCTTGCTGAAGTGGTGTTACCACCAGTGAACGTAAAATATTCCCAGTAATCAAATCATCGTAATAAATATTTAACGATCTGAGTTCCTGATCCAGCGTTAGCCTGAAAGCTTCCTGATCATGGGGCTTTCCGGTGAAGGCGATGAGCCACTCATGATGGGGTAAACCACTTTCCGGGGTAACCTGAGGGGCAACCGTAAATTCACTGATGACCACTTCAGGAAACTTTTTTAGCGCAGCGGCCATGGCGCGTTCCACCTCTTCTCCAATAACATGCTCGCCGAAGGCACTGATAAAATGTTTGATTCTTCCGGATACAACAAGTCGGTAAGGATTCTTCGAGACGAATTTCACCGTATCGCCGATGGAGTATCCCCACAATCCTGCATTGCTGTTGATGATTAAGGCATAATTTTTTCCAAGCTCTACCGCTTCAATGCCAAGTCTGGTGGGTTGTTCATTAAAGTATTCCTCGGCAGGAATAAACTCGAAGAAGATTCCAGAATTCAGGAGCAGCAATAGGCCTTCAGTCTCTTCTCCATCCTGGTATGCGATGAAGCCTTCCGAGGCAGGATACAATTCAATGGCATCAACTTTACGTCCAATACTATCTTCCAGTTTGTTGCGGTATGGGGCGTAATTAACGCCACCGTAAACAAAAACAGAAAAGTCCGGAAATACCTCGCCCGCCTTTTTTCCGGTTCTCTCCTGAATACGGTCGAAGTACATTTGAACCCAGGGAGGAATGCCACTGATTAAAGTCATTTTGGCCTTCAGTGTCTCATCTATTATTCTTTCAAGTTTCTCTTCCCAATCCTCAATGCAATTGGTTTGATAAGATGGTTTTTGATTGCTCCTCAGGTAGCCAGGAACATGGTGGTTAACTATGCCCGAAAGACGCCCGGTGGGAATACCGCCTTTTTCAGACAGTTCAGGACTACCACTCAGAAAAATCAGATTGCCATCCAAAAACCCGGAGTTACCTGTTCTGTGAACATATTGAAGCAATGCATTGCGGGCACTATTGATATGGTTTGGCAATGAATCTCTCGTAATCGGAATGTACTTGGTTCCGGAAGTTGGGGCGTAATCTTTGATGGGCACCTGTTTTCTGAAATCGTCAGTGTCTTGGATGTCCAGGAATCCATGGTCCCCGCCAAAGGACGTTCTGGCTGCTTTTTGAATGATCTCTGTAAATATTTTTTGCTGGGATCCTATTGGATCGAGACTCCACTTTTTTGTTTGAGAGGCGATGAAGGAAGCCAGTGGCCTGGCTGCAAAAGACCGGATACCCATAGTTTTCAAAGTTAATCCAGGCGAATAAGAGCTGTGCCTATGTGGTTCAATAAATGGTGTGATCTGTCCGTTATCCTGACATTTTTTCCTTTTTTGAGCCTGCGGGACGATTTTTGCAACGTTGAAAAAAATTTAAATCCGAGTTACCATGAAAACGCTACAAATAATTGCATTAGGGCTATTGGCCGGGTTTACAGGATCCTGGATTTTTCAGACCTGGCATGAGGGTAGGATGGCTGAGGTCACGAAGGCGGGGCAGATTTATCCAATTCGGTGGTGTATTCCGCGCAGTCACCCGCCTCCAGTAGTGACAATGCGGTGAAATCTTTATCGACGCTTTCTGAGAAAGTAGATTTTACAGCTGCTGCTGCCAGAACCATTCCAAGCGTCGTGTACATCAACAGTATCTCGCAAAGCGGTGTGAGCTATTCCATTTATGATATGCTTTTTGGGAATGGGGGTAAGCAAACCCAGGTGAGCTCAGGTTCAGGGGTAATTTTTACACAGGATGGATACGTGATTACCAACAACCACGTAGTTGAGACCGCTGAAAAAATTGAAGTGCTTTACAATAAGAAAGTTTACGTGGCAGAGCTGGTTGGTACAGACCCGTCAACCGATCTGGCGGTTCTTAAGATTAAAGAAAACGGCTTGCCGGCCATTGTCTTTGGAAGTTCTGCAGCACTTAATGTAGGTGAGTGGGTTGTTGCAGTTGGTAATCCATTCTCCTTGACTTCAACCGTTACGGTGGGGATCGTAAGTGCCAAGGGAAGGAGTATTAATGTGGTGTCTGATAAGTTTCCCATCGAATCCTTTATTCAGACCGATGCCGCCATCAATCCTGGAAACAGCGGGGGCGCTTTGGTCAACAAAGAAGGTGCGCTGGTGGGAATCAATACAGCCATTTTATCTCGTACCGGTAGTTATACAGGATATGCTTTGGCTGTTCCAGCTGATATTGTCAAAAAAGTGGCAACTGATATTATAAAATTTGGGGTGGCACAAAAGGCCGTTTTGGGTTGTGAAGTGGTGGAGTATGATTTTAGGAATGCGGAGAAATTCAGGCTCTCTACTACCGTCAGTGACTTCCGTGGTGTTCTGGTCTCTGAAATATCAGAAGAAGGAGCTGCACGCAGCGCCGGATTGAAGCCCGGCGATGTTATTCTCAAGCTTGATGATGTTGAAACCAATTCCCGCAGTTCCTTTGAAGAAGAGCTAAGCTATCGTTCTCCAGGCGATCAGATTAAAGTTGTATACCTGCGAGGCGATGAACAACGCTCTGTTGGCATTACGCTTTTGAATCGCAACGGCAATAGTGCTGTATTGAAAAGACAGATCTACAGCAGTGCCTCGGTTGGGGCGAATCTGGAAGCAGTGGAGTATGGCGTGAAAGTTTTCAGAATTAAAGACGGTCTGTTCAAAAAGTTAGGCATTCCGGAGAACTACACCATTATTTCTATCAATCGCCAAAGGGTCCGGAAGCCAGAGGATGTTGTTGAATTTTTTGAGCGTTATAAAGGAAGGGTTCTGCTTTATGGTGTGAACAGCTCCAAACAAGAGTATCCACTGCAATTCTATCTCCAATAGATTTCAATAAAAAAACAAAAGGCGGGTAACCCCGCCTTTTGTCTTACAGATTAGACCAGTATTAGTCTTTTCTGCTGAGTGTGTAGATCACAAGACCGAAACCGATCTTGTTTACAGCATCTCCAATGTTGTAGATGATGTCCATGTTCAATCCACCGATTCCGAGATCAGAAGCAGGGATTCCGAACAAACCACCGGGTGTTCCAACGATATATCCGAGTGGATAGATCGCCCAGCCCACCAACACAAACCAGCCAAGGGTTTTGGTTGCCTGAGCAACTGCTGGTGATGAAGCTGTTGCAAGTTTTGCAACATCGCCATACCACACGAGGTATACAATGTAGAAATAAGCAAGACCGCTGACTACACCCCAGAATACGCTCTGGTCGCTGTAGATGGTTTCACCGAAGTAGCCGGTAACCAGCATAACGACAGAAGCGAAGATGAGCTTCCAAAGAAGATTGGTGGTAAAGCTCCTGCCTTTTTGGTGATGAGGTAGAACTCTACGCACATCAGAGGTACAGTAAGCAACCAGTCAACGTACCTGAAGAAAGTTGGCGATGCGCCGTTTTCCAGGTTGTAGCCGCGCATGTAATAATAATGCACAGCTGCAATGAAGGTGATCAATCCTGAAACCAGGATGGATGTTCTCCATTGGGGGGAGGTATTGCTCAACTCGAAGAAGAAGAATACCGATGCGGCCATCATGGCCATGGTTCCGATGAAGAACGTAAATGCTACGTAATTATCGGAGGCTATTTGCATATGCTCCATGTTATATGGGTTGGTTTATTTGCTCGAACGTACGTTACAACTTCTAATGATAGATTCAGCCTTGGCTGAAACTCAGAGTGAACCCCAAACTTTAGGGAACGAAATACATGTTGTCACCTGTGATTGGTGAAAATTTTTGCACCAAAAACCCACATATTGGGGTGTAACAGTCTAAAATTTGAAAGTGCCCAGAATGGTCAAAAAGGGCATTTTTAAAAAATTAAGAATCAGAATCTTAAATATCAGTTCGATGAACTGCCAACCCTGGTCTTGAGTTTCTTGTAGAGCTCATCAACCTGGTTTTTAAAAGATGGCTCTGCTTTCATCATGTCTTCGACCGATTCAAGCGCATGGATAACCGTGCTGTGGTCCCTGCCTCCGAAATTCTCTCCAATAAGCTGGAGCGTAAGTTGGGTGAAGCGCTTGCAAAGGTACATGGCTACCTGTCGGGGGATAACAATTTCCCGCTTTTTCACCTTGCTCTTCATGGCTTCAGCATCGATTTATTTTAAAATAATCTGCCACTGTTTTCTGTATGAAGTCGACGCTTACATCGCTTTGAATTTCCTTGACAATATTTTTCATCACCTCTCTTGCCAGCTCGAGGTCAATTTCTTTTTTAAGCAACGTGGCATGAAACAGCAATGAATTCAAAACCCCCTCCATGTCGCGTAGGTTGGTGTCCACACTAAACGCGAGGTATTCAGCAACCTCTGTTGGTATTTGAATGCCATCACTTTCCATTTTATTATGGATGATGGCCAGCTTCGTTTCAAAATCAGGCTCCTGTAAATCAGCGGTCAAACCCCATTTAAATCGACTTAACAACCTTTCCTGGAAACCTTTTAAATCACGCGGAGGACAGTCACTGGTCATAATGATCTGCTTACCGGTTTGATGAAGCTGATTGAAACAACTGCGAGAAACTGAACATCATCCAGTATCAGCAGGTCAACCTGGAGATAGAAATTTTGAAAATCCTGGATCTGGTTGTTTTGAAGGGCATTCAAAAATTGATTGGTGAAATCATTCTGGTCCACGTACAAAACCACCTTTTCCGGCAGCTTACTCCTGATTTCATTTCCAATAGCCTGCACCAAATGCGTTTTTCCAACCCCTACACCACCATACAACATCAACGGATTAAAAAAAGGAGGTAATTCCCGGCTTCTTGGCGACAGCCAAACCAGCAGATCGGGCCAATCGGTTACAATCGCCCTCAACAAAAGTGTCGAAGGTATAGGTAGGATTTAGTCTGCTGTTGACATTTTGCGGATTAAGCACCCGGTAAGTAAAGGGCGTGTATTCACCTGATGAAACGGGTCCATTCGATGATTGCCCTTGTTTGCTTTTAAGACCATTGGGGTAACTAACCGTTACCGGCGGGCTCTGCCTGTTCCCGCTGTCCACAATAACAGAGTATTCAAGTTTTCCATTAGGACCCAATACGGCATGAACGGCCTTCTTAAGAACCGGAACATAATTTTCCTCAAGCCACTCATAGAAAAATTGAGAAGGAACCTGAATGGTTAAGACGTTATCAGCAGCTTTTAATGGAACAATAGGCTTGAACCAGGTCGTAAAATTTTGATCATCTACTTCCTTACGTAGAATTTCCAGGCAATCATTCCAAACAGCTGCGCGATCAACTTCCATGCAATAAATTCAGGTTCGTCCCTGCTCCGGTTTTGAGAAAGGGTGACAAAGGTGTGAAAAAAAACCAGTAAGAAAAAGGCTTGAATAAACCTGAAATCTTCAATTTTTACGACGAGGAAAAACAGACCTTTGGGCATGCCTACCCTCGATGAGCAAATAATAAAATGGCGCAAACTTGCCTCCGCTGAGTCCGGCTCCATAGATCCGGAGGCGACGCTTTGTCGTGAGGTTGGTTCTATGAAATTTAAGTCTGTTTATTCCGCTGCAGATGCACACGGAATTTCGCATCAGCCGGTTCAAAGAATAAGTAAGCCCTTCATCGGGCCTGGGGGTTGGTATAATCTCCCTGAAATTTCTGCAGACTCAGATGATCTGGCCTGTACTGCTGCTTTGGAGGCATTGAATTCCGGCGCCAACGGAGTGGTATTTCATGTTCGTGAAGGTTGGGATCCAGCGATCATGTTAAAAGGTATTCATGCTCGGTATTGCTTTCTTGGCTTTACATCCACACGCTTTAATACCGATTTCCTTGAAGCACTGGACAAACGACTGTTAATCGAAGAAGCTCCTCCCGAGGATTTTACCGGCGCTCTTTTTCAAGACAATACTGTTGTTGAGTCATTCAAATTGAATTCCTGGGTTGCCAGGAAAAATTTTCGGGTTGGAGGAATCAACACAGATGCTGAAACCTGGGTAAAACACCAGGTTCAACTCTTTCAATCAGGTAGCGTTACTGAAATCAATCAGACAGCCTTGTCACTTATTCTGCCCGATAATTTTTTTCAGGCTATAATTGAACTGAGGGCTTTGCGTTTGGTCAGGCAATCAATAGAAAATCATTACGGAGTTTTTGGGCATCCGGAATTCATTCGTTCCCTAGTTCAGCCCGCTATAAATTCCAATAAGGAACAAAATCTATCCATGATCGTTGGTGCAACACAGGGATTTGCCTCTGTCTGTGGTTGTGCCGATGCTTTAACCATCCTGCCGGAAGACCCTACCAATGCTGTTCATCGGCAAACGGCCAGAAACATTTCCTTATTACTGACAGAGGAAGGACTTTTGGATAAAATTACTGATCCGATTTGTGGATCCTGGTTTATTGATCATGCTGTTAATCAACGTGCACAACAGCTTCTGCAGCCCTTTGGAATTTCAACAACATCAAAGAAGTTGCCCTTGGATAAAAACAAGGAAAAAAAGTCTTTTATAACCCGTGAGGGTATTGAAATTAATTCCCAGCCAATCGTCAATAATCAAATTCGATCTTCTGTCGAAACCCAAATGCCCGGCGTTCAGCCTTTTTTAAGAGGCCCTTATGCAACGAAAAGTACTCGGTAAGGCCTTGGACCATTCGTCAATATGCTGGCTTCTCCACTGCTTCTGAGTCCAATCGTTTTTATCGCAACAATCTTAAGGCCGGACAGAAGGGATTGTCGGTTGCCTTTGACCTCCCAACCCACCGCGGTTACGATTCAGATCACCCAAGAGTATCGGGTGACGTGGGCAAGGCGGGGGTGGCCATCGATTCGGTGGAGGATATGAAAATTCTCTTCGATGGCATACCATTGGATTCGATGTCTGTTTCAATGACTATGAATGGGGCCGTTATCCCTATTATGGCCTTTTATATTGTGGCAGCGGAAGAACAAGGCGTTCCATTGGATAGACTTTCCGGAACCATTCAAAATGATATTCTCAAAGAATTCATGGTCCGGAATACTTTTATTTATCCACCTAAGCCTTCCATGCGAATTGTTTCTGATGTAATGAAATTTTGTGCAGCCTATATGCCAAAGTTTAATTCAATCAGTGTCAGTGGCTATCATATGCATGAGGCTGGTGCGCCTGCCCACATCGAACTCGCCTATACCCTTGCCAATGGTTTTGAATATTTGCGATCGGCTGTTGAAGCCGGAATTTCAGTTGATGAAATAGCGCCACGCATATCATTTTTTTGGGGTATCGGTATGAATTTTTTTATGGAGGCTGCGAAGATGCGTGCAGCCAGACAATTGTGGTCAGAGCTCGTTTCTGAATTCAAACCGGCAAATGCCAAATCTCTTGCGCTTAGAACACATTGCCAGACCTCTGGATGGAGTCTTACTGCACAGGATCCTTACAACAACATTACTCGAACCTGCATTGAAGCTATTGCCGCAGTGGTGGGTGGTACACAGTCATTGCACACCAATGCACTGGATGAGGCCATCGCATTGCCTTCTGAATTTTCTGCTGCCATCGCAAGGTCAACACAACTGTATCTCCAGAATGAATCAGGTCTAACCGCGGTAGCCGACCCGTTTGCCGGATCTTTTTACCTGGAGCACCTGACCGATCAACTGCTGGAAAAAGCCCGCGTAATTATTGCCGAGGTACGGACGCAAAAAGTGGAATGGTGCAGGCGGTTGAATCCGGTATTCCAAAACGAATTATTGAAGAGGCGGCTGCATCAAGACAAGCACGAATTGATTCATCAGAAGAAATCATTGTTGGTGTGAACCGATACCAATCCGGAAGCATTACGGATTTTAAAATATTGGAAGTTGACCATGCGCAGGTGCGTAAGGAGCAAATGAATCGTTTGTCGGAGGTTAAAAGCGGGAGGGATCAGGAAAAAGTTGATGCGGCGTTGAAGCGTTTGGAGCAAGGTGCGAAAGGTGATGAAAATCTGCTGGCATTGGCGGTTGAAGCAGCAAAGTGCCGTTGTACGTTAGGTGAAATAAGTCTGGCGTTGGAAAAGGTTTTTGGCCGACACCAAAGCCGAAATATTTCAGTTACTGGCGTATATTCAGGATTCATGAAGGATCAGGAAAAAATAAAGACGGTCAGAGCCCTCAGTGACAACTTTGCTTCGACCCATGGAAGACGTCCACGAATTCTTGTGGCTAAAATCGGACAAGATGGTCACGACAGGGGTGCACACATCATTGCATCCGGATTTTCTGATCTGGGCTTTGATGTTGATTTGGGCCCATTGTTTATGACGCCATCCGAAGTTGCCCGACAAGCCATGGAAAATGATGTTCATGTGGTTGGTATTTCCAGTCTTGCCGGTGCTCATAAAGCGCTAATCCCTGAACTCAGAAAGCAGATGGATGATTTGGGTATGAAAGAAATCCTTTTGGTTGTTGGCGGTGTCATTCCGGAGCAGGACTATGATTTTCTAAGAAAGGAAGGCGTCGCATTTATTTTTGGTCCAGGCACACAGGTTTTTGAGGCTGCCAGGGTTTTATTGGAGCATCTCATCACAAAGAGTACGCTCTGACATTTTGGTTTAATCTAAATCAGTCAACATATGCATCGATTTTTAATTACAATCTTTATTTGTGCCGCCGCAGGCGTAATATGGCTCAGCTAAGATTGCCTTCAGTCATTTCCTCTGGAATGGTTGTCCAACAAAATACCACCACAACATTATTTGGCTGGGGTAATCCGGGAGCCAGGGTTTTGATTCAAGCATCCTGGTCAAACAAAACCGACACAGCAAAAATCTCCAATCTGGCAACCTGGCGGATTAAAATAAATACACCACCTGCTGGTGGTCCGCACACCATTACGCTATCCAGTGGTTATGAAAAAATTGTCTTAAATGATATCCTCTCTGGTGAGGTTTGGCTTTGTTCCGGTCAATCCAATATGGAGTGGAGTTATCGACAGGGATTAAAGGATATTCGGGATGAACTTCCTGTTGCCTACAATCGATCAATCCGTTTGTTTCATATCCCTAAAACCGGGTCCGATTTAATCAAAGATGATGTGCAGGCCAGTTGGAAAATTTGTGACTCTGTATCGTTGAAAGACTTTAGTGCCGTAGGATATTTTTTTGGCAAACGACTTCAGCAATCACTTAATGTGCCCATTGGTTTGATCGATGCGAGCTGGGGAGGGACGCCAGCAGAGGTTTGGGTGCCTTTTTCAATCAAAATGCTGTTTTGAGACAGGCTGCATCCCAACTAGGAGCTTTTGATTGGTGGCCTAGTTTGCCCGGGAAGGCCTATAACGCCATGATAGCCCCGGTTCATAATCATCAAATCGCTGGCGCCATCTGGTACCAGGGTGAGTCTAATGTTGGAACATACGCCACCTATCGAGATTTAATGAAAACCTTAATCGATTCATGGAGATCTAAGTGGGCCAATGCGTTTCCATTTTATATGGTTCAGATTGCGCCTTTTGAATATGATGCTAAACTATCGGCCGCCCGATTGCGCGAGGCGCAGGATCAATTGCAGTCACACCCTTCAACTGGAATGGTGGTTGTTTCTGATTTGGTGGACAACGTAAAAGACATCCATCCCATCAACAAACATGATGTAGGCCTTCGCTTGGCCAACCTCGCTCTTGGTGATCACTACAAGATTGGTTCAGGAAATTTCCGGTCACCAGTATTTTTGAAAATGGAGCGCGCCGGCTCAAAGCTGGTTCTTCATTTAACCAATGCCAATGCGCTTGTGACGAAAGGAAGTGAAGCAGTAGGCTTTACAATTTCTGGTGCCGATAAAAAATGGCTACCGGCTAAGGTTAAAATTGATGGGGGAATCGCCTGGTGGTTTGGAATGCCGCATTAAAAAATCCTGAGCAAGTTCGATTTTCATTTGACAACACGACCATCGGAAATATTTTTTCTGAAACTGGCTTGCCGTTGGCGCCGTTTCGAACCGACCGCTGGGAGCCTTAAGGATTTTTATTGGTTCGGTTGTTCGCTTCCGGCCTGAATGAGTTGTCGAAGTTGCTCAAGGGCTGAAGTTTCACGCTCATCCACCTTTCCATCGGAATTGATGATGTCGTACATATCGGTATACACCTTGTATTTGGTGGAAAACTTAACCGATTCAAAATGCTGAAAAGTATCGCGTATTAATTCCTGAAGGTCTTCTTTTTTTACGCCCTGGTACTGTTGTAGGCCTGCTTCAAATTTTTGATTTAAATCAGTTCCTTCTGGAAACAACTTGGAAATCTTGGCCCTGACCACCTGTTCTTCCTGTGCATGAATTTTTCCATCGGCATGTGCCATGTGCAGGTATAAGAAAAAAACAAAGTCGGAAAAGTTATCGTGAATGACCATTTGATTGGATAAGGTGGCTTGCTTGAAATACAAATATAAAAAAAGGCTTTCCGGTGAAGGAAAGCCTTTTAATTGGAGCTGATGCAGATTACATCATGCCGTCCATTCCGCCGCCGGGAGGCATTGCAGGAGCTTCCTTCTTCTCAGGAATCTCTGAAACAATGGCTTCGGTGGTCAGCAATAGACCAGCAATAGAAGCTGCGTTCTCAAGCGCGAGGCGTGACACTTTGGTAGGATCAATGATACCTGCAGAGAAGAAGTCCTCAAACTTATTCTCACGGGCATTGAATCCGTAGTCCTTCTTTCCTTCGCGAACCTTGTTGATAATTACAGATCCTTCCTGACCAGCGTTCTCTGCAATAACCCGCATAGGCGCTTCAAGGGCCTGGCGGATGATGTTCACACCAGTTGATTGATCTTCATTTTCTGTATTAACATTTTTCAGTGCATCGATTGCCCTCAGATAAGCTACACCACCACCGGCGATGATACCTTCCTGAACTGCTGCGCGGGTCGCATGCAAAGCGTCGTCAACACGGTCTTTCTTTTCTTTCATTTCAACCTCAGTCGCTGCACCAATGTAGAGGATGGCAACGCCACCGCTCAGTTTGGCAAGGCGCTCCTGAAGTTTCTCACGATCGTAGTCCGAAGTAGTGGTCTCAATCTGAGCCTTGATCTGATTGATCCGGCCTGTGATCTCACTTTTCTTTCCTGCTCCGTTTACGATGGTGGTATTGTCCTTATCGATGATCACGCGCTCAGCACGACCCAGGTATTCGAGGGTAGCATTCTCTAATTTGAAGCCGCGCTCCTCGCTGATTACTTGTCCACCGGTCAGAATTGAAATGTCTTCCAACATTGCTTTTCTGCGGTCACCAAAGCCAGGGGCTTTCACCGCTGCAACGCGGAGTGCACCACGGATTTTATTTACCACCAGGGTGGCAAGGGCTTCGCCTTCAACTTCCTCGGCGATGATCACCAGAGGCTTACCGGTTTGAGCGGTTGCTTCCAATACAGGAAGTAATTCCTTCATGGAACCAATCTTCTTATCGTAAATGAGGATGTAAGGATGATCCAACTCAGCCTCCATCTTTTCAGTATTGGTAACGAAGTAAAAAACCTTCCACTGTCTTCACTTCAGTTTCAGTTCCTTTGGCTTCCTCAACAGTGATAACCCCATCTTTTCCAACCTTATCCATAGCCTCTGCAATCATCTTACCGATGGCTACATCGTTGTTTGAGGAGATGGTTGCTACCTGAGCGATTTCCTGAGAGCCCTTGATGTTTTTGCTCTGCTTGGCCAGGTTTTCAACAACTGCTGAAACCGCCTTATCAATTCCACGCTTAAGATCCATCGGATTGGCACCTGCAGCAACGTTCTTAATGCCGTGCGCAAAAATTGCCTGGGCAAGAACTGTCGCAGTTGTGGTACCGTCACCGGCAGCGTCAGCAGTTTTAGAAGCAACCTCTTTGACGAGCTGAGCACCCATGTTTTCGATCGGGTCCTTCAATTCAATTTCTTTTGCTACCGATACACCGTCTTTGGTTACAGTAGGTGCACCCCGAATTTTTTATCGAGAATGACATTGCGACCTTTTGGTCCGAGGGTCACTTTTACTGCATCAGCGAGTTTATCTACTCCTTTTTTAATTCTGTCTCTGGCAGCGGTGTCGAAAGTAATTTCTTTAGCCATTTTAAATGTTGATTAAATAGTTTGGTTGATCAGATTGTTCCGAAAATATCTGAGTTACGCATAACCAGATATTCTTTTCCGTCGATGGTAAGCTCTGTTCCGGAATATTTACCGTAGAGAATATGATCACCGACTTTAACAGTCACCGGCTTGTCCTTGAGGCCGTCGCCGACCGCCACAACTTTGCCACGCTGGGGCTTTTCCTTGGCGGTATCAGGAATGATGATGCCTGAAGCTGTCTTTGCTTCAGCAGGAGCGGGTTCAACAAGAACCCTGTCCTCATTGGGTTTGAAGGTAATCTTTGCCATAATGGTAAACAGTTCTGTTTAAGGGTTAAAACTTAATGTCCCCCCACCAAACGATTATCGTGCCACCGTTCAATTCTGCCACATTCAGCCATTTTTCCGCCAATTTTTCATAATTTTCATCGGTTTCCTTAAAAATGAACCCCAATTCGTTTTTGCAGAATGGCATTCTGTCAGTATACCCCAGAACCTTATATCCTCACAAGAACCTATGCTTGAGCTACCGGTAATTGGCAGGCTTCATCCTTTCCTTGTCCACTTTCCAATTTTGGCATCCTCCTGCTTGCCTTCCTTTTTGAATTTTTAGGTGCTTTCAGGGGGGGTAAGAAACTTCGAAAAGCAGTCCCCTCCATTCTTTTAATCGGCTTTTTAGCAGCTCTTTTTGCCATTGCCTCCGGATTGGTTCTGGAAGAAGAAGGCGGGTACCCTGAGGACACGCTCTTTCGTCATAAAATTTTCGCTTTCGTAACTGCAGGATTCAGTTTGTTGCTGTTGTTGGTCATTCGTTTTGGCGCCGGTTTAGATAAATCAGCCATGAAAGCCGTACGTATGGTTTTGTTTATCATTCTATCGACAGCCGTTGTTGTGACCGGGCATTTTGGAGGTACAATGACCCATGGGGAAGATTTTCTTTTCCAAAGTTCCCCACTAGAAAAAGAAATCGCGCCAGCAGCATCCAAAGAATTTAATCATCCTGAATTGGTCTACCGTGATGTTGTTCAACCCATTCTTGAATCCAAGTGCGTATCCTGTCACGGTCCTACAAAGCAAAAGGGAAAGCTTCGACTGGACTCAGAAGAAATGATTCTTAAAGGTGGAAAAAATGGAGCTGTGTTGGGTGTCCAATCAGCGACGGGTGAGCTGGTACGCCGCATCAACTTGTCCATTGAGGAAAAAGCCCACATGCCACCAAGGGAAAAGGAACAATTGTCCAACACAGAGACTGAATTGATTTCGGCCTGGGCGAATTTGAACAATCCATTTTCTGATTCGGTTCGCCGACTTCAAACCCCTGCTTTCAACATATGGTTGGAAGAAAATCAAAAAGAAAAGCCACAGGACATCTGGCCCTCCACACCAATTGAGGCGTTGCCGCTTACCTTAATACAATCATTGAAATCCAAAGGGATCACGCTTTCACCCATAGCTGTCGGTAGTCCATATGTTGAAGCCATTTTTGGAAACGGGGTTGACTTTTCCGGTTCCTGGTATTCGGAATGGAATGAAGCGCTCTCGAATATAGTTTCGATTCGACTTAGCTTTTCAAAACCTGGTGATGATGGTGTGGCTAAAATAATTTCAGGTCCACAGGTTCGAAGACTCTATTTAGACCATACCAACATTTCCGATGGTTCTATGAAAGTGGTCTCCAACCTTAAAGAGTTGGTCTATCTAAATCTAACAGGAACAGCAATATCAGATCAAGGATTGGAGTTTATTAAAAATATGACTTCATTGAAGCAACTCTTTGTATACGACTGCAGGTTTAAAGGCAACTTCCTAAGAAAGTTTGTTGAGGATAACCCCAGGCTTCAGATAGATACCGGTGGATATGCTTTGCCTGTATTACCTTCCGATACCAAGCGACATGCCCGGTAATTTATTTTACCGCAAACTGTGACTCACCGATCTTGTAATTATCTGCGAACAATTCAACACGATAATTTCCCGAAGGATAATCAGAGCCCTTTTCATAGGTAAACGTGAGCTGCTGCCTGGTGTTGTCGAATAAAATTTCCTGTGCCAGAGTATACCACTCTTCCTTGCCGTCTTTAATAAACGTGCCTGAACCTTTTGACAAATCAAAAATTACTTGTCCAGCCTCATCTACAATACGGATCATGATTTTCTTTCCTTGGATGGGTGCAACCTTATTGTCGGCCAGATTAAAACTCACCTTAAGTTTTGCGATTTGTCGGTTTCTGAAAGGTGATTCTTTTTCGCGGTTGCCAGAAGTAACGGAAACCACTTTTACATTTTCAGCCTTCAGTTGACTGGCGATAGCCACTTTACCGGCAAGTTCATCTCTTCTCTTGGCTATTCGATTGATGGAATCGCTCAATCGATTTTGTTTCGTCTTCAGGTCGGTGTTTTCGGAATACAAGGCATCGTTTAAGGTGCGAAGCTCTTCCAATTCCTGGTCCTTTAATTTCAATAACTTCTCATAACCCTGAACCCTGTCTTTTAACTCTCTTATGTTTTTAGCACTCCAGGCTTGATTCTTTTTAAGTGTATTTTCAACCTCCTCTTTCGCTTTTTTCAGCTCCTCAATATCACCACCAAGCTCTCCGATTTCTGCAATTTTTTTGTCCAGCTCAGCGCTGATTTCCTCCAATCTCGTTTTGGTTTCACCCAACTCCGTATTCGATTGTGTTAACTCCTGCTCGACCTTTGATTTCTCTCTGTAATCCCAAACAATCTTGATACACAGGATGGCAATGATGATGGAAAGAATGATTACCGTTTTGGAATTTTTAGGCTGTGCAGAAGTGTTGCTCTGTCCTGAGGTGGTCATTGGTCAAAATTTTCCCAAAAATAGCATTCCTTGCTATTTGTTTTGATGAGCGCCTTCATCAGGCTACATGCCGTTGGTGGTGTGGTTTTACTGGGACTTGGTTTATCCTTTTTTCAGGCCCTTAAACGCTCCTTTGTAGGTGTAAAACCAACTTTTTCCTAAGTCAAAAAAAACTATATTGTAGCTCTAATTTCCCACCGAATGAATCTAAATCTTGACGCCGAAAAAAAGAATACCTACGACGCAATTGTCGTTGGAACAGGTATTAGTGGCGGCTGGGCCGCAAAGGAACTTACTGAGAAGGGATTGAATACATTGGTCCTTGATCGGGGAAGAATGGTCAGGCACCCTGATGATTACCCGACAGCAACAAAAGATCCTTGGCAGCTGCCTTATGGAGGCCGCCCCACTCAGGAAGATTTAAAAAATCAAGGTGTGCAAGCCAGGACAGGCTATACTGTTGCACAAACGACCAAGCATTGGTTTGTTAACGACCTTGAGCACCCTTATACTGAAACAAACAGGTTTGACTGGATGCGCGGCTATCATGTCGGCGGCAGATCCATTATGTGGGGTCGACAGAGCTACCGCTGGAGTCCGATGGATTTTGAAGCAAATGCAAAGGAAGGTATTGCTGTGGATTGGCCTATTCGCTACAAAGACCTTGAAAAGTGGTACGATTATGTAGAAACTTTTGCCGGAATCAGTGGACAAGCAGAGGGATTGACACAGCTACCCGATGGAAAGTTTTTGCCAGCCATGGAATTGAATTGTGTGGAACGTGAATTTCAGAAGACGCTAAAATCCAAAATGGGCAGAGCGCTCACCATTGGTCGCACGGCGCACGCAACAGCCCCTCTTCCCCCCACTCACCACAACGTGGAACCTGTCAGTTTCGCAACATGTGCTCCAGAGGCTGTCCTTATGGCGGATATTTCAGTAGCAACTCCTCCACACTGCCTGCCGCTGAAGCCACAGGAAAAATGACGCTTCGCCCCAATTCGGTGGTGTATGAAATTATTTATGATGAACAGAAAGGCAAAGCCACCGGTGTCAAATTGCTGGATGACGTAACCGGTGAACAACTTGAGGTGTATGCCAACATCATTTTCCTTTGTGCATCCACCTTCGGATCTACCTTCATCATGATGAACTCCATCAGCAACAGATTTCCAAATGGCTTTGGGAATGACAGTGGTGAGTTGGGTCGCAACATCATGGATCACCATCTCGCTGTAGGTGCGTCGGCTGAGGTAGAAGGTTTTGAAGATCAGTATTATTTTGGACGCCGGGCCAATGGAATCTATATCCCGCGGTATCGCAACGTTGGTAAAGACAAGCGTGATTATCTCAGAGGATTCGGTTATCAGGGAAGTGCAAGCCGTGGAGGTTACGGCAGGGTCGCTGAAACCGAAGCTATCGGAGCTGGATTAAAAGAAATGGCCTCTACACCAGGTGGCTGGACCATCAACATCCAGGGATTTGGTGAAATTTTACCTTACCACGAAAACAAAGTTACCATCGACAAATCCCGCAAAGACAAAAATGGAAAATGCCAGTGCTAAACTTTGATGCCATCCTGCGTGACAATGAGAAAAAAATGCGTGTGGACATGAAAAATGATGCGGAAGAAATGCTCAATGCAGCAGGATTCAAAAACATAAAAAGTTTTGACCGAGAAATCGGAATTGGTTTGGGGATCCATGAAATGGGTACTGCCCGCATGGGTAACGATCCCAAAACATCTGTTTTGAATAAATGGAATCAGGTGCACGCGTGTAAAAATGTATTTGTCACCGACGGTTCTTGTATGACTTCCGCAGCTTGCCAGAATCCATCGCTCACCTATATGGCCTTAACGGCACGTGCAGTGGACTTTGCCCCGTTGAGGAACTTAAAAAAGGTAATCTCTAATCAAAATCTTAATTACTATGGACAGAAGACAAGCCATTCAACGTGCCGCCATGGTGCTGGGCTATACCGTTTCAGCACCTGCAATTTTCGGTGTGCTCAACGGATGTCAGGCCAAGCCGGATTTAGCTTTTAAGCCAGTTTTTTTAACTGACGAACAAGCTGCAATAATTGCAGAGGTCGCTGAAATCATTATTCCTAAGACGGATACACCGGGCGCAAAAGATGCTGGGGTACCTGGTTTTATTGATCTCATGCTTAAAGACTGCTACAGCCAGGAAGATCAGCAGCGATTCGTCCAGGGTTTGGAATCGATGCAGGCTGAAGCAAAGTCCTCCTATGGTTCAGATTTTCTTTCTTGTAAACCAGAGCAACAGCAGGAGCTTGTTTTCAAATTGCATGCAGCTGCAATAGCTGAACGCAAATCCCCGGCGAAGGAGTTAACCATTTTGGGCTTCTTTACAAGTGAGCCCGGAGCAACACAGGTCCTTAGGTATGAACCTGTTCCCGGTAAATACGAAGGATGTGTACCACTAAGCTCGGTTGGAAAAACCTGGGCTACTTAGTTTTAAGATACTGAATAAAAAAACCCGCTACTGCGGGTTTTTTTATGGCTTTAAACTCCAAGGAATTCTTTTTTTGACGTCGGTATAGGGGAGGTTGAAGGCATCGGCCACTGCTTTGTACACAACTTTGCCATTGATAATGTTCAATCCCTTACGCAATTCATTGCTCTCTTGTGATGCTTTTTTCCAACCATGGTTAGCAAGTCTGATGGCATAAGGCAAAGTTGCATTGGTTAGTGCCAGTGTTGAAGTAAAGGGTACTGCACCAGGCATGTTGGCTACGCAATAATGAACAACATCGTCCAAAATGTAGGTTGGATCTTCGTGTGTGGTTGGTTTACAAGTTTCAATACATCCACCCTGATCCACGGCTACATCCACCAACACGGTTCCGGGTTGCATGGTTTTAAGCATATCACGGGTAATGAGTTTAGGGGCTTTTGCTCCAGGGATTAAGACTGCGCCAACAATAAGGTCATGCGTCCGTACCAGTTCGCGCAGTACAAACTCATTGGAAACCATCGTTTTTACATTTTTTGGCATCACATCATCCAGGTAACGCAGTCGATTAAGATTTACGTCGGTGATGATCACATCGGCACCCATACCCGCGGCAATTTTCGCTGCATTGGCACCAACCACGCCGCCTCCCAGGATCAGGACTTTTGCAGGCATTACACCTGGAACGCCGCCAAGAAGGATTCCTTTTCCTTTCAACGGTTTTTCCAAATACTTCGCACCTTCCTGAATGGCCATTCTTCCTGCCACCTCACTCATCGGCACCAGCAATGGTAAGGAGCCATCGGCACGCTCAACCGTTTCATAGGCCAGACAGACTGCTCCGGTTGCGATCATGGCATGCGTAAGCGGTTCGTACGATGCAAAATGGAAATAGGTAAAAACCAATTGGTCTTTTTTGATGAGCTTATATTCTGGTTCAATTGGCTCCTTCACCTTCATGATCATCTCCCCACGTGCATATACATCTTCTGCACCCGGAAGGATCTGTGCACCGGCTGTTTTATAGGCATCATCACCGAATCCGCTGCCTTCACCGGCGCTGGATTGAATAAAAACCGTGTGACCTTTTTTTGTCAGTTCCCGCGCGCCTGCAGGCGTTAGGGCGACTCTGTTTTCATTGTTTTTGATCTCTTTTGGAACGCCAATTACCATGATGTCGGGATTAAATTGTGGGGACCGTTTCCTTTAAAACGGGCCCAAATATAGTACAGGTCAGGAATTGGAATTTGGACTATGATTTTTCGTGGGTGTACGGCTAGATCAATTTTCATAATTTTAGCCCGCCTCCCCAGATGACAGCTTCCACCCGCGAAAAAGTGACCGGAAAAACCCTTTTTTCCCCTGAGGAAATTTTGGCAGACTATCGGTTGGCCTGCGAAAGCAGGGAAGCCAGCATCATAGGCCGAAAAGAGGTCTTCATGGGCAAGGCCAAATTTGGAATTTTTGGCGATGGCAAGGAATTGGCCCAAATCGCTATGGCCAAATATTTCCGCCCAGGCGATTTTCGGGCGGGGTACTACCGAGACCAGACTTTTATGATGGCCATCGGTGAGCGCTCAATACGCAGCAATATTTCGCACAGCTGTACGCCCACACCGATGTAGAAGCTGACCCAGCCTCAGCCGGTCGTTTGATGAATGGGCATTTTGCAACTCGGATGTTGGATGAGCATGGTGCCTTACGGCCACTGGTTCAGTTGCGCAACAGCAGTGCAGACATTTCACCCACCGCCGGACAAATGCCAAGAATGTTTTT
>Ga0194124_10001229_pt1 | contig 33223 bp, 34 predicted proteins | sample TA2KigCas0mmetaG_FD_148605 | JGI IMG/M metagenome (GOLD analysis project Ga0194124, IMG submission 148605) | Freshwater microbial communities from Lake Tanganyika, Tanzania - TA2015031 Kigoma Deep Cast 0m | ecosystem: Environmental > Aquatic > Freshwater > Lake | place: Tanzania: Lake...
GAACGACTGCCCTTGCTGCAGGTCGGTGATCGCAGAAGTGCGACACACGCGCTCACAGACGCGACAGGTGGCCAGGAGCTTGGAGTAACAGTCCTTGACGTTCTCCGCCCACCACTCCGGCGTCATGGCCGAAACGTCGTAGTTCGCGAAGCGCTCCGCGGCCAGCATCTTCAAAGCCTGCGCGCGACCCGCCTCGCCTGCCCAGGGGACACCACCGTTGCAGCAGCACCCGAACGACTGCCCTTGCTGCAGGTCGGTGATCGCAGAAGTGCGACACACGCGCTCACAGACGCGACAGGTGGCCAGGAGCTTGGAGTAACAGTCCTTGACGTTCTCCGCCCACCACTCCGGCGTCATGACCGAAACGTTGTAGTTTGCGAAGCGCTCCGCGGCCAGCATATCGAGCGCACGCACTCGGCCTTCGACGGAGGCCCATCTGAACCTCTTCGAAGTAACCTGTGGTGTTATCAACTTCTGCTTCCGTGCCATCCGCAGAATCTGTAAAGCCGATTGTGCAAATGCAGAGGCAGTAATCGCAGCATCCAGAGAGGTGTAGGGCAGACGCGGTGCTGCGCCAGCAATCAGCACCTGCCGCTGGAGGCGGCCAGGAGGTCCTCCTGTCGATCTTTCCTTTCACAGGTTACTACGCCCACGCGACCACGCGGGACCACGCTCCCCAGGTCGCGTATCCCACGGCGCTGCGTCGGCCGAAAATGCCGGCGCCGCCCTGGATGGTCTGCGTAATGGCGCTCGTCCCCGAGAGGCTCGGGACGAAGGTCGTCAGCGTGGAGAGCCCCATGCCTGCGAGGGCTCCCGAGGCGTCGAAGCTCGGCGCGTCGGCGTTCTTCGCTTCGTAGTACACGCCGGCGCCGCGGGTTAAGTAAGAGGAGGGGGGTGCGTTGTACGTCTCGAAGCCGTTCGGACCTGCCGGGTGGTCGAAGATGACGTCCAGACGTCCTCCTTGCGCCAGGGCGTCCGGGGCGTCGCTGGACGTGCCCTTCCAGAAGACGAGGCTACCACCCGTCGCTGTGCCCCCGGTGCTGCCGGGCGCCAGCTGCAGTACCTCTACGTCGGCTGCGATTGTGCAGAAGGTGTTGCTGCCGACCGACAGCCCGGAGCGGAAGGGTCCGTCGGGGAGTTCCTCGACGGCGAGCGTGCCGAGCACCGTCTCCGAGCCGACGGTCGTCAAGGAACCGACGAGGCCCGGGAGGGAGCTCGTCACCACGCGCCCGATTTCTACGGCTCGTGCGAATTTGGCGTCGGTGGTGCAGACGGCGTCCGCTTGCAGCACTCGCCTATGGACTATGGGCGCTCCGTTCTCGTCGAACTGGGGAGGGCCTTGGGCGCACGGAAAGCGGGTGCTGGGGCAGCTGCCTCCGTTGCAGCGAAGCGTCATCTCTCCTACCTTTCCTCCCTCGCGTCATTTCTTGGTGGAAGGCGCTCGCCGGGCCCGCATGACTCGGCTCAATCCGTCGGAGATGCGAGGAGCTCTCGAGCTCTCCGCGAGATGTTCCGAAGTCGACCGCTTTGAGGGGTCCTCAGCGCCAACACGCCTTCACCCGCGAAGATGCAGGCCGAAGAGCCGTCGCCCATCTTGGAGAGGCGCTGTACGATCTTTTCCGGGATGTCGTCGTCGTGGTCCTCGTCGCCGCCATCAAACAGCAGAGCGTCTTCCAAGACGGTCAGAGTTGCTATTTCCGCGGGGAGCTTCAACAGCATCAGCCCGAGGATGAAGAAGGTAGCTGCCGCGACGATGAGGTGGCGGATCATGCGGTCGCCTTTGACTATGGCACGGCTCGTACGGCGAAAATTACAAAGCCTCCGAAGCGAATAGGCGATGGAATGTCTTGAACGGCGACATCTCTAAGAGATTCCTCTTTCAAAGCCTCGATCCTTTCGATGGCAGCTTCAACTGCGCAACGCGCCCGCAGTTCAGCCTAGACGCGACCAGGCTCCTAACACAGCGTTTTCGGAACGAGGAGAGACGCTGACTGTCTTTTGAGCTCACTTTGAAGAGGCGTCTTCTCTACGGAATGACTAGACTACGCCTACCTGGACGTCCTTATCGCGCACTCGACTCTCGCAGCGGCCCTGAGCCCTGCATTCGCCTCAGTCTCATCTTTTCCAGGTGCCTAGCTCGACTGCCTCGACCTTGCCGACGGGGTCGCTTGGCCCAGTCCTTCTTCGCTTCACCCGAAGACCGCCTTCCACCTGGGACCGCTGGGACCGCTGCGGCCGTCGAGCGCGGAAGGTACCGCCGACCCACAGTGGGCACGTTTGAGCTGAATCTGCCTCCCCCGCCGCCTCCTTGCTCGCCACTTCGCCTCGGATGCGGGACCATTGCGTCTAAGCTCTTCCTTGCGGAACCACCACCACCGCGGCGACGACGGTCGAGATCGACGATGTCGCGGGTAGGAGATCGAGTGGGGTAGCTGCGCGGAGGGCGCGCACGCGAGCGGGAGCAGCGGCGCTTTCGAGACTGCGAGCGAGACGGCGAGTAAGAACGCGAGAAACGGCGCTGCCGAGACAGCGTGCGCGACCGACTCCGTCCGCGCTCCGAAGCTGGGCGAGAGGACGCCGAAGTCTCGCCGGCACTCTCGGCACTTTCCTCGCTGTATGAAGAGCGTGACGAGCGGTCCGAGGAGGAACTTCGCGACGGAGAACGACGACGCCTGGCGCCCGGCTCGCAGACGCGACACTTGACCCATCGCCGGGCGACCGGTTCAAAGACGTGGCAGTACCAACCTTCCTCGCCCTCTTTCTTGAAGTTCGTCGAGGCCAACATAGGCTGCAGGAACGCCATCGGATACGCGGAGTGAAAAAGCTGCGGCAGTCGCCACTGACGGGGCAAGACGCGGACACACTAAAGAGATCTCGAAATGCAGACTTCGACGGTCTTCGTGACTCTCTGCGACGCGTCGTATTTTCCCCGCGCTCTAGACACCCTCAAGGACCTCCGAGGCCTGGGTCGCTGGTGGGGAGACACCGTGCTCGTGACCGTGGACTTCGAGCCCGACGCGGCCTCTCTCGAGGGTCTCGCGGTAGAGACCGTGTCCTTCGAACGCATTCCCACCTCCGAGCTCCTGGCGGCCTACGCGGCGCAGCCGCTGACGCGCAGCGACGGCCGCGAATTCTCGAAGCTCGCTCAGTGGGAGAAGCTCCATCTGTTCGAACCCTACTTCCGTCGCTGGTCTCGGTGCGTCTTCCTGGACGCCGGACTGCGCGTCCTCGACGACGTGCGGTACCTGCTCTCCGTGCCGTGGGAAGGGCGCTTCCTGAGTTCCGAGGGCTCGGGCCGCCTCGGAAACCAGCTCGAACCAGAGGGGAACCCCGAAGCGCTTCGACGCTTCCTAGAGGACTACGGCGCGGACGCCCTCACGGAAGCAGACTTCCTCAATTGTCTGTGGATCCTCGACACAGCATTGCTCGCGCGCGTCTCGGTCTCCGAGTTCATCGACGTCATGAACCGCTACCCTCTGTGGCTGTGCAACGAGATGAGCGTGATGGCCGTCGTGCTGCACCTCCGACACCGAGTCTACCACCCGCTGCCGCGATTCGCGAGCAACGGCAAGTACCTCTTCGACTGGTGCGAACTCAACAACCCGGGCACTCGCTGGGACCAGTACTGTCTCCTCAAGTACCCCGCGACTCTCTAAAGCCCCGTTCGTTTTTTTTAAGCGCTCGACTCCAAGCAGCGCGGGCACGTCCACCTCTCGAGCTTGACTCGAGGGAGCGCCAACGCCCACTCCAGGTCGTCGGCTCTCTCTTCCAGACGGTCCGACGGAGAGTTCTGCAGCTCGATGGCTCCGACGCCGTCGCGGTAGCGCGCGACGCACTCCGCGCAGCCCACGCACGGATTAAACCAGGCGGAGAAACCGCAGCAGCGCTGCGGGGAGGATGCCTGGCACCAGGACAGGAAGGCTCGACGATCGAAGCTCCCGCGCACCTGCGCCGCCGCGAGGCTCGCCCTCACTCGACCGAGCTCTTCGGAGACCTCTCGCCGGTCCATCGGCTCCGGTTGTGCGCGAAGTTCCAGGTGCGTGCGACAGCGGCGGCAACGACGCGCTTCGCAGGCCTCCGAACAGAAGATATCCTCGGCATCGAGAGCAAGGCGCGCTCGACACGTGGCGCACTCGGAGGCCTCCAGATGCTGCAGGCAACTCGGCACGTCGTGCCAAGTGAGCCTCCGCCCTCCCAGAAGTTTCTGAGCGTCTTCAAGGGCGAGGGCCACGACGCGCTCGAAGGGCAGGCGCGAAGCAGCTCCGAAACTCTCCACGCAAGCGACGATCACGTCCTCAGGCTTACGGGCAGAGCGCACTCTCCGCACGTCCAACTCCAGCAGCTCTCTGCGCCGCTGAGGAGAGAAGCGCCACATGCGGGGACACGCCACGAGCTGGGTGGGCAGCCGGAGCCACGAGGCGCGGCGAGGAGGCTCGCCACCGCCGCCGCGGAGCCCCACCCACCCCCAGAGGCGAAGATGCGCTTCGCTGAGCCCCTCCACCATCCCAACCTTGGGCAAGCCATGGTCAGCTAAGAAGCCGACGGCGTCGGTCACGTCCCGCGGCTGCGAATAGACCAGGAGCGCCTCCTCCCCGCCGGGGAAGATGGCCAAGCCCTCCAGCTCACGGGGAGCAGCACTTCGCATCCTACCGCCGTCCACCGCGCCGAGAAATCGCACCACGAAGCTGAAGTGCATGTCCGGGAGCGGAGCTCGAGCCAATACACGATTCTACGGAGGCGCCCCTGCTTCAAAAGAACCCAAATGCTCTTCCCTTCGCGCTGGATCGACCCCTGGGACGAGCCCTGTCCTTCGTCGAGCGCTCCCGAAGCGACGTCGGCCCCGACCTCGATTTCGGGCCGACGCTGCATGGAGCAATCGTGCTTTGCGTGGGGCGCGTGCCTCATGAGCCCCTGCGACAGCCTGCGACCCCTTCCTCCCCTGGGCGTGCTGCCGTTGAGCGCTCGAGGATGCGAGGCCGCGCGCCCCGAGGACTCCCTCGTGTGCAGCTACCTGGACGTGGGCAGCGCCGAACTGAGCTACAGGACCTTCGCTCCGACCAGCGGCGTGAGAGACTGCTGGAAGGGCCTCGAGGTCTCGGGCGCCGACGCTTACACCAACCTCCGCGTCTGGGAGCAGGTGGGCTTCTCCGCGCTCCCGGACCGACTCGAGGAGCGGCATCGGGCCGCCGTCAAGCGGGTCATCCTCTCCTAGCACGCGGCACCGCACAGAAACTTATACAGCAGAGGCAGCTTAGAGGAGGGGGGCCAGCTGGCGGCGCGCTTCACGACACGCCTCGAGGAGCTCGAGGTATCCTCGAGGAGCGCGGAGAAGTGATCGAGCCGGTGACGAAGGTGCAGGACGCGCGCGCCCGCGCACTCCCTGGGCCTTCCCGCGCCGGCGGTGAGGTCCGGAAGATACGTCACGATTCCCAGCTCGGTGTGAACGCAGATGCAGACGTCGTACGCGAAGGCCGCCAGCATGATCTCGGCGTCCGTCGCAAAGTGGCGCAGTCCGCAAGACTCGCTGCTGTCGCGCGTGAGGCGCTCCATCAACGGTGCGCTGCCATCCTCCTCTCCCTCCAGCGCCTTCTCCAGCGCTAATCTCCCCGCTCCAGAGGACGTTTCGAGGCAGGGTCGAAGCGAGGCGAGCAGGTGACGCTTGACTTCGTTCACGTCAGCGACGCTGAAAGCTACTACTTGCGCATTCGAGGATTCTGGCTGCGCCTGCACGAGGCCGATTTCGCGGAGCGCATACAGCAAGCTGTGGTAGAAGCAGTGGCCGTCGCCCGGCACTCTCACGATTCTCCACTTCATCTCAAGCTTTATGACGCCCGAGAAGAAAAGCCCTCTCAGCGACGACGCGAGGCCTCGACTGCTTCGTTTTTTTTTTATCGCCGTTCGCAGTGACTGTCGTGTCCTCCTTCGCAGTATTCCGATCGAATGTATCCTTCTTCTGCCGGACAGCACCTCGCGTCGTGCGACTCTCGGCCGGTGCGCAGCTTCGCTCCAGTTACGGGGTCGCAATACTGCCCGCAGAGCTTTTTGCCGCACGCCCAACACCAAGAGCGCCCGCAGCCGGCCCCAGCGACGAAGCGCCCGTCTTCGGCCAGCCCACAGGCGAAGACGTAGTTGCAGCTCCGGTCCTTCAACGCCCAACGCCCGCACCACGGGCACTGCTTCGCGTCGTCGGCCATGGCTTTTTGTTTTAGCGACCGGCGGCGAGCCTGGCAGCAGAGCGCTCCAGCAGGAGGCGCAACTGCGGCCAGAGCCCTTCGCCCCAGACGTCGACCGGCGGCACGTTGCAGACCAGCGGGCCGTTGGTCCACCAGCGCTCCGGCGGCAAGACGATCGACTCTCCCGAGACCCTAACGACGTGCCTCAGGAAGACCGGCAGCGGACCAGGCTCGAAGCGCCAATCAAGATCGTTGGTGAAGCTCTCGTTGGCGAAGGGCACGAAGAGGCGCAGCTCTCCGCGCGCGCGGTCGACGAGGCAGTAGATGCCCGAGCGCGCCCGGCGAAAGAGCTCCAGCAGGCCGTCTGGGAAGCTCCCGCAGCTGGGAAGCGACGCGAGTTGAGCCGTCATCTTCTGCTCGATGCTCTCTCTCTGGCACGAATGCTGCCAGAGCTCCCTAGCGGCGAGAGAGAAGGTCAGCGCTGCCTCGTCGTTGTTTCGCAACCAGAGGAGGCGCTCTCCCAGATCACTCAGGTCCTCCGAGATCTCGACGTAGTGCACGCCTGGACGCAGCAACGTCCAGAGGTAGGTGCAAGGGCCGCGGTGCGGCGGAGCCAGTACAACGAAGCCCAGTCCGAGCAGCGCGCCGAGGCGAGAAGCTCCGACGTTGCCCTCGAGGTAGACGGCGTACTTATAACGAGCCTGCTGGCTCCAAGACAGGTAGTGCCACTGGCCCGCGGGCTCGATGCCCCAGCGCTCCACCGCCCGCCGAGGATCGAGGAGGCGCGTGACCCCGTCCGTCCCGCGCTTCTGCCGCAAGTTCCAGCTCGTGAGCCTGGCGTCGAGGAGCCCTCGATAGGGGGAGTCCGGAACGCTCCACGCGCGCGACAGCTGCGCTAAGCGCAGACGAGCGTTGGTCCAGGGCGTGACTCCTGCTCCGGTCGCCGCTCCCCGGAAGACCGCGCACGGCCAGCGGCTCTCCCAGGGGGGAGGCTGCGGGAGCGCCTCCGCCGGGCGCCGGTCACGCCCGAAGCGCAGCCCGGGAAAGCAGCGGGCGTAGTCCTCCGCCGTGGCGGGCAGGCGGAGATCCAGACCCTCCCAGGAGTACTGGCTCAGCACCGGCAGGTCGCGAGCGCCCGGGGTGGCCAGCAGGGGAAAGTCGCGCGGATTGAGAACGAACTCCGCGCAGTCCACCAGCGACTCCGAGTTCCGAGCCACGAACACGGCCTCTCGAAGTCCTTCTTCCGTCACGAGGAGGGAGGCGGTGTGCCGGAACTGAGGGCGTTGCGGATCGCTCGCCTCCGAGTCGCAGGACGCGTAGAATCGTCGCTGCTCCTCCGCGTCCCTGAAGACGGCCGCCTTGGCGTACGCATCTAGCCCTGCACGGTGGCCCCGCAGTACAGCTGCCGGCATTGCTGCGGCCACGACGGCGGAGCTTTCGGCGCCGCCCCTCCTTGCCCGAAGCAGGGGGGGACGCGCGCGAGGGCCCTGCACACGGCGTCCCCCGTGCTGCGCGCTGGCTGAGCCTCGAACTGACCTAGGACTAGGTTAGCAGCCGGATGGCCTGCGGCGTCCTCGCGCAGCTTATCGACGTCGCACACGTACGGAAATTTAGCGATTGCGTGCATCTGAGGGGGCGCGGAGGTGCTCTGGGTCAGCGCTCCATCGGAGGAGTACTGCCACGGCTGCCACCGATCGCCCTCGTCGTTCAACTCGTACACAGAGATTTCCGAGGGTGTGAAATTAAAGCCCCAAGAGAGCGTCGCGGGTAAGACCGACTTGAGCGGCAGTCCGAAGTCGCAGAAGACGTTCAGCAAACACGTCTTGCATTCTTGCTGAGTGTCCCCCCAAATCCAGCCCTGCTTCGGATAGCAGCTCCTCGAGCCCGCGAGCAGGGTTGGGTTCGACGGAGGATTGAACGCCCCGTTCGTGAGCAAGTTGTAGTACACGGGATATACCGTGCTGTACCCAATATCGTTTTCCGAGCTGGAGTTCGAAACGAACGTCTGGGTGTTCGTGCGATCGTTCTGGTCTCCCTGATAGGCTGCGGTGCTGCAGGTCTGACGCGGCATCAGGTCCCCTACGGACTTCTGCAACAGCGCGCAATTCAACAGCCACGCAGGCCCTTGGTGAAACCACATCGCTCCACCGGCTTGGCCTCTGAAGGAGGAAAAGCAGAATCCGAGACAACCCGACAGGACGAACGGAAGAAGCTCGATGTTGACCACCTGCGAGCGCGTAGCGCAGCTGTTCATCTGCTTCGTCAGCTCGTCCTCTCCGAGAGGGTTCGACAAGACGTCGCTCCTCCACCGCGACTCGGGATAGACGCCCACGATCGCATCCACGCACGCGTTCTGCCCGTTAGAGGGCATCCACTGCCCACGCGGCTGATTGTCTTGCGATTGCCAGCCGATGCCGAAGACCGGATTTTGATCCAGGGCAGACAGGCACTCTCCATTGTTCACGCGGAAGCTCACAGGTCCGGCTTTGATCTGCTCCGGCAAGACGCTCAGAAACATGTACATGCCGTAGCAGACGTTCTCCATGAAGCCCCACAGCGGCACCTCGACGTTGTCGGTGTTGTAGATGTTGCACTTCGTTTTTGGGTCCAGCAGGGGAAACCTGAAGCCGTCGGGCACCCAACAAGGGGTGCGTCCGGAGAAGGCAACGACGGCGCCACTCGAGTTGCTTTGTCCTCCGTGCTTGAGCGCTATGGAGTCGTTCGCGGCGTTGCCGGCTGACGCGAGCCCGGGCAGGCCCAGCGCTTCTGATCCGAGAAGGAGCGCCGACGGCCCGCGCATGAGACTGATGGGTTGAGGCACGAGCCAGAAGCCCACGACCGGCGCAGGAGACGCGCAGGCCACGTTCCTGGCCATGGCGTTGAAGTTGTTCTTCATCCAGAAGGTGGCCATGGGACCGAAGTCGCTGCTCACGTTCGGCAGCAAGGGTATCGGATTGTAGTAGGCGTTGACGACGCCTGGAAGCGCGTAGCTGCCGACGTTGTGCTCGAAGACGTTCTGCATCTCCGTCCCGTCTTCGATGAAGAAGCCGGAGCCGAGGCAGAAGAAACCGACGTTGTTGGAGATGGAGGCTTCGAGCGTGCCGTGCAAGGTCACCCAGCGAGACAGGGAGAGCCAGATGCTGCAGTTGTGCACGTTCGACTCTCGCGGCATCGGCGCGGCGGCGGTGGCCGGAAGGAAGTCCAGGAAACTTCGAGCGTAGCCCGCCATGTGGAAATGCACGGCGTACTGCGCTATGCTCCCGAAATTCCCCGGCGTCCCCATGTACTTCAATTCCACTGCGTCCAGATGCACAGCTGAACCGTAGCGAAAGAGACACTGGCCGCCGTGGATGGCGCCGCAGCCTTGGATCCCGTCGGATCCGAAGATCCAGTGGCCTCGGACGCTCTCGGGAGAAGGCAATTTCAGATCTCCGCAGTAGTCGCTGGAATTCGTCAGGTCCCGGTAGCAACTCGTCACGTCTTCGATGGGCTGAGGGCCGGCTTGATTGCAGACAACGCCCGGGGTATGGGCGTCGCCCGTGGACGAAAGCTCGTTGCAACCTCCGGCGCTGGCAGTCAGCTCGCTCGTCACGAGCACGTTCCTCGTCAAGAGGCACACGTGCAGAGGCTGGTCGACTTGCACCTTCTTGCCGTCGGCGCGCTCGATAGGTTCTGCAGGCCTCGCATCGTGGTCGAAGCGGAGACCATCTTGCAGGTAGATGATCGCGGCAGCCTCGTCCACGCGGGCGATGCGCTGCACCTCCAGCCCGCTGGCGGAGGCATAGGGAAACTTAGCTTCTTCGTTGGCCCTCCGCTGCTCTTCGTCGTCGTTGTCCACCCACAAGGGTAAGAGCCCAGTGGGGTTCTGTGTCGTGAAGTACTGATCGGGACACCCGGTGATCAGCACCTGAGCTCCAGGGAGCCATTTGCCCAGGAACCCCGCCGGTGCGTCCCTGCGGTCGTAAGAAATCTCCTTCGCGCCTTTCGCAGCTTTCCCCACAAGCCGCAGCCAGGTGACCGGGTAGGTCTTGCGCAGGAGAGAAGAGCCCACGGAGAGACGCTGTTCCGGCCCGAACCAATCGGCGGGGCTCGACGGGTCGCTGACATCCGCGGCGTCCCACGTCGCGCGGTACTCCAGCTCAGGACCCACGTCCCCGGCAAAGTGCAGATTGCCGTTGAATCCCACGCACACGGACTTCTTGCCGAAGCAGTTGGACAGATGGTGCGACAACGCGCCGGTAAAATCGCCGAAGGCGGACGCGTTGGCCGACGTGATGCCCGGCGCGTAGACGTCGGAGCTATACTGGGAAGCCACGTTCACGAGGTCTCGGTACGCACCGGAGCCGTTCGTGAGCACGAGAGAGAATTTGGCCTCCGCGTCGTAGCGGTGCGAGGAAGCGTAGCGACTGCCCGCCTGCAGCAGTCCACCCGACTCCACGAGCACGAACGTCGTGCGGAGCGTAGTCGAACCCGCCACGAGCAGCACGCCACCGGTTCGCACGACGAGTCCGGCTACCTCCACGGCCGCGTCGTCGAGCGACAATTTCTGTCCAGCCTGCACGACCAGGACTTTGTCGGGTGCTCGCAGGTCGCAGATGCGCGGGTAACCGGACGTACGCACGTGCGCGCTCCAGGAGCCGCCTCGCAGCGGCTCTCCGCCTGGGTGCCCGTCAGCGAATCTCAGCAGGTATCGCTGAAGATCCTCGCGCTGCTGAAACCCACGTTCCACCACCGTGCCGTTGGCGTCCAGTGCGTCTCCGTCGGAGCGCCTCCCGGGGCCGGCATCCGCGTCTCCCAGGAAGTTGAAGAGGCTCGGATCCAAGAACTGCAACCCCGCGGTCTGCGCGCACGGCCCCGGACCGGGCGATCGCATCAACCTCCACACCCATAGGAAGCCCGCGAGCACGACCAGGAGCAAGACGACGCCCAGAATCCTTCGTTTGATCATTTATATCTGAACCCCGTCACGCCCTCTTGGCGCCATCTGAACTGGGCCGTGTCAGAACAAGAAGCTTGTCAAGAAGCGCGCGGAGACTGATAGAACAAAGCGAGGATGGGGCAGTGGTTGGCGCCTCAAACGCCCACGGCGGCGGTGGCAGTGCTGAACATGAACGGCGTGTACGGCACTCTGATCTTCACGGAAAGGCACGGCGGTCGAGGCATGCGCATCCGAGTGCAGCTTCGAGGAGTGCCGCCCGGAAATCACGGTCTGCACGTACACGAGTATGGGGACTTGTCAGGCACCCGCTGCGCCGCCGCAGGCAGCCACTATAACCCTTACGGCTGCACACACGGCTCGCGCCAAAGTCCTCCAGCACGCCACCCGGGAGACTTCGGTAACGTTCGCTCGGATGCGCTCGGCGTGGTCTCCGCAGACTTCGAGGTTTCAGGCGTACGCCTGGAGGACGTCGTGGGTCGCAGCGTGGTGCTGCACTCGGGCGAGGACGACGGCGGCGCGGGGCTCGGAAACCTCCGTGCCGAATCGTTGAAGACGGGCAACAGCGGCCCACGGCTCGCGTGCGCTGTCATCGGTTGGGCCGCGGGAGCGCCGTGAAGCTATGGGCAATCCCGGGACGAACCCCATAGACTAAAAAGGACATGATCGGAGAGGCGCACCTCTATGGACGCGGCGGCGGAGGCGGGCACGGCGGCGGAGGCGGGCACGGCGGCGGCGGTCGCGGCGGTGGTGGCGGCTGGGGCGGCGGTCACGGCGGCGGTCACGGCGGCTGGGGCGGCGGTCACGGCGGCGGCGGTCGCGGCGGCGGTCACGGCGGCTGGGGCGGCGGTTGGGGCGGCGGTCACGGTAGCTTCGTAGGAGGGGATGCAGTTCGACCGGGAGCCGCGCACGGAGGTTGGGCAGGCCGAGGCTGGGCCGGGCGAGGCGACTGGAACGGCCGCTGGGCGCCGCGGTACTGGAGCGGAGGCTACGACCAGCTCATCAACAGCAACTCTTCCGACATCGCCTGGCCCGGCTACGTCGTCCTCGGCACCCCGACGTACGCCGCTCCGGAATACGAGCTGACGAATTTCACGGTCCCGGACGCCGGAGCCTGGGACGAAGGAGAAGCGATCTCCACGTACGAACCCCTTGCGCAATCGATGCCCTGCGTCGACGCGCCGATCCTTGCGTGCCGAGAAAAATACAGCTCATCCGACGAGTTGACGCAAGCCTGCGTCCTCGGCGTCCACTACGCCAACGGAAAGACGACGCAGGCGTCTCCCTCGAACCGACTGCACCACGCCGCATTCGACCACGGACACGGTCTGGCGAGCCGTTGTCTCTCTCTGTAACACGCTCGCGCGCGCTCTCTCACTGCGCGCCGGGCAGCCCCACCATCGCTCCCAGCGGAGGAACGCTCGGGGGAACGGCCACGCCCGGGCACCGCCTGGCGCTCGCAGGGAACAAGGAAGGCAGGAGGAAGCTGGGTCCCTGGTGAGCCGCAGCCTTCAGCCCGGCTGCTGTGAAGACCGTCGGAGTCTTTTGGAAGGCGGTGTCCACGAGCAGGTACAGGGGTCCGTCGACGCTGCACATCTTTTTCTGGCTACGCAGAAACGAGATGAGCGCCCCGTGTCCCGCGCAGCCGCCTCCTTGCAGCTACATCCCGTGCTTTCCGCCCGCTTCGTGCAACTTTCCGACGACCGCGTCTCCCTGCGGCCTTCCTCTCCGCTCACTGGAAGCGAACTATCCGCAGACCAGGCGGGGGTATGATGCGCGGAGGACGCCAGGCTTCCAGGATCCTCTTGGCCAAACGCCAGCGATACATGCGCGATCCCAAGCGGCCCGCCGCCGCGCTCAGTGACGTCACCTCTGAAGAGAGCGCTCGTCTCCAGCAAAGCCAAGTCGTCAGGAGCACTCTCCTGCGACAAAGGAGAGTCGCTGCGTTGAAGCTGGTCACGTTGAGCTGCCTGCGCAGAGCCCTCCTCCCGAGGTATGCGGACTCTCTCCAAGCGCCGAGGACGCGCTGCACGAGCCCCCTTTTGGCCACAGAGCTCAAGACCGCGTCGGCGCGCGCCAGGAGCGCCGCCTTGGCCTTTGCTCCGACGGCGTAGAAGCGTCGAGGTGCCATCGTTGCGAGAGGCGTAGAACGACGCGGAGCGAGTGCAGCGAGCAGGCTGGACTAGCAAAAGAGATGGACTACGGAGAGCGGCTGGTGCGGTCGTACGGCGTCGTGTTTCCCCCGAGCAGCATAGCCACCACGCTGGCTCGAGGAGGGCCCTGGACTGCACGCGCCGCGCAGAACGCAGTGGCCAATCTTCTCTCCGCACCCGTCGTCGACCGGGCGCTACACCGCGGACGACCGCAGTCCAAGCACCTCTGTGTGCCTCACATCGTCTGCGATTGCACCCGCGAGGCTTCCGGCCCTCGACCAAGCCCCGCCACCCGCAGAGCTCTCGAGGCAGGCGAGAAGCTGTCTCAGCTGCAGAAGGCCGAACTGCAGGCCCTCCCGCCCCGGGAGCGAGTCGCTCACTCCGTCGCCTACGCCGCCAACCGCTGCGCTGGAGCGCGCTACCGCCAAGCGTGCGTCCTGCTTTTCTTCCACACTCCGGACGGGTCAGGGCACGCGAACATGCTTTCGCTGGACTTTCACACCGATCCGGAGGTCCTGAGCGTGACGTGCTTCGAACCGAACGGAAGCGACGCGGCAAGACGCTACGACACTCGAGGTCGCTTCTTCAAACACTTCTCCACGCGAGTCGAGCAGCTGCTCGCAAAGAAGAGGCGGGTGCACCTGAAGGTGTCCGGTCTCAACCTGCAGACTTACCTGGGAGAACATTTTCGCAGCGGAGCGTACCGCATCTCCAGGGGATATCCCGTCTGCGAGGCGGTGGTGCTCTGGTTCTTCAGTCTGTACATGCACCACGCTTCGCAGGGAATCGAGACCTTCGAGCGGACCCTGATGTCCACGGGAAGAGGCCGCCTCAAGAAGGAATTGCTGGAATGGGTCCTGGGCATGGAGAAGTGGGTCGAGCGCGCGTACGCCAGCACGTTGACCTCCAAGCTCAAGGCCGTTTTCGAGGGGAGCAACGTGAGGGAGGTCTCCGTCGCCTACGGGCTCCTCCGCATTCACGTCCTCTTTGGGCATCGTCTATCCGACAGTCATCCCGATATAAATGAAATCGAAGAAGACGCCGAGAGGGCAGTCTGGCGAGCGTAAACGCTGGACGACGATACCCGTGCTCTTAGGTCTGACTTCTTTGGGTTTGCTGGGGTTGCATCACTACAGAACGCGAGCTGCCGCAGCTTCGGAAGCAGCAGGCGCAGGACTCTCTCCGAAGGCTCTCAAAAATGAGGCACGGCGTCCGGATGCGAAAGTGCCGCCCAATTTGCTGGACACTCAACTGCCCCGACCGACTGCAGGTGTCCCGCCGAGCGCCAGCTCCACGGCATGGTCACTTCCAGAAGCTAACATATACGGCGAAGCCCCAGTGCACAAGACGTCCTCCAGGTATCACCCGGAAGCTCTCTGGGGGGTTCGTCGCCACTGGGAACGCGCCGTCGACGTTCCGAGCTTCGGATCTCAATCGTCCCCGAGCGAGCCGCTTCACGTCGGGTCCGAGGCGCGGTCTTGGTCGGACAGAACACATTCCGACGCGCTCCAAACGTCTGGCAGCTCCGATCGAGCAACGCCGCAGCATGGAACAGACGAAGAGATCTCGTTGCACTCGGACCTCCCAGGCAGTGCCCTCGAAGATCTCGGAGGAGGTGTCGGTGCGCATCCGACTCAATTGCGTCCCCTCGGTCCGAACCTGAACCCAGAAGCGCTGTATAGAATCGTTCGAGAACAGCAGAAACGGACTCCGCAGACTCATTCCAGCACGGTCGAAGAGCTCAGGCCCGGAGGGCTCCAGATGAGAAAGAAAATGGAAAAGCGGAGAGAAAGAATGGGACTGCCAGCCGAGGTCGATGACTAGCAGCCGTGGTCGATGACAGCCTGCGCATTGTCGCTCCATCCAGGAGCCTGTCGAGCTATTCTCTTCGAGAAGCAATACCAGTTCCCCTCTCGCTGGAGACTCGTCCAGATCTGGTCGTTGGCGTAGATCCAGTGCTGCCGGGTCGATTCCAGGAGCGGCATCGCGCCCTCGTAGAGCTCGATTAACGGGTCGAAGAGAGAGGCCGCGACGAGATACGCAGCCGCCGTGTGGGCCTTCTTCACGCGCTGGAGGAAGTCGTGCCCTGCCACAGGCTCGCTCTCCACGAGGTTGTATGCCAGCATGCACACACCGAACTCCAGCTTACTGTCGAAGAGCTCCCGGAGGCTCTGCTCCAGTTCTTCTTTCTCCACGAGAAACACGAGATCGTCTTCGACGATCAGCACGTTGCGGTAGCCCCGGGCCTTGGCGGTCTTCAGCACGGCGAGGTGCGACAGGCCGCATCCCAAGATGCCGAAGGTGCTTGTGTCGACGGCTTGGAAGCGTTCTGCGTTCTCAAGTAGGCCGACCTTCCGGAGTTCGTCTTCCACCGCCGTTCTGCGCTCGGGTCTGCGCTCGAGGTTGATGTAGAAGACGCGATCGACAGAGGCGCTCATGGTTTGCAGATTGAGAGACGACCCCCGACTGACCGTTCGGCCGCAGCTGCATGTAAATGGAAGATTTCTTGGACTTCCTCAGGTGCCAGTCGCCCGATCACCCGTGGTACGACGCCCGGACCTGCGCAGATCTGGAAGAGGGGCGGCTGGAAGCGCCAGAGGGGGGAGTCCATCGTCATCACCCCGTTCGACGCCGACCGACCTGGCATCCGCACAGTCGACCCTCTCCTTCACCTCGACCTCATCCCCCGCTAACGCCGACAAGGCCGTCACCGCCTCGGCCACCTGAGAAAGAGGAGAAAACTCCGGCAGACAACGAGGCTCTACGAGCGCACGTTGCCGTCAGGAACGGGCGACCGCTCGCCTGGGACGCCTCTCTCGCTCGCGGAGCTGCGGAGGCGGCCAGCGCCATCGTCGAGGCGCCAGGGCCGTGCACAGTCCATTCCGTCGCCGCCTGGGACCAAGACACGCGGCAACCCTACGGTCGGAACACGTTCGCCATCTTCGGTGCCGACTGCGACTGGACGTCGGTCGTGGAAAGCTGGAGCGCGGAAAGCGTCGAAGCATCCGACCCGTCCAACGCCGCCCACCGCCTCCAAACGCAGGGAACCGCCGTGGAACGCGTCGGCTGCGCCAAGGAAAGCTCGCAAGACGGAAGCTGTCACGCCTTCGTGTGCCAATACTCCCCGCGACAGGACGCGCCCGCCAGCGGCCGGCTGCGAGACGTCATGGTCGGGCCCGACGTGGCCTGCCCGGCGAGCTGCGGAGGCGTGCTGCCATGCCGCAACACCGAAGCCTAGGGCAACGGGAGGACGTCGTAACAAGGCACCAAGCCTCGGAAGGCGTAGTCGCCGTAGGAAAACGCAGGATCGTACGCGTACAGCGCCACGCCCTGACAGCCCTGGAAACGGCCGAGGGGCCACCGAGGCACCGGCGGCCAGTACGAAGCTCCCGTCCCGTAGAAGACCTGCCCCGTGCCCCGGGCCTGGCGTATCATCTTTTACACTACCCCGTTTCTTCGACCGCTTCCGTCGACGTCGACTTCTTCTTGGCGAAGTGCCGCTCGAAGTCTTTCTTCCCCATGAGGCAGTGCGCCTCGAGCGCGCGCTGAGCGGCGCGTCGGTTCGAGTGGAGCACGAAGTTTTCCAGATAGCGGAACTGGCCGCGAGAGATGCTGCTGAAGCTGCAGTACACGAAGGGAGAGGGTGCGAGAAGCCAGCGCGGCCACGCGTGCAGGCGCATGAGCTTGCGCAACCAACCATCTACGGGGCGAATCATGCGGAGCCTTCCGAACTGCTCCAGCAGCCACGTGGCCGTGGGAGGGTCGATGAAGTACGCGCACATGCCCGTGAGAGAATAGCTGGCGTCGTCGACGGGCTGCAAGCCCGGCGGCAAGGCCCTGGCCGTGGCGCGCAGCTCTTTAGTGTCGTTCTTGACGAAGGTCGTAGGGTGGTTCAGCTTGGCGGCCACGTACGTGAAGCCCGGAAAGCTCTCGGGCAGCGGGGCAGCGGTCGGCACCCACAGCGCGTCGTCTTCCACTACCAGCACGCCGCTCCCGCCGTCGACCGCCCTTTGCCAGGCTCTCAGGTGGCTGTGGAAGCAAGCCATGATGGCCAGACGAGTCGCATCGCCGGCCCCGTAGACGCTGCTGCCGTAGCGCGCAAGCCACTCCGCGGGCAGCGTCTCGGGCAGCGTCGCCGAAAGTACGTCATGCTCGAAGTTGAGACGCGCGCGCCGGCGAGCCCCTTCTTCGGTGTCGCAGCTGATGACGAGAGGACGCATTTTCCCTGACGAGAGGCTGCGAGCCGCTGCGCCTCACGCGCAGGGGAAATCGAAGATGCTGGGGTCGTGGTCAGCGTGGTACCAACGCACGGGAAGGTCGCCCTCCACGAGCGCCCACACGTTGACCTCCCAGGTGCTCTTGCCGGTGGCCTCGACGACCCGCCTGCATCCGGACAGCGTAGCGGCCTCGAAGACGTCGACGAGGCCTGCGGGTACGACCACGAAGCCTCCGCAGAATCTCCAGAAGACTCTCTCCGTGAAGTAAGCGCAGTCGCCGTGTACGCGCCCCGGCCAGCATCCTGGCATGAGAATGCGATCCGAGCACTCGCCGCCGAGCGCTTGCACTCGCGTCCAAGCGGCTGCCAGCACCCTCCGGGCTACTGCGTCGTCCGCGGGCAGAATCTTTCGGATGCCGGCGTCCACCCACACGTAGCGATCGAAGGTCGGTCGAAGGGCGCGCGCGCGGGCCAACATCTCAGGCTTTTTGCACATCAGCGTCATGTAGGCTTTGGAATCCTTGACCTCGCAGCGACGCGAAGGGAGCCCCGGTACGGCACGGTAGATTTCGTCCACCTTGGTGTCCTCCAGCTCCCAGGCAACGACCTGCACCGCGGCAGGCAGGCGCTCCTCGACGACGTCTCGATGCCGGCCGCTGCAGAAGACGACCCCAGGTCCTTTCCACTCGGAACACAGGAAGACGAGGCGATCGAGCAGCGCGGCGAACCCGCTTCCGCGTGGCTCGGAGCCGTCCTCATAGAGCGAGTAGATGGAGGTGACAAACAGAGAACGACCAGAGTCCGGCAGCTCCGTAGAATCGGCCATCGTCTTTTTTGCAAAAACTGGGCGGGAAGTCACGACGTCTCCGACCGCGGCACGTCTACCGACCGAAGCTCACGCGTTCCCCAGGGCACTGCCGCGCCGAGAGGTAACGTGTCTGCGCTTGTCTTCTCGCTCCTCCAGCCGGCACTTGCCGCAGGTTTTGACCTCGACGAACTGCGGCGACGCTTCGTCGGCAGCTTCCAGCAGTCTCTGCAGCTTGGCTTCGAGCTGCTGCCGCACCCCGGGCGTCTTGCGAAACCTCCTTCGCGCGTCCTCGATGTCGTGACACCTACCCAGTTCCGTGAGGCAGCGATCGCAGCAGACGTCCACGTAATCTAGGCGACAGCCCCGAGCGCACTTGTCACGCGACGAAAACGAGACACATTCCAGGGAATCCTGCAGCGAGAGCTCGTAGCGCAGGCGCGCGAGTTCCGCCTCACGCCTTCGGGCCTGCTCTAGCAACAGATACGGAGACGCCGCGATCGAGCGTCGTTCGAGAACGGAGAAACAGGCCCCGCAGAGCTCGTCGGCGCAAGCGTCCGAGCAGACGTCGTCTCCTGTCCTCGAGGGAGCTCCGCACACTGGGCAGCTCACCGTCTCTGTGCCCGAAAGGATCTTTCGCAGTTGGGTCTCTTCGCTTTCGGTGAGCACGGGAGATGTGTTTGCTCCCTTGAACATTTGGAAGGCGCTCAGCAAAGACGCCCTGAAATTCTTGCCCACGAAGCAAGCTCCGTTCAGCTCAGCCAGGTAGCGATAATGCCGAGCGAAGGCCAAGAGGTCCGCCCGGGGATCAAGCAGGCGAACGAACTCGACGCGCCTCTCGAGCGGCATCTTGGGCTTCTTGTAAGCGCGCAACTTCGGAGGCGCGCCGAAATGCCAGGTCACGACTTCTCGAGCGTACCTCTCCCGCAAATGCTCCAGAGCCGTAGCCCTCGCGACCTGGACGCGAAGCTGCTCCTGCAAATACCCGAAATCTTCCGGAGCTGGCAGCTCGCAGACTTCGGGAACTTCTCCGCAGAGAGCCACGGCGTATCGAACCTCGTCGGCGCAGTCCTCGCTTGCCTCCATCTCTTCCAGCGCTCGCTCGGCGCGCTCGGCCGTGCCAAGCAGGCCCCAGCGTTGCAGGTGGACGACATCGAGAGCTTCCGGATCCGTCGCGGCACGCGGATCCAAACCGAAGGCCTTGAGCAGCGAGCGCAGCATCCCGTGCGCCGTACTCGAGCGAACCTCTTGCCCAAAACACGCCACTACACTCCCCTGATCAATCTGCGGCGTTCCGAGCGCCACCAAGCCCGAAGGCGTACAGCGACGAATCTTCTGAGACGGCCACCGCGCGCGCCGAAAGAGATCCGTGTCGAAGCGAAACACGAAGACGCGCGCTTCAGTGTGTCCTCCGTCGATCCATTCGACACCAGGAAGCTGCATGGCGAAGTATTGCAACGATTGATCGCTAAATCAGACCCGAAAAAAACACTCTCACCTGTATTTGGCTTCGAGTTTGTCATTACACGCATTGACCGCCTGAGCCAGCTCGGTTATTGCTTGTTTTAGCGTAGGAGGGAGCTCCTCTCCGTGATGGTCTTGTTTATATTTTGCTTCATACTTATCTGGATGAATCACTTTGATCAACTCAAGCCACCTCTTCTTGAGATTTTTAAACTCAGCCGAGTCCTTGAACGATGATTGAGGTTGAAAATTACAGAACTCAGTTTTAGCTTTTGTTAAAACTTTATACTCGCTTGAAATGTCAATGGGCGTCCACATCGGGCTTGTGGGGCTCGAAGAGCCGGAGGAGCTCGAGGAGCCGGAGGAGCTCGAGGAGCCGGAGGAACTCGAGGAGCCGGCGGAGCTGGGTCGCTGTGCATTGGGGCCTGCTGATCCCGCGCCGGAGGAACTCTGCCACTTGAAGCCTGCTGAGCCTGCTGAGCCCGCGCCGGAGGGTCTCTGCCAGTTGGAGCTTGCTGAGCCTGCTGAGCTCGCGCCGGAGGGTCTCTGCCAGTTGGAGCTTGCTGAGCCTGCTGAGCTCGCGCCGGAGGGTCTCTGCCAGTTGGAGCTTGCTGAGCCTGCTGAGCTCGCGCCGGAGGATCTCTGCCAATTGGAGCTTGCTGAGCCTGCTGAGCCCGCGCTGAAGGACGCTGTCTGATGTCTTTTACCGGAAGGCGAATCATCAGGCTCCGAGTTCTTCCTCTTCGGTGATGATAGCCTTGCCATGCATTCTTCTAATTCTTTCCTCATTGCCTCAGGTGCATGGTGTAATCTTGCATACAACAATTTTCCAGCTCTTTTTGCGTCAGCTGGGCTGGAATCGCTTTCACAATAGTTTCTCACCTCGTTATAAGTAGTCCACGGCCAGTTGTAGCATTCACTATCTTTTTGCATTTCTTCTTGCTTATTCGCTTTATACATTTCGTGACATACTCGAGCGTATTTAGGCGTCGGACTACACTTTAGTCCGTTTTTTGAGCAGATCTCTTCAGGACAGTTGCGATCGCGGAAGCGATTGCCTGAGGCACGAGAACATCGATTTGACTTGGGGGGCATTTACTTCAACCACCCGAAAAAAAAATCAGAGCCACGGCTCGACGTCTATCTCTCTTCTCGTTGGCGGCGCGTTCGTCGATTTTTTCGACGCGATTTCCCAGGCCCTTCGCCGCGCATCTCTTGCCGACAGAAGACGCCGTACTGTGCGCACTCCTCTTTCAATGCGTTGAAAATCTTCGAAACCTCTTCGGCCCTCGATTTGTCCTGAGCAGGAACTTTGTCCGGGTGGTTCTTCCGCAAGTGCCTCTGCCATTCTTCCTTAGAGGTGATGGACACCGGACCCGAAAGGCTCGGAACAGCGCACATCTTCCGCTGACAATCCGTCTGGGGAGCGACGCTCGTCAGCAAGTCGAAGAAGGTATCGTCTCCTTTTCGAGCCGGACCCCACGGAAGACTCTGCAGGCGCTCGAAGACGACATCGGGACGATAATTGTGCTCCAGGTACTCGCGCACCACGGATGGCGCCAGGACGGCTATGTCCGGCGAATGTCGGAGGTCGAGCCACGGCTTCGGTTCCACCGCGCAGGTCAGGCTGATTGCGAGCTCGAGAGCGTTGCGGGCGGTGATCCTAGGACGGCACGTTTCCCTGTCGTAGCACAGGAGGAAGAGCACGTCCGGCGGCGCGTGCCGCAGCATATCGGGAGCGACCTTGCGGAGAAAGCGCCTGGCTTCTTGCACCGCCTCAGCCACGCGAAACTCTGGACAAACTTGTCCGAGCCCCAAGCCTCGGCGCCGCAGCAGCGCGAAAAAACGCAGCACTCCGAGGATGTACTCGACGACGCGCGACAGCAGCGCTCGACCGCTGGACGCCTCGCGCACCCGACCCGCCTCTGCTGTTCTCAGAAGCATCTCGAGAGCTTCGCGGAGACTGGGCAGGCTCGTGCTGTAGTAGTTCTGACCCTTCTTGGTGTGCAGCCGTTTGAGCTCCGGAGGGGCTTCCAGACGATCCAAGCTGACGGGCAGGAGGACGCGCGTGTTCGAGAAGCCCCATCCCAAGGAAGAGCCGGCCAAGCTTGCCAAGAGATCCTTGAATCCCTTCCCGATCTCTTGCGCCAACTCCCAAGCGAGTTCGACGACCGCCGTGTACGTGAGAAAGAGGGACGCGAGCGCGTCCTGCACCTCCGCCGCGACCTCCGAGACCTCCCGACGCGCGTCCCTTCGGACGAGATCGAAGTCGGCCGGCCGGGAGCCCGGCTCAAGTTTCGTGAGGACGTAACTTCCCTCTTTTGGCTGGCAATAGTGATCCTCGTCGCAGAGCACGCCGGTGCTCACGCCGGTGGGACACGCCGTCCGGCGAGCGTCCTTCAGCAAGTCTCGAAACTCTTGCGCCGCTCTTCGTTTTTTCTCGGCCACGCTCAGCGCTTCAACGGTACGCTTCTTGTTCGCTAGTTTCTCGTAGACGCGGATCAAGGACGAAAATCGTTTGGCCGTGTCGTAATCTCCCTGCAGCACCTTGGAATTCGCGAAGGCCTGATCCTCGAGACCGTAGGTCTCTCGATACTTATCCATCCACTCTCTCATCGCGCGCACGCTCAGCTCCAGCGCACGCAAGTCGGCCGCCTCCAGATACGCCCAGGTAGCCGGCGGCAGTTCCTTCCGAAGCTTCTCGTCTGACGCCACCACGACGGGCTCCAAGTCGTCGAGGGCTTCGAACCGAACAAGGATATCCTGCAAGAGGTTCTTGCGGAGCGGTACCCTGGTTCCGGGAGCCCGCCTTCCCTCTTCTTCAGTGCGCCGTAAAGCCGCTAACTGCTTCCCGTGCGCCCTGGACTCAGCCGCTTCTCTGGCTGCAGCCTGGTGCTTCAGGTGTCGACCGACCTTCTCAAGATCTACCTCAAACCCACGCGCGAAGACCGCAGAAGAAGGCTCGGCCGCGAGCAGCTGATGGGCGCGTTCGTAGTGAGAGAGCTGTGTCTGAGCTCGCACCTCCGGAGGAGGCGGGGTGATCGCTTTCTCTCCGACGGCAGACGGCGGGCCATCGGTGGCGTCGTCCGCATCGACGACCCTCGATCGCTCGCTGTGGGTTCTAAAGAGCGACCTTTCTCGACAGGCGCCGCCCGACTCCGACGACCAGACGCAATGTTTGAGGCGATCGCAAAGCGACCGCGTCTCCTGGCGGTCGCACTGGAAGGAGGACCTCAAGCGTTCCGAAAGAGGCTCTTCGCCTGGCTGCAGGCGCGCCAGGACGCCCGCCGTCACGACGTGGCGCGCGAGTTCCTTCTTCTCCTGCTGATCCAAGAAGCGGAGGTCCGTTTTGTTGATGGCGGCGAGAGCGGCGCGAACGGATGGCTCGAATGCAAGGTCGTCGTTGCCAGGCCCTCCGAGGGCACGCAAGAACTCCCTCCGGCGGTTGGGCGAGAGGGCCTGCTTCTCCTCCCACACTCTCTGCGCGTACGCCGGCCACAAAGAGCGCTCTTCGTCCGACGGTTCGTAGGGTCTACACCCCTTACCCTTGACCCAAAGGCACGGCGCTTCGCACTGTGCCCGTTTCCTCGCTGCGCAACCAAGACGAGGAGGAGTCGCATCTTGACAGCCCATGCCAGGCACCCACACGCAATTGCGCGCCTCGTCGCACGCGGATCTTTTTCTTTTCTTCTCGCAAGACATGCTTTACTATAATCTTCCGGGTGTCTTCCCTATTCGACCGTTTATTCAATCATGCAACTTGCTTTCCTCGCTCTGTAAAGATGCCTGCTGTCTCGTGTTCCGAGGTCCTGAGCAACCAGGCAACGACTTGCATGGAGAGCCCGACGCCGTTGTCGTGCCTGACTAAGGCGTTGGACGACACCTTGGACGTCATCGGATACTCCGACAAGGATCCCCCGAGCTTCTTCTACAAGCCGGTGATTAGCTGCTGGGATCCGACGAAGCCTTCCGGAAACATCGTCGCCATCAAGTATTCCATCGACTGGTGGAAGATCGCCTGCCTCGTCCTAGCGGTCGCGTGCGCTTACCTAGTCTTCGCGCACAAGTAAGAGTATAAGTGCGCACGATTTTGTGTGATGCTGCAAAGATCTCGTCTCCATACACATGGGATGCGCAGGCTCCCGTGCGCGCGCAGTGCACCCGCTGGTGGAGGCTGAGAGAAGAGATCCAGAAGGAGGCGTCAACGTTCGATTCCACGTCGATTACAACGGCATGGTCGTCATATCGGACGAAGCGTCGAACCTGGCAAAGTCCGTCGGCGTAGAAATCGAATCTGGACAAAGTGTGTTCTCGCTTATAACCCCCGCCCTTTCCAGTTATCATCGACTTCACATCTTTCCGACCGTGAGCTTGCACTACGAATGCGAGAGGTACCACGATATTCTCGGCACGCACAGATGCCGAAGAAGCAACTTTTCGCTCGATTCGTCGCCGTCGGGTATGAGCGCGCGCATAGCAATCTGCCAGACCCCCGCCGGATTCGACTTGCAGGTGTACGACTTTCAAAAAAGCTGCGTTCGGCCGGCCTTCATAGACCACGAGCAGTTAGCCTCTCGCTTGCAGGTGAGCGAAGGATACGGACGATCCGTCGAATTAGCGATTCTAGTCGTTGACGTCGTTCGTTCCACGGAACTCATGCTGAGGAGCGGGCCGTTCGCCCTCATGAGCCTGCTCTCGCGCCTGCAGTGTGAAGCTCGACGCCTGATATGTTCGACGTACTCACCACTCGTGTCGTTATACGAGACCGCCGGCGACGCGTTGATCTTCGTCTCCTACCACGAGTGCGCGATTTTCGAAGCGTCGCCGTGCGTGCTCTTAGCAGACTTCGCTGCAGACATCCGACGGAACACGATGGACTTCGTCGATCTTCGCTTCGCAGCCTCTTACGGCACTTGCATCGCCACCGTCATCGACTGTCACGTGAGGCTCTTCGGGCCTCCGGTGTCTCTGGCTTGCAGATTACAGGCTCACGTGTCGCCGCTGCAGGGGACAGGCAAATTCGACGTCCTCTCTGTGTGCGAAGCCTTCTACGCTCGATTGAGGAAAGAGCTGATCTTCAATCCGATCTCGCGATGGAACTCCGCTCTTCCGTCCAGGAGGCAAGCGGCCAGCCTGAAAGGCTTCGGAGAATCCGTCTTCTTTTACGCGCTCACGTTCGAAGCGCCCATCTCAACTTCGGACGCCAAGAGTAAAAGCTCCCCGATAGCAGCCAGCGGTCGCACGCAAAGCGATTCGGAGAGATGACAGACTCCGAGTCGCAGAGCGTCAGACCGAGACAAGTGACGCTCGAGGGCGCTCCTCCCGTGCATCCGGCTGCGCCGAACAACGCGCGGAGAAACGACGCTTGCGATTGCGAGGACTGCGATTGGGCAGGTATATGCGACGCAGTGTGTTCTTGCCTTGGCTTTTAGCAAAATTCCCTACGCAGCTATACCGCGCTCTTCGTTTTTTTTGTGTAGGCGAACGTGTACTGGTCATATGGTTACTCTTACCGAGAACCGAAGAGAATCTGGCTGGACTAACAGCGTCATTTGGCAGCCTCGGTCAATGTGCGCAAAGAAAGAAAGCCCCGTGCTCCTCTGCGGTGGGCGGGCACCACCCTATGACAGCCCAGAGGGGACCTAGCAGAAGCAAAGGCAAGGGAAATGAACAGGGCTGACGGGTTATCGCTGCTCCGACTCTGCGTCATGCCTTCGGAGCTCTGCCAGGAGCTGACAGAAGCCTTCACGCGTAAAGTAAATACGTAAGGCTCTTCGTTTTTTAGACTCGCCGGCTGACGGCCTTCACTTCCTCGGTCCACTGCTGTGCAATGAGCGGGAGCTGGGCATCATCACTCTGGGCGTCGTAGAACAAGAAGAAGTGCGCGAAGCCAAGACCTGGGGCGGGATCCTGGTCCCAGGCCTTCAGGGTTTCAATCAGCTTCGATTGCCGCTCCTTCTTGGTGGTGTAGCGCGTGACCCCACCGATCTGGAAGGCGTCCGGGTTGTACCGGAGTACCACGGCCTTGTGCTGCGACCCTAGCGCTATGGACGCGCAGCTGTCAAAGTCTCTACGGACGTCGCAACTTGGGTCGTAATGGCTGTGCTGATTGTCGTCACATTCCAAGAGGATCACACCCCAAGGCTTTTGGATGCAGAAGTCAATAAAGGCACAAGAAGTCTCCGAGGCCAGGCCACAGCTGCGGAACGGAAGCTTCTTTTGATATTCAAATTCGAGACCAGCGTTCTGTAAAGCTTGGCACACTTCAAGCTCTGTCCCTTTGGTCCTTGCCTTGGGGTTTTCTGCGTGACATGAGCGCATGTGCCTTTGCAGCGAACGCGCTCCCGCGTACCTGTATCCGAGACGAGGGCATGAGGTAATATCACACATCCAAACAAGACATTCTGAACAGTGAACTTTCCACTTACCATGCTGACAGAAGACAGTACCCCCTCCACAATCAGAGGATCTGCACGTATGCCTTTGCCGTCCGTGCTGGCAAATTGATGTACCTCCGCACCCTTCTTTGCACCTGGTCTTCTGTTTCCCATGCTGGCAAATTGATGTACCTCCGCAGCCCTCCTTGCACTTGGATCTTTGCCGTCCATGTTGACAAATTGCTGTACCTCCACAACCATCTTTGCACTTGGATCTTTGCCGTCCATGTTGACAAATTGCCGTACCTCCACAACCATCTTTGCACTTGGATGTCTGCTTGCCGTGCTGGCAAAAGTCGGTGCGGAATTTGCGCTGCACCCTCTGGACACGCCAGGGCAGTGGGGGCACATCCATGCTCCTCTTAGATCAGCTATACCGCTCAAAGCCTGCATGATTACCAAGACTTGCCAGAACTGTAACATCTCGTAGTGCTACCTGGCAAACTGTGCGTTTAGAGGTTGCTGCGCGTCGCAGGCAGCGAGCTCGATACGCACCTAAAGAGTCGCTCGCGACCCTGGAGAGAGTCTCGTTACATCCTAAGAAACCCTCGAATCGGGGGAGAGTGCAAGTAGGCAGGGCTGGGCATCCCTCCGGTCGAGCGCGGACCGCTTGGCGATCTCATGTCACGTAAATGGACGCCCAGAACGCGTCAATAGCATCGCAGCTCATCCTCCTGTCTAAACAAAAACTATGGCTTTTTCCTATCCCAACCTCGATGACCTCAAATACGTCGGCGAGTATCGGAGCACTTGCGCGACAAGCACTCCGAGCTGCGGCCTTCTTGTCCACGGAGAGCTCGAAGCCAGCGCCTCTCTCGGAGGGTTCAGTCAGTGGTTCCTGAAGATAGAAGACGACGATCGACTGCTTGTGGGCGCCACCGGGTCCGACTACTCGTTCCTCGAAGCTTGCCGCTCCAGCGGGCTCCGGTGCTGGGCCTCGGGCACGTTCTACGCGTCTCCGTTGCGCGTCTTCGTCCCTCTGACGGTGAACGTCTTTCGCATCGAAGCCTCTGCGAAGACGCTCTCTCTAGAGGTCGCCGAACGCATCTACCAGTGCTCAGTGCGAGCTCTCATGTTCCTGCTTTTTTGCACGCCTTCTCCGGTGCACGTGCATGTCACGAATTCTCAAACCCTCTCCGCCTCTTCGAGCCTGCGCGAAAAGTGGTCCGAGCTCGCAGCGCTGCCTCAGAGCCTCGCAGGCGCGCTGCTGTTCCTGGCGCACCACGAAAGCGAGGCGTCGTCTGGAGCCGCGACGTTCGTTGGCGAAAACGCCGTCAACCTCGGCGCGTCCGGCTACGCCTTCGCTCGAACTGCCGGCTGCGGAAAACTGTTTCGAAACTTGGCGCCAACGCCGCTGGCGCCGCAAGTCGTACGCGGGTGTGTCGTCATCGGGCAGAGTGGCGCGAGTCTCGCTCGGCTCCTGCAGGAGCTCATCGAGTTGTCGCCCGTAGGACCCTCGCTGATCCTGTGCCGACGGAGGGAAGTGCCGCTGCTGCTCCAAGGCCTGTTGAAGACGAGGGAGCCTTTCCACGCGATCTTAAAGAGCTCGGACTTTTCCGGCGAGGCGGAGCAGGCCAACATCCTGCTGCTGTGCGTCGACTGCTTGAGGAGCAGAAGCACTCGACGGCTTCGACACGCGCTCCAGAACCGTCGCTGGCTGCGCGCTGTCTTCGCAGGCTGGCCCGGCGTCCAGGAAGATCTGTCAGCTTTGAATTTCCGAGTGGAGTGCGACTCCCAGATTTCTCTGTGCCTCTGCGACGAGCTCAACGCGTCGCTCCTGACCGCGGCTTGCGTGGAGAATCTTCTCGGTTTAATGCCCGCCACGCTCCAGGACTTCTCCAAAAACTTCGACGTCGTGAACCAGCGCATCTATTACCTGACTGACACGTCGGGGGTGCTCATTCGTACGCCGGAGCCGACGCGCTGCGCGCTTGTCCGGGGCCCCGAGCTTTCACAGGTGGAAGAACTCGCACTCTCGGCTTACAGCGGAGAATCGCGGTCCATGCGGATGCTGTTCGGAAGCCTCTGCCGGCTCTCGGACGGCCGACGGTTTCTCTATTCGAATGCGCCGAGCCTGCCGGCTGGCGAGACGCCCACGAGTCACTTCCAAAAAGCGCACGTGACCGTCACGCCTTTCGCTCAGGGCCAGTTGCAAGAGGTCGCGGCCAGAAGCGGCGAACTCGAGTGTCCCGTCTGCTTCGAACCTCGTCCAGACGTCGTGACAAGCTGCGGCCACTTCTTCTGCGGACCTTGTCTGAGCAGAATTTTGCTGGTGCAGAGAAGGTGCCCTACCTGCCGAACCGACCTCGAGCCAAGAAACCTCGTGAGCCTAGCACCCTCCTCCGGTGGCATCTTCAACGAGTACTTGCAGTTCCTTTGGGACTACCTGTCCCAGCGGCAAGGCCAGCGAACCGCCGTCCTAGCGTCTTGGTCGAAGATGCATGAAGAACTCGCTGCATCATTCCGGAGACGAGGGCTAAGACGCTGCTGGGCGTGGCGAGGTGACGCCGACGCGCTCTCTCGCGTCTATGCGCTCTTCCAGGAGCCAGAAGACGCCCAGTTTCGACGCGACGGCGGAGGAGGCTGTCTTTTCGTGGACCCGTCAGAGCTGCGATGGGAGCACTTCTCGCGCGTATCCGAGGCCCTCATCCTCTGGCCCTTGAACGACGGTCCAACTTCCCTGCGCGTGTGCTGTCAGATCCGAAAAGCTAGAACAGCGCTTCCGGGGGCTCGGTTTACTGCACTGGCGCGAGAAGGACAGCAGGACGTTCAAGACGTATCCGTAGAATGCGTTGGGAGACATCCCTTCAGCCTTCAGTGCTCATCGACTTACATGCAGTCAACTTCTTTTCCAAGTCCAGCGTGAACATGGTCGAGGTGCTTCAACTAACAAAGGATGCACCGCCCCGTGCCGAAGCAAAAGAAACTCTACGAAGAGGTCAAACGAGAAGCTGACGCCATCTACGACGTCAACAGTGCTTATAAAAGCGGCTACATCGTCAAAAGGTACAAAGAACTCGGAGGCACGTACGCAGAGAAAGGACCAGCTAAGCGTCGCCGAGCATCTCCTTCGGGCCTCAAACGATGGTTTTCCGAAAAATGGGTGGACCTTAACAGCCCTACTTCCGAAGGACAATACGCCCAGTGCGGAAGAAAGAGTTCCAGAAACGGAGCTCGATATCCGCTGTGTCGTCCCAGCGTTCGAGTCACGGCCGCTACGCCTCTCTTGGTAAGCGAGTTGTCCCGGCGCCCCAGAGACTCCGCCCGACGCCGCAAGAGCCACGACCCTCGGCAAAGGGTTTTTTTCCGAAGGTAGCTAAATATCCCGGAAGGAATCTGAGTTGGAAACCTCAGTTGCAGACGATGTGGAGGGAGGCTCTTATCATTTTTCCTTGAATTTTAAAGTTCTTCGTTTTTTTTTATCGAGACGAAAAATCCTGCTAAGATCCAAACGAAATGCCAGGGCTGAACGATGGATCGTACGATTATCTTCTGAAGGTCGTTATCGTCGGCGATGCGACCGTGGGTAAGTCATGTCTTCTCTTACGCTTCTGCGACAAGCGCTTTCGACCCACCCACGTTGCTACGGCAGGTGTGGAATTCGGCTGTCGCGTCGTCGAAAGCGACGGCTATCGCTTCAAAGTGCACGTATGGGACACAGCAGGACAGGAGCTGTACCGCTCCGTCACTCGATCGTACTATCGCTTCTCAGCGGTGGTGCTCATGGTCTTCGACGTTACCAATCGTCTCAGCTTCGAACATCTTTACACGTGGCTCGACGAAGTGCGCGAGACGACCGCTCTGGCCTGCGTGCTCGCGCTCATCGGCAACAAAAGCGACTTATCTGGATCACGGTGCGTCACGAGGGAAGAGGCCGAAGGTTTCGCGGACCGGATAGGCGCTTTATATTTTGAAACGTCTGCACTTAAAGACAAGGGTGTCGCAGAAGCTTTCACTGAACCATGTGTCCGAGCGATCCGCGCAATGTCTTCGAACGACATCTCTATGGTCAGACGGATTAACGAAGCTGCTTCTATTGACTCTCGCTCGTCTATTTTTGGGGCTTCTTGTTGCTCGTAGGTCTTCCTTCTACTTGCAGAAAGGACGCCTCCGCTTTCCACAGGTGCGAAAAAAAACACGCCACCGTCGCTCGCTTTGCTGTCTCGCATGCTGTCTACTGGAAAATATACGGCGGAGCGTGTAGCGTACGTTGACGCTGGGAAGCCCTGACTAAGTCTCTCATCCGCCGACCACTCGCTTCCTTCTCAATACATAAAAACACTATGGCAGTCAATCGGGGACCGAGAACTCCTTCAGCGTCACCTCCATCGGATCACCGAAGGACATCTCGGAAGAGGAGAAGTCGGCGACGAAGCAAAAGCCGGCGCCGTAGCAGATCCTTGAACCCTCCGGTTCCCGCCGGAGCTTTGACGAAATTCACTCCTAAGCCTGCTCCGATCGTGACCGACCGACTTCGAACGTCAGAAGATGATCTACACGAAATCATCCGACGAAAAAAAAGAAGACATTCGCCAAAAACAAAAACTAAATCGAAGGCGTCGCGGAGCAGCCTCAGCAGCGACTCTGAGGAGACGAGAATGGAAAAAACTTGGAAAAAGATCTTGGCGAAGAAAGACCCTCGTGACGCCTAACTAATCAGTTACAAACCGCTACGCCCTGACGAAGGGGAAACACAAGGTTCTTGTCAACGACCTCGCCGGTGGCAACCTTGAAGCTGGTTGCCGTCTCTTCTACAAGGTAGATGTCGACGTGCACGGTGCGAAAGTCTCCATACACCCGATAGGCGCCCCAGTTTAACCACTCTCCGGCAAGAGGAGCGAGCGCCCTCCGTACCTTTTCGTGATTTTGGAGGGTATCCGGGATGCACAGATCGCCGTCATTGTCGCCAAGGATTGCTCGTCGGTCCCTCGTGAAACCGAGCAGAGTGCCGAAGTCTACCCAGTACTGGACACCCTCCTCGAAATTAGGTGCTGTGCTTTTCAGTAGGTTCTCCGTCGTGTACCTGACCCTGTAAGTCGCGGCCGTCTGAGTCAGCAAAACGCATAGTGCAATGAAAAGAAGCAAGCATCCAGCGTTCCACCAGCGTCTCATCTTTTCATTTTCGTAGTTGAAAACAAAAAGCCGTCTATAAAAATGCTGTTCCTGTACTGTCTGATTCTGTGCGGCGCGATGGCTGCGACTTCTCTGTATCTTCGCTTTGGCGTGCTGAGAGACGCAAAATTGCAAAGATATGCGGAAATCAGTGCCTACGCTTTTGCAGGCGCATTCCTTTTGATTGCAGGAGTGATGTACACGAGACATAGCACGCAAGAAGCTTACTATCACGAGATCAACGAGGACCCTCATTATCAGACTATGAGTAGTGAACAACTCGTCAGCAATGGTCTTTGGCGAAGAGCTGACGGCAACATTGTCTCTCTAGGAAGTGCGAAATAACAGATTAGAAACGCTTTGAGGCAACTCGATGGCGGTATGGCGTATATAGACGAGCCGCAGATGCTTGCGAAGACTCAGTGAGCAGACCGAGTGCCTCTCATGTGACCCGAGCCTGTAAAAAAGAGGTGCGTGCTGGCGTGTGCGTGCTGGCGTGCGTGGAAACTTTGTCGAGCCGCAGATGCTTGCGAAGACTTAGTGAGCAGACCGAGTGCCTCTCATGTGACCCGAGCCTGTAAAAAAGAGGTGCGTAATGCGCGTGCGTGCTGGCGTGCGTGCTGGTGTGCGTGGGTGCGTGCTGGCGTGTGTGCGTGCGTGATGCGTGCGTGCGTGGGTGCGTGCTGGCGTGCGTGGGTGCTAGCGTGTGAACTTTGAAGGCAGTCCGTTGTCTGCGTGTGTGCCAGAGCAAGATCTTTTTCGAAGAAAAAACGCGGGCCTGTGAAAAGCGCGCGAGTCCCCGCGTGGGTGCTAGCGCGAGAACTTTGAAGGCAGTCCGGCGTCTTCGTGCGTGCCAGAGCAAGACCGTTTCCGAGAGAAGTCTGTAGGCCTGTGAAAAGCGCGCGATTCCACGCGCGTGCGTGAGTGCGTGATGCGTGCGTGAGTGCATGATGTGCATGCTGGCGTGCGTGTTGCGCGTGCGTGGGTGCGTGTGATGCGTGAAGAGTGCGTGATGTTCTTGGATGTCCAGCGCAGCCTTCTTGCTTCGAGCGTCGGTCCGAGCGTCCGTCAGAGCATTCGAGCCCATGGAGACGCGTGTGCTGTTCGGCGAGCATTTGGTGTGTTGCGTGCCAGTGCACAAGTCCCTGCTGAGCGTGCGGTCCCTGTGCGCGCAGCTGCTGGTGGTGCAATCGCTCGAGGTGACGCTGACGAGACGCGGCGACGAGCTGGTGGTCACGAGTTGCGCCGACGTGCCGATTCTGTCGGACGAGCCGGTAACGTGCGAGCTGCTGTCCGGGCGGCAGCTGCTTCTGCCGGCTGGTTTGCCGGTGGCGCTGGCCTATCACCGGATCGCGCGAGAGCTCGGCGAGCGCGCGGAGGACATCAGGCTCGTCTACGACTGCGCCGAGGGGGCCGGCGTGTGTCACCGGAAAGCGCAGAGGATCCAGGACTCGGACGACTTTGACATGGTGAGCGCTGGATTGGGGGGCTCCGCGGCCGCTTCGTGCTCGTCTCGCGGCATGTGTCCTCTGCTGCAAAGGGAACCAGTGCGAGTCGTGATCTCCTCTGGCGCTGAGTGACCTCGCGTGTAGGGAGAGCTTTCGTACAGAGTTCTCCACCCTGCGCGTGAAAAACAAACGAAGCATATTCAGGTTAGCGTGGGCCCAGTACGGCGGAACCTAGCTCGTGTGCGTCGAAGCATATTCAGGTTTAGCGTGAGCCCAGTACGGCGGAACCTGGCTCGTGTGCGTGTTTCTCGAGAGCTTCGGTAAAAAAACGAAGCATATCCGGGTTTAGCGTGGGCCCAGTACGGCGGGAACCTGGCTCGTGTGCGTGTTTTTCGAGAGCTTCGGTAAAAAACGAAGCATATTCAGGTTAGCGTGGGCCCAGTACGGCGGAACCTGGCTCGTGGGCGTGTTTCTCGAGC
>Ga0194124_10001230_pt1 | contig 33215 bp, 33 predicted proteins | sample TA2KigCas0mmetaG_FD_148605 | JGI IMG/M metagenome (GOLD analysis project Ga0194124, IMG submission 148605) | Freshwater microbial communities from Lake Tanganyika, Tanzania - TA2015031 Kigoma Deep Cast 0m | ecosystem: Environmental > Aquatic > Freshwater > Lake | place: Tanzania: Lake...
AACCCCCATGAAATCAGCTTGTTAGATTTTGCGAAGGAGATCATTGCTCTTGGTGGTGCATCTTCAAAAATTACCTTCAAGCCCCTGCCCCAAGACGACCCTAAACAACGCCAACCAGATGTTAGCCGGGCTAAACAGGTGCTGGGTTGGGAGCCGAAAATTACCAGGGAGCAAGGGCTTGCGCTGACCTATGAATATTTTGCAAAACAATTGGCTGACTCCAATTTATGAGTATATTCGCTACTCATTATTGAGTCAGTATCCTGGTCTACCCTGTGACTGACTGTGGCTTTGCCGTCTTTTTTTAATACTTCTCCCTTGATCGATCAGTTATTTTCCGGAAAAATCCGTTTAAAACTACTGGCGCGTTTGTTATTAAACCCCTCCAGCCAGGTGTATTTACGCCAATTAGAGCGGGATTTAAATGTTAGCTCCAATACAGTGCGCTTAGAACTCAATAAGCTCTCTGAAATGAAGCTAATCAGCACGGTGGAAGCGGAAGAGAGTAAGATCAAAAAATATATTGCTAATACCTTCCATCCGCTGTATTCTAATTTACGGTCTATAATTCTAAAATATGTAGGCGTAGATCAATTATTAGAAGAGGTGTTTTATAAGTTAGGAGAGTTGGACGAAGTGTTCTTGACGGGAGATATAGCAGAAGGGAAGGAAACCCCTTTTATTGATCTGGTGATGGTGGGGGAGTTTAATAAAGAGTTTTTATTTCAATTATTAGAAAGAGCAGAGAAACTACTCAATAAGAAAATTAGAATTGCGATATATTCTAAAAGTGAATTTGAGTTAGACTTGTTAGAAGGAATCCAATATGTTTCTATTTATAAAAGTGAAATGGGGGGGGGGTGAATTCTAAAAATTGAGTAGTGTGGTCCACACTAATTTGTAGTATTCGTAGATATTCACAAATCGTTAATAAATTGAAAATCAAATGTTTTACATGTTTGATTTTTTATTTGTGGGTTATTGAAAAAGATCGAAAAATAGGTTAAATGTGCGCAGTTTTGTGCGTTATTTTAAACAAAAAAATATATGAAAAAAGCAATTATTACAGGAATTACAGGTCAAGACGGGTCATATTTAGCGGAGTTGTTGTTAAATAAAAACTATGAAGTTCATGGCTTGAGAAGAAGAGCATCTTCTTTTAACACTCAAAGAATTGATCATATTTTTGAGGATCCGCATACTCCACATAGACATTTACATCTACACTATGGAGATTTGACTGATAGTTCGAATTTAACTAGAATTATTCAAGAGGTTCAGCCCGATGAAATTTATAACTTGGCTGCTATGAGTCATGTACATATAAGTTTTCAAACTCCAGAGTATACTGCTAATGCAGATGGAATTGGAATGTTAAGGATACTTGAAGCTGTTAGATTGTTAGGATTAACAAAAAAAACTAAAATTTACCAAGCATCTACTTCGGAATTATATGGATTAGTACAAGAAGTGCCTCAATCAGAAGCCACACCATTCTATCCTCGTTCTCCATATGCCGTTGCAAAGTTATATGCATATTGGATTACTGTAAATTATAGAGAAGCTTATAACATGTATGCATGCAATGGGATTTTATTTAATCATGAGTCTCCAAGAAGAGGTGAAACTTTTGTAACAAGAAAAATCACAAGAGCAGCTGTGAAGATTGCATTAGGCATTGACAATTGCTTATATTTGGGTAATTTAAATGCAAAAAGAGACTGGGGTCATGCAAAAGATTATGTAGAAGGCATGTATTTAATGCTTCAACAAGAAATTCCAGAGGACTTTGTTTTAGCTACTGGTATTACTACAACAATTCGTGATTTTGTAAAAATGAGTTTTGCTGAATTAGGAATCGAGCTAGAATTTAGAGGAAAAGACGAAGCTGAGGAAGCTTATGTCTTAAAAAATACTGGAATATATAAGCTTGAAGAAGGTAAGGTAGTTGTTAAAGTTGACCCTAAATATTATAGACCAACAGAAGTTGATTTATTAATTGGTGATTCGAGAAAAGCAATGACCAAATTAGGGTGGAAACCAAAATATAACCTTTCGTCTTTAGTGAAAGAAATGGTTTTAAGCGATTTAAACTTATTTAATAAATAAACCTTTAATAATGAGGATAATTAACTCTATAAATTTAAGCAAGTAATCCATTTTAATTAATGAAAGTATTAATAACAGGAATTACAGGACAAGACGGTTCTTTAATGGCTAAAGAATTATTAAAAAAAAATTATGAGGTTGTTGGTTGCTCTCGAAGTATTAACGATAAATCTATAAATAACTTAAAATTATTGGATATCAATAATAAAATTGATTTTGAAATAGGTGATTTATTAGATAATAAATTTATTGCCACGCTTTTTAGAAAACACAATTTTAATGAAATTTATCATTTTGCTGCACAAAGTTCTGTAGGCTTATCTCAAGTAGAACCGTATGATACTATAAAATTTAATACATTATCAACTTTAAATTTGTTAGATTCAATAAAAAAATATTCAAACAAAACAAAATTACTTAATGCTTGTAGTTCTGAAGTTTTCGGAAATAATAATAATAATCCATTAAACGAGTTAAGTGATTTTTCGCCAATTTCACCATATGGTTTGTCAAAGGAGTTTGGCTATTCAACAGTAAAATTATACAGAGAAACATATGATTTATTTGTTTGTAATGCAATTTTATTTAATCATGAATCAGAGTTTAGAGGAGATAATTTTTTCATTAAAAAACTTATCAAAGAAAGTGTTGCATTACGAAAGGGTTATAAAGAATTTATATATCTTGGCAATTTAAATGTTAAGAGAGATATCGGTTATGCACCAGACTATATGCATGCGTTATATTTAATGTTAAAAAGTGAAATTCCTAAGGATTATATTATCGCATCTGGCAAATCAACTGAACTAAGTGAAATTGTTAGATATGTTTTTTTGAAATTAAATATATCTTTAAACAAAATTAAAATAAAAGAAGAGCTAGTTAGAAAAAATGAAATTCATGATTGCGTAGGCAACTCAACTCAAATCAAATTAGATTTGGGATGGAATTATAGTAAAAACATATACGACATCCTTGATTTACTTATAGAACAAGAATTAAAAAATCACAATTAATAATTAAAACAAATTTTTTATGTTTTCAAAAGATTTATTTAAAAAAAATGCATTTATAATTTCAGAAGTAGGTCAAAATCATCAAGGTGAACTAGACTTAGCTCGAAAATATATAAAAATATTTGCAGATGCAGGAGCTCATGCAATTAAGTTTCAAACAAGAAACAATAAAATTTTATTTAGTGAAGATGCTTATAACGCACCATACACAAGTGAAAATGCATTTTCTGAAATTTATGGACATCACAGGGAAAAACTAGAATTAAAATTAGAATGGCTTCCTATTTTAAAAAAAGACTGCGAAAATCTGAATGTTAAATTTATGTCTACCCCGTTTGATGAACCAAGTTTAGATTACTTAATAAATTTAAACGTTGACATACTTAAAATTGCTTCTTTTGATTTAGGGAACCTTCCTTTTATAAATCGAATATCGAAATCTGGAATTCCAACAGTTATTAGCATAGGAGGAGGTAAACATGACCAAATAGTATCAAGTATAAATTTGATGAGACAAAATTTAGACGATTCCAAAATTGCAATCTTACATTGTGTCTCTGAATATCCATGTAATTACGATAGACTAGGCTTAAATAATATCGAAACGCTTCAAGGCTTATATCCTAATATTCTGATTGGTCTTTCAGATCACTTTAATGGTACACTTTCAGGACCAATTGGTTATATGAAAGGCGCAAGAATTTTCGAAAAACATGTTACACTTAATAGATCTTGGAAAGGAACAGACCATAGTTTTGCTCTTGAGCCAGAAGGATTTAGAAAATTTGTACGTGATATTGATAGGGTTGAAGGAATGATGTCACAAAAAGATATTAATGAAATCGGAAAGGAAAAAGTTTTTTTGAAATTGGGCAAATCAATTGTCGCTAATGATAATTTAAAAATGGGAGAAATATTAACATTAGAAAATTTAAGTGGTAAAATTTTTGATAAACAATATATTCCAGTTAGGCAATCTAATGAAGTACTTGGAAAGGTTCTAAAAAAAGATATTAGTAAAGGTGAAGCACTAACTTTTGACTTTTTATAAATTTAAATTTATGTTTTCAAATATTAAAATACTATTTTTAGACTTTGATGGTGTCTTAACTGACAATTTTGTTTATGTATCGGAAGAGGGTGTCGAGAATGTTAGATGTTACAGAAGTGACGGGATTGGCATTAGTAATTTAGTAAAATCAGGTATACGTGTTGTTATTGTATCAACTGAAAGTAATAATGTAGTTTTGAAAAGGGCCGAAAAGTTGAAAATTCCAGCTTTCAATGCAATAAAAGATAAGGCAAGAATTGTAATTGAATATTCTAAAAAATTGAAAGTTGAATTAAAAGATGTTGCTTTTTTAGGTAATGATATTAACGATATAGATGCCTTGAAAATTGTTGGTCATCCATTTGGTGTTTTTGATTGTTTTCCTGAATTTTTTGATATTATTATTTATAAAACTAAAAAAAGGGGTGGGGAAGGCGCAGTGAGAGAGTTGTGTGATTTGATTTTATCTGATTTAAATAAATAAAAAATGAATACAGTATCAGATTTTAATGAAATTAAAAATAAAGTAATTATTATTACCGGGTGCTCAGGTAATTTGGGAGGGGAGTATGCCAGATTTTTATTAGAATCTGGAGCAACAATATTTGGAATTGATAGAGTGGAAGAAAGCACTATAATAGAGCTTAAATATAAATTCAAAAATAATTTTTATTTTTTCAATGGAGATATTACTTCGAAAAAATCAATGTTAGAGGCTTTGAAAGCTTGTAAGGAAAACTTTAAAAAAATAGACGTTTTAATCAATAATGCTGCCATTGATTCCCCGCCTAACTCAACAAGTAATGAAAACTGTAAATTTGAAAATTTTAGTCTTGAAACCTGGGATAAGGTTATGGAAGTTAATCTAAAAGGAGCTTTTATTTGTTCTCAAGTTTTTGGCACAGAAATGTCGATTAACAACGGGGGCTCAATAATTAATATATCATCTATTTATGGAATTTTATCACCAGATCAGTCTTTATACGATTATATGAAAGATGATGGAATAGAATTTTTTAAACCAATCGCATATTCTGTTTCCAAATCAGGTATTATGAACATGACAAGATATCTAGCTGTTTATTGGGCAAAAAAAAATGTTAGAGTAAATACACTAACTATTGCAGGTGTTGAAAATAATCAAGATCCCCGATTCATAAGAAATTATACAAATAGAATACCAATTGGCAAGATGGCTAATAAAAAAGATTATAATGGAGCAATTTTGTTTTTGTCAACTTCGGCAAGTACTTACATGACAGGATCAAACTTAGTAATCGATGGAGGTTGGTCTTCAATCTAAATAACAAAATGAAAATTCTAAGAAATATTATTAATGCTGTTCCATTAATTCATGATAATTCTGAATTAATGGATAAAATCAATCCTTCAAATGAAGAAATTTTATGTAAGTTTCCTGTTTCATCTGAAATTGATGTAGATCTTGCTATTGATTCTTGTGAAAAAGTTTTAACATTATGGTCAAATTATACACCAATTGCAAGAGGTAATTTTATTTATGACATTATTTTTTTAATGAAAAAAAATAAAGAAATATTAACTGAATTAATCCATTTAGAAACAGGCAAGTCTAAAAAAGATGCAATAGGGGAAGTTGAAGCTTCAATCAGTCAAGGCCTTTTTTTTGCAAGTGAGGGTTCAAGGTTTTTTGGAAAAACTTTAACTTCTTCAATCGAAGGCAAGAATTCATTTACGATTAGGATGCCATTAGGAGTTGTTGGTTTAATTGTACCTGCAAATACCCCACTGGCAAATATTTGTTGGAAATTATTTCCTGCATTAATTTGTGGAAATTCCATTGTTCTAAAAGCTTCTGAAGATGCACCAATGTTGGCTGATTATTTAATGGAAATTATTTGCCAAAGTAAATTACCAAAAGGTGTTGTGAATTTATTGCACGGAAATGCCAAAACCGGAAATCTCATTGTTTCAAATTCAAAAATAAGACTTATAAGTTTTACTGGCTCAACTGAAGTTGGGAAAATAATTGTTCAAAATTCATCTCATAATTTAAAACGTGTATCATTAGAACTGGGAGGTAAAAATTGTATGATAGTTTGTGATGATGCAAAAATTGAAGAAGCCATACATTGGACAATTTTATCATCATTTAGTAATGCTGGTCAAAGATGTGCTGCAGCAAGTAAGATTTTAATTTTTGAAAAAATTTATGATTTATTTGTTCAAAAGCTTATAGAAAAGGTAAAGAAATTAAAAATCGGATCTGGTGATGATTGTGATTTCGGCCCTGTGATTAATAAAAAACAATATAATCGTATAAATAAAATAGTCGAAATAGCAAAAAAAGAAGGGGCCATTAATTTGATTGAAGAATTGAATATCCCCAATAAAGGTTATTTTATATCCCCAATAATTTTTGAAAATATTAAATCAAGTTCAGCTCTAAATGATTTGGAAGTATTTGGACCAGTTATTATTTTACAAAAAATTAATTCACTTTCTGATGCACTTGAAATAATGTCACAAAGTAAATATGGTTTAACAGCTGCTATACACACTACAAATATAGACAGAGCATTATGGTTTGCAAATAAAGCAAGAACAGGTGTAATTAATGTCAATTTTGGAACTTATGGAAGTGAACCACATATGCCATTTGGTGGATTTAATCAATCTGGAAACGGAACCAGAGAACCTGGAACTGAAGCCCTTGATGTTTATTCTGAACTTAAAAATATCTCTATTTTAAACAGAGAAATATATATTTAATTTGAAAAAAATTGCTTTAATACCAGCGAGATCTTTATCTAAAAGAATTCCAAATAAAAATATAAAAATTCTAGGTGAACATCCATTATTAGCTTATAGTATTACTAGTGCACTAGAATCTAAGATTTTCGATAAAGTTGTTTGTGTTACTGATAATCAATTATATGCAGAAATTGCATCATATTATGGTGCTGAAATACCAAAACTAAGACCAAAAGAAATTTCAACAGATGAGTCTTCGGATATTGATTGGGTTAATTGGATATTGCTGGATGTTTATAAAAATTTTGAATTTGATATTTATAGTATTTTAAGACCAACATCACCTTTCAGAAAAAAAGAAACAATTTTAAAGGCATTTAATCTTTTTCATAATTCTAAAATGTGTGATTCATTAAGAGCTTTACAAAAAGTAACTGAACATCCAGGTAAAATGTGGGTAAAGTCTGGTGATATAGTCACGCCTTTATTACCCTTTAAAAATGGTAATGTAAACTGGCATAGTTGCCAATCAAATACATTGCCTGACATTTTCATACAAAATGCGAGTTTGGAGATTTCTTGGACAAAAGTTCTTAAAGAACAGAAGTCAATTTCAGGATCGATAATTAAACCTTTTATAAGTGAAAATCACGAAGGTTTCGATATTAATAATATTTATGACTGGTATCTTGCAGAAAGACTATTAAAAGAAAACGAAGATATCGTACCCAAAATTGATAAAAAAGCTTTTAAAATTTAAATTAATAAAATATGGGAGATTTAATAGGCGAATCATTAACTGGAAATTTAGTATATATAGATTTAAATCAAATTAATTTTATAAGAAGTTTAAACATTTCAAAAATTAATAAATTAAAAATCTTAGCAAACATATATCGTGTAAATACATTGTTTATGGTTGCAAATGCCGGATCAGGACATATTGGAAGTAGTTTCAGTAGTTTGGATATTATGACCTATATTTTAGAAATGGAAGTTTATAATTCAGCAAATTCAAATATATTTTTTTCATCAAAAGGTCACGATGCTCCTGGTTATTACAGTGTTTTAATGGGCCTTGGTCTATTAGATTTTAATCTAATTCATAAACTTAGAAAAATTGATGGTTTGCCTGGTCATCCTGACATTAACACAAATAATATTATTACAAACACAGGTTCACTAGGTATGGGTGTTTCTAAAGCGAAAGGAATGATTCATGCCAATAGAATTTTAAATAAAAAGGCAAAAATATATGTATTAACTGGCGATGGAGAATTGCAAGAAGGCCAATTTTGGGAATCACTTATTTCTGCAGTAAATTATAAAATGGATGAACTAACCGTTTTTATTGATCACAATAAACTTCAGTCTGATACCTTGCTTACTAATGTTTCAGATTTAGGAGATTTTTTACAAAAACTTCTTTCATTTGGTTGGGCTGTATTCGAATGTGATGGTAATTCTATAGAAGAAATTGAAAATGTGATTGCGGAATCTATTCTTGAAAAAAATAAGCCTAAAATTATCATTGCTAATACAATAAAAGGAAAAGGTGTAAAAATAATGGAACATACTTCCATTGATTCAGATATTGAGTTATATAAATTTCATAGTGGTGCACCTAGTGAAGTTAGCTATCAAATTGGAGTAACAGAATTAATCAATAGCATTAATTCTCAATTAAAAGAATTAAATCAAGATGAAATTAAATTTCAAATAATATCAAAACCTTCAGTTAAAACAGTCAAAAAAAAGGGAAATTTAATAAAAAAATATTCTAATTTAATACTAAAAGAAGCAGAAAAAAATAAAAAAGTTGTTGTATTTGATGCAGATTTAGTTGTAGATACAGGCTTATTAGAGTTTAAGAAAAAATTCCCAGAAAGATTTATTGAAGCAGGAATAGCAGAACAAGATATGGTATCTCAAGCCGGTGGGTTAGCAATTTGTGGATTATTGCCAATTGTACACTCATTTACATGTTTTCTGTCTTCACGACCTATTGAGCAAATTTATAACAATGCTACAGAAAAAACTAAAATCATTTATGTAGGTTCATTGTCAGGAATAATTCCTGGTGGACCCGGCCATTCACATCAAGGTGTTAGAGATATTTCAACAATTTCTTCCATACCAGAAATGAAGATCGTAGAACCATCTAATGAAGAAGAACTTGACTATATTTTTAGTTGGGCATGTAATGATTTTAAAAATTCAATTTATATTAGATTGTCTAGTTTACCATATGTTGACAATTTTAAATTACCTATAAATTATAAAATTTCACTTGGAAAAGGTTTTTATCTAGAAAAAAACAATTCAAACAAACTAATTATTGTTTATGGGCCGTCTATGATTAACGAAACTCTGAGTGCTCTTGAAATTTTAAAAATTAATTATGGTATTTCAATAAATTTAGTTTCATTACCATGGCTAAATTATATAGATGAAGAATGGTTTGATGAAATTTCATCCAATATTGAAACAATTTATTCAATTGATAATCACTATACGATAGGTGGACAAGGTGATAGAATAGCGAATATAATTTCAACAAAAAATATAAATTGCAAATTAGTGAGAATTGGATTAAATGAAATACCAAAATCAGGAACTAACGAAGAAGTATTAGATTTTCATAATTTAAATTCTAATAAAATTGCAATAACCATTAAAAACCACATATTATGATTGGTAAAATAGTAAAAAAGATTTCATCTTTACTTGAATTGAATAAAAAAAGTAACATTTTATTTTTAAAATCTGAATATGATCGACTTGTAACAGAATCAAAAAATAAGGATAAGAGAATTTTAGCATCATATGGTTATAAAGTATTCTCACAATTTGATGAAGATGGAATAATTGATGAAATTTTTAAAAGAATTGGTACAACTAATAAAACATTTATTGAATTTGGTGTAGGAGATGGTACTGAAAATAATACAATTTATTTATTACTTCAAGGTTGGAAGGGACTTTGGATTGAGGGAAGTCAAAATTTTGTAAACACAATCAAAAACAACTTAAATAATTTCATTAGTCAAGATAAATTGAAAATTGTAAACAAATTTATAACTAAAGAAAATATTAATAATATAATTTCTGATAATATTAATACTAAAGAGATTGATCTTTTATCAATTGATATTGATGGCAATGATTCACATATACTTTCAGAAATTACATGTATAAACCCTAGAGTTATTGTATTAGAGTATAATGCCAAATTTGGACCAAGTTTAAAGTATTGCATGAATTATAATGAAAATTATGTTTGGAAGAAATCAGATAATTTTGGAGCATCTTTAAAACATTTCGAATTACAATTGAGCGCACTTGGTTATTATTGTGTTGGTTGTAATATAGCTGGAACTAATTCTTTTTTTGTAAAGAAAAATTTAGTAACAGATGAATTATTTTATTCACCATTTACTGCAGAAAATCATTTTCGTTTTGCAAGGTATGAGTTAATTGGAATACCTTTTGGCCATCCTACAATAAATACTACTTTTAAAAATTTCAATTAACAAGAATGAATTACAAAGAGAAACTATATAAAAAATATGTAGAATCACATCTTACACCAAGAAAAGGAAATGAATATCACAAGTTAGATAGAAAGACATTTATTAGTTTTAATCAAAGGTTTAAAAAACATGTCTTAGAATATAAAAGTAAGAGAGTTGTTGATTTGGGCTCAGGCTCTGGTCATTTATTAAATTGGTTATCAGAACTTAATTTTAGAGATTTAAAAGGAATAGAAATTAATTCAGATCTTACAAAATTTTACCCAAGTCATATTAATCATGAAAACATTGACATTAATAGTTTTTTGGTTAATAAAACAAATTTCGACCTAATTTTTTTAAAAGATGTTTTAGAGCATTTTAATAAAGATGAAGCATTTCAAATTCTTGAAAATATTTTTACATCATTGAATAAAGATGGAAGATTAATAATACAAGTACCAAATGCTGAATCACCCCTTTTTGGAAGAGTATTGTATGGAGATTATACACACGAGCAATCATTTACTGCAACTGGCTTGCTTCAAATTTTAAATGCAATAGGGTTTCAAAATATTAAAATAAAATCATATTTTCCAGCAATATATAACATATCGTCATTTTTAAGACATGTTTATTTTAGATTAATTTCTGTTTTTTATTATTTGTTAATTTTAAGTGAAACAAATATTAAAGATAGATATGTTTCAATGAATATAATTGTAATAGCAGATAAGAAATGAACAATTCGACCATTTTAATATTAGGTAATTATCCACCGCCCTATGGAGGTGTTCCACATCACATTAAGTTATTTAGTAATCACTTGTCAAATAAAGGTAACAAAGTTTTTATTGTTGCTGGTGGAAATGGAAAAAATATAAAAAAGGGAAACATAGAAGTAAGAAAAAGTAATTTTTTTAAAAAAATATATTACTTGGTTTTCTCAACCTTTAAACCAAAATTTATAAATATTCTCATAAAAAATGGGTTTAAAATAAAAAATTTAAAATATTTTTTAAGACTTAATATTTTTTTCAACATATCCGAATCTATAATAAGACAAAATAAGATCGATATAATTTTATCATATAATCTATATTATTACTCCCCAATAGCGTATGAGTTAAATAAAATTTATAAAATACCATACATTGTAAATGTTTTTGGTGAAATTAATAAGTTAGAAGAACTAATGAATAATAAATCATATTATTTAGATATACTAAATAATTCAAAACAAAATATTTCATGTAGCATTCATTGTGCGAAAAGCATAGACTTGTTAACTAAACGTAATATTATACCTTATAAATCAATTTTGTATGGAATAGACATGAATATTTTTAATGCTGAAAGAATAAACTATACAAAAAAAGAAAAAATTGGATTTTTTGGAAGAATTGATACTGAAATGGGAGTTGATATTTTTCAAAAAATAATAATTAAAATGTCTGATTTAAATATAAAATATTTAATTGCAGGTCAAAAAGGAAATTACTATCAAAATATAGAGGATTTTAAGTTAAATTCTGATTTTCAAATTGAAACATATTACAATGTAGAGACTAATAAATTAGCAGCATTATATAAAGAATGTAAAATTGTAATTGTACCTACACGTGGATTAAGAACATGTAGCAGTCTCGCAACAATGGAAGCAATGTCATGTGGTTGCGTAGTGCTTGGGCATAATATTGGCGGAATTCCTGAACTTATAATTCCTGAAACTGGGATTTTGATAAATTTTGAAGATATTGAAATGTTTGTAATTAATATCAAAAAATTACTTATTAACCAAGATGAATTAAATAAAAGAATTTCGAATTCTATGGAATATGCTAAAAATCATTTTAGTCAAGAAACAATGTGTGAAAATTTCACAAAAATTATCTCTCTATAGTTTGTGAGAAATTTAAGAACATCCATTTTTCAACTTATAAAATATTTACCAAGTAAATTATTTCCATTTATAGGAAATTATTTGCTTATATTTTTAATAAGTGCGAATATATCATTGATAGAATATGGAGAATTTTATTTTTTAGTTACAATTTTTACTGCAATTTATACATTTTCTCTTTCAGTAATTCCTCAATTAGTAATGAGATATTGTGAGAATGTAAATATTTTGTATTCACTTAATTTTATTTTTTTTTATCTATTTGCATTTTTTATTGCAATTATTATTATATCAATTTATTTTTATTTTTTTCCAATAAAAGAAAATTTATTTTATATTGGAATAATCTATATTTTTAGTTATTCTATTATTGAAATAGTACTTGCTTTGAGTCGTTTGGGTAATAAATATTTTAATTTTGTTAACATATTAAAATCATATTTACCCTTAATTTTTATTTATGTTTTACAATTATGGAATATTGTCAATATTATTAATATTTTTATAGTATACATTTCTTCTTTTTTAATAATTTCTTTATTCTTTTTAAATTTTTATAATAAAAATATAAAAATTAGAAAATTAGAATTAAATAACAAAGCCTTTTTTAGCTATTATTTACATCTTTCTATAATTACAGGGTGTCTTTTTTTGAACAATAAATTAAATTTTATTATTTCAAAAAATATTTTTGAAAAAAATACAATTGGAATTTTTTCTTTTAATTTTGATTTTTTTGAGAGGATATTGCAAAATATGACATCTATGTTAAATATTGCATTTACTGTAACTGCTTATAAACTTTACGATGAAAATAATTTAAATAAACTAAAAAGTTTCCTTAAAAATAATTTATTTATTTATATTATAATTATTGCACCATTAATTATCTTCTTCTTATTTTTTAATCAAAAAGTATTTTCATTTATGGGTAGAAATAATTATATTCTAGATTTAAAGTATTTATTTTTTTTACTTTTTTCATTTTTTTTTATTGGATTAGGTCACCGTTTTTCGATTGTTTTTCTAGTAACCAAATCTACAAATACACTTGCATTTTTAACATTTCTATCTCTTTTCTTTTCAGTTCTAATTAATTATTTTTTTGTAAAATATTATAAAGTCACTGGCTTGTATTTATCTCAATTTTTTTCATCATTTATCTGGTTTTTTTTACTTTATATTTCAAGTAGAAAAAAAATTAAATTTATTTAAATTTTGAAAATTAAAAATATAATACTTCTCTCTTTGAAACTTTTGTTTTATTCAACTATTTTAAAACCATTATACGATTTTCCATCAAATATATTTGGTATTCAAGTAGGTTTTATAGAGAAATTAATTAATTTTTTCTTTTTATTCACTATTTTATTTTTAATTTATCAAAAGAAAAATTTTAGATATCATTACTTTACTTTTTTTTTATTATTTCTGATTATATTTTCATCAATTATGGGGATAGTTAATAAAACATTTTTTTCATTAATTACTTTTAGTCAGATATATTATTATTTAATGCCATTTCTGTGTATTTCTGCAGGTGGTCTAATTTATCGAACATGTGGTGAAGAATTTAATTTCTTTATATTAGATATCAGTAATAAATTATTTTGGATTTTATTTTGTTTAACTTTAGTTTATATTTTATTACATAATTATACAAATTATTGGGGATATTTTGGATATTCAAGTGGAATTATATTTGCATTTATAACAAATAAAAAACAAACAAATTTAAAATTATTCATAGGAATATTTATAGATTTATTTACTGGTAAAAGAAGTACAATTGCTATGTGGGGACTTATTTTATCTTTAAAAAAACCAATAATCTTTTTAAGTTTACTTCTACTAATTTCGCTTTTTCTTTTTAGTATAATACCATTTATTCCACAAAGATACTTAGATGTTTTTTATTTTAGTTCAACGGATGAACGATCAATGTTTTTGGCTACTGGTGGCAGATCTGTTGAATGGTTTGGAATTATAGATAAAATAAAAAATCACCCATCAAGTTTATTTACAGGTTTTGGTTTTGGAAGTTCATATGAACTATATGATATGTTTCAAAATTTGTGGGAAACTAGACATTATTCACATCTTACACCCTTTACATATTTGTTAATTAGTGGAATTTTTTCCACAATAATTTTATACTTTTTTTTAATTTATTTTGCAGCAACATTATATAATACAAAGTATTCATACATGTATTATTATTATATTTTAATGTTGTTTCTTTCTGTTAGTGGTGGAGGACTTTTAGCTATGCCATTACCATGGGTTTTTCTAGGAATTCTTATATATTTAAAGGAGTATAATAATAATATTAAATTAATTAAGTAGTATGCCTGTATATATTTATGATAGAAAGAGATTAGAAAATTGGGTAAACAAGTTTTGCCTAATTTATTCTAAAATTAATAAAGGTGAAGAGATTTATAAATTTTCTGAGCATCACATAAATAATGGATATTGTTTCAATGTAGAATTTGAAAGCTGTATTTCAAATAATTTATTAAAAACTAGTTCTTTTAATAATGATGAAATATTGCAAATAATTTTGAGATGTCGTTTGCTTAGATCACTTGATTTTAATTTTGCTAATAAATTAATTTTGGCTGCAGAATATTCTATTGATGTATTTATTAAGCAATGTAACCCAACCTTATTTATTGCTCCTCGAATTGATTCTTATATTTTGGATATTTTAGATAGAAAATTAACAAGAAAAAATATAAAATATATTGGTTTATGGAGATCTGCTTTCTTAAGTAATAGATTTTTTTTAACAAAAAGAGGGGAAGTAAACATTATAAATAATAATATATCTGACAATGAGATTGAATTATTATTTAACCAAATTTCAAATTTTAACTTTAAAGCAACATCTATTCTAGAAACAAAGAAATTTACACTATCGTTAATTTTAAAAAAATATATGTATCTCTATTTTAGAGATGCTTTTCTTGAAATCAAAAGAAATTTCGGTTTTTATAAATTTGGTTATAGAGAAATGACAAATAGGTTTAATGTTAGAGAATCATCCCCTAGTTTATTTGGGTTACTATTTCCTTATCAATTTCAAAATTTTAATTTAAATATTTTAAATTTAAACTTTAAAAAAAACATATTTATTGCATTACAAGTTAACCCTGAATCTACAATTGATTATTATAGTAAAAATTTAGATTTTATTAATATTGAAAAAACTCTTTTAAAACTCATAAACACCTTAACTCCGCATGGGTATAATTTTTTTATCAAAGATCATCCAAATATGTTTGGCAAAAGAGACTTTACATTTTTGAAACAAATTATTAATAATAATAATAATGTATTTTATGTGCCTTATTATTATTCTTCAAGTTTGCTAATTTCAAAATGTAAATTTATTTTTACTTGGAGTGGAACAGTTTGTGTTCAAGCTTTTTTATCTGACAGAGTACCTATAACAGTTTGCAGTCCATATAATGTCAAGGATGAAAAATTCATAATTTTAAAAAATTTTGATGATATTGATTTTTTACATAATAGTATAATGAGTTTATCAAGTTCTAGTAACAATATTGATTCCAAGAAAATATTAATTTCTAATATATTATCAACTTTATTGCCAGGGAACCTTTTTTTGCATAACAATAAAAAATTTGATGATAATGAAATTGAAAAATTAATTTATATATTAAAAAACAATAAAATTATTTAATTATGATATTTAATAAAAAATTACTTATTACAGGTGGAACGGGATCATTTGGAAATGCTGTTTTAAATCGTTTCTTAAATAGTTCTGATTTCAGTGAAATAAGAATTTTTAGCAGGGATGAAAAAAAACAAGATGATCTTAGAAAAAGAGTAAATAATAATAAAGTTAAATTTTATATTGGTGATGTTCGAGACCGCGACAGTTTAATTCCCGCAATTAAAGGTGTTGATTATATTTTTCATGCAGCAGCTTTAAAGCAGGTTCCATCATGTGAATTTTTCCCAATCGAAGCAGTCAAAACTAATATTATTGGAACAGATAATCTATTAACAGTAGCACAAGATTATGATGTTAAAAAAGTAGTTGTACTAAGCACGGACAAGGCTGCATATCCAATTAATGCAATGGGTATGTCAAAGGCACTTATGGAAAAAGTGATGGTTGCAAAATCAAGAATATTAGATTCTAGCAAAACTATATTTTGCGGAACTAGATATGGTAATGTAATGGCCTCTAGGGGCTCAGTAATTCCTTTATTTATAGAACAAATAAAGGATAATAAAGCTTTGACACTTACTGATCCAAACATGACACGTTTTATGATGACACTAGAAGATGCAGTTGATTTAGTACTTTATGCTTTTGAACACGCCAATCAAGGCGATTTATTTGTTCAAAAAGCTCCTTCTGCAACTGTAGCAACTTTAGCTCAGGCTTTAATTGATTTATATAATTCTTCGAGTGAAATTAAAGTAATTGGAACGAGACATGGTGAAAAATTATATGAAACTCTTGTTAACAGAGAAGATATGATTAAAGCCGAAGATTTAGGGGATTACTATAGAATTCCAGCTGATAATAGAGATTTAAACTATGAACAATATTTTTCAGAAGGTATGCCTGATATTGCAAATCTTAATGAGTATCACTCCCATAATACTACTATTTTAGATGTAGAAGGAATGAAACAGTTATTATTAAAACTGCCAATCATTCGAAAAGATATTTTAGGAGAAGTAGACTCTATTCAATATCCATATTAATTATGATTAAAGTTGGTGTAACAGGTTCAAATGGTTTTGTAGGTTGGCACTTGTGTCGTTCATTAGAACTTGATTCTTATAAATTTGAATTAATAGAATTTAAAAGAGACTGGTTTAATGAAGACATAAATCTAGATTCTTTTGTTTTAAAATGTGATACAATAGTTCATTTAGCTGGACTTAATCGTCATAGTGAAGAAAGTGCCATATATAACACAAACATAGGCTTGGCTGAAAGATTAATTGATTCTTTTAAAAGGACAGGCTTTAAAGGCCAACTTATATTTTCTTCATCAATTCAGGAGGAGAGAAATAACACTTTCGGAAATTCAAAAAAAATTGCCAGAGAATTATTTTCTATTTGGGCAAATCAATCTGGTGCCATTTTTCATGGAGTAATAATACCAAATGTATTTGGTGCATTTGGTGTGCCATTTTACAATTCAGTTGTCTCTACCTTTTGTCATCAGTTAGTTAATAACGAATTTCCCAAAATTGAAACTGATTCGGCACTCAATCTTATTTATATTAATGATTTAGTTCAAAAAATCATTAATTTATTTAATACTGAAACTAATGATAATGTCATAATTAGTCATACAGATAGATATAAGGTTTCTGAAATACTTGAATTCCTGGCTATTTTTAAAAACAAGTATTTTGAAAATGGGGAAATACCTACTTTTAGCAATCAGTTTGAATTAAATCTATTTAACACATTTAGATCCTATTTTAATTTGAACACTTATTTCCCGGTTAAGTATAAAAATAATATTGATGAAAGAGGAAATTTCGTAGAGATAATAAGATTAGAAACAGGAGGTCAGGTTTCTTTTTCTACTACAAAAAAAGGAATCACAAGAGGGAATCACTTTCATACTCGAAAAATCGAAAGATTTTCAGTAATAAAAGGAAAAGCGCTGATTCAATTAAGAAAAATTGGAACAAATGAAGTATATGATTACTATTTATCAGGAGATGAGCCAGCATATGTAGATATGCCAATTTGGTATACTCACAATATTAAAAATATAGGAGAAGAGGAATTATATACAATGTTTTGGATTAATGAGTTTTATGATGCAAACAATCCAGACACATACTTTGAAAATGTATAAATAGATTAATCAATGAGTCAGCAGTTAAAAGTAATGACGGTAGTAAAAACCAGGCCTGAAATTATCAGATTAGCAAGAGTTATGAGTGCTTTAGACAACTCAAAAGCAATTGAGCATATAATTGTTCATACGGGTCAAAATTATGATTATGAATTAAATCAAATATTTTTTGACGATTTACAAATTCGCAAACCTGACTATTTTTTAAATGCTGCAGGAACAACGGCAACAGAAACCATTGGTAAAATTCTAATTAATATAGACCCCTTATTAGAAGAAATAAAGCCTGATGCATTTTTGGTGTTGGGTGATACTAATAGTTGCTTGTGTGCAATACCCGCTAAAAAAAGACACATACCTATTTTCCACATGGAAGCTGGTAATAGGTGTTTTGATCAACGTGTTCCAGAAGAAACCAATCGTAAAATTGTTGACCATATTTCAGATATAAATTTGACATATAGTGACATTGCCAGAGAATACCTTTTGCGTGAAGGATTATCTGCTGACAGAATAATCAAGACAGGTTCTCCTATGTTTGAAGTTTTAAATTATTATTTGCCATCAATTAAATCCTCTAATATCTTAGATCATTTGCAGTTAGAACGCAACAAATATTTTGTTGTATCGGCTCATAGAGAAGAGAATATAAGTAGTGACTTAAATTTTTCGAGTTTAGTATCTAGCTTAAACCTAGTAGCAGAAAAATATGGTTTACCTATAATTGTTAGTACTCATCCTAGAACTAGAAAAATGATCGATGCAAAAGGAATTGTTTTACATAAAAACATTCAGTTATTAAAGCCTTTAGGTTTTAATGATTATAATGCACTGCAACTACATTCCAAAGCAGTTTTGTCTGATAGTGGAACAATTTCCGAGGAATCTTCAATTTTGAATTTCCCTGCATTAAATATTAGACAAGCACACGAGCGACCTGAAGCGATGGAAGAGGCCTCTGTAATGATGGTTGGGTTAAATCCTGATAGAATATTACAAGGGTTAATTCAGCTTGAATCACAAAAATGCGGAGATGAAAGATCATTCAGAAATGTAGCAGATTACTCAATGCCAAATGTTTCAGATAAAGTAGTTAGAATTTTAATTAGTTATGTTGATTATATTAAAAGAGTTGTTTGGTCTGAATAATGAAAATCCTTTTTTTAACTATATCTAGGATAAATAGTATTGAAGAGCAAAGTATTTATCAAGATTTACTTCGAAAGTTCAGAGATGAGGGGCACGATGTTAATATTATAACCCCCATTGAGAGAAGATTCAATAAAAATACGCATATAATAAATGAAGGCAACGTAACTATATTAAATGTTAAGACTCCAAATATTCAAAAAACAAATGTTTTTGAAAAAGGATTCGGAACTCTGATTTTAGAATTTCTTTTTAAAAAAGCAATTAAAAAATTTTTTAAAAACAAAAAATTTGATTTAATAATGTATTCTACACCGCCAATTACTTTTACTAGATTGGTTAGAACATTGAAAATTGAATATAACGCAAAGACCTACTTACTTTTAAAAGATATTTTTCCACAAAATGCAGTAGATTTAAAAATGCTGAGTTCTTCTGGAATACTTTATAAATATTTTAGGAAAAAAGAAATTGAACTATATGAAATATCAGATTGGATAGGATGTATGTCGGAAGAAAATAAAAAATATATTTTAAAACATAATCCGGGATTAAAAGAAGCAAAAGTTGAAGTTAATCCAAACAGCATCTATTTACAAGAAGAAAAAGGTACATTAAGTGATTCCAGTAAAATTTTGGGGATTATACCACAAAATAAAACAATTTTTTTATATGGGGGTAACTTAGGAAAACCACAAGGTATAAATTTTTTACTTGATATAATAATCGATTCAAATTATAATTCAAAGGCATATTTTATTATAGTCGGATCAGGAACTGAAACAAATAAAATCAAAAAATGGTTTGATGTAAAAAAGCCAAAAAATGCTCTTTTTGTAAATCAACTTAATCAAAAAGACTACGAGATGTTATTAAAACAAAGTCATGTAGGATTGGTATTTTTACATCCAGATTTTACAATTCCAAACTATCCTTCTCGTATACTACCTTACATGAAATATAAATTACCAATCCTATTTGCAACTGATACAAATACCGATGTTGGCAAAGAGGCTGAAATATATGAGTATGGATTTTGGTGTGAAAGTGGTAAAATTGAAGAATTCAGAAAATTTATTGAGTTGTTAACATTTAATAAGGAGCTCAGAAGTAAAATGGGAATCAATGGTTATAACCGGTTAAAAAATGATTTTAATGTAAATTATTCATATGAAATGATAATGAATCATTTTTATTAATATCCTTCTAAAAAATATTTTATTATGCTTTTAAAAAATAAAACTGCAATAATTACTGGTTGTAACAAAGGAATTGGTAAAGTAATTTTAGAGACTTTTGCTGAAAATGGTGCAAATATAATTGCATGTGTCAGGAAGGAGACTAAAGAATTTAATGATTTTATCGAGTTAATTGAAGAAAAATACCCCATTAAAATAACACCAGTCTATTTTGATTTAGAAAATCCTGATCAAATAAAAGCAGCAATTTCTACTATTATTTCAATGAAATTTCCAATTGACATTTTAGTAAACAACGCAGGATATGCTTCAGGAGCTTATTTTCAAATGACACCAATTGTGGATTTAGAACGAATGTTTAAAATAAATTTTATATCTCAAATACAATTCACCCAAGGTATTTCTAGATATATGGCAAGATTTAAATCTGGATCAATAATTAATATGGGTTCGACAGCTGGAATATTTGGTGATTCAGGAATGCTAAGCTATGGTTCAAGTAAAGCTGCATTAATTTTTGCAACTAAAACTATGGCAACTGAATTAGGTCAACATAATATTAGAGTAAATATTATTGCTCCTAGTGTAACCAAAACTGAAATGTATGATCAAATGGAAGAAAATGCAAGAACAAAATTAATCAATTCTTCAGCATTTAAGCGTGCAGCAGAACCATTAGAAGTAGCTAATGTTGCTTTATTTTTAGCTAGTGATTTATCTACTTTTGTCAATGGTCAGACAATTAGAGTTGATGGTGGCATAACCTCTTAATTATTTATATTATGCATTTAGGAATTTATGGAACTGGTGGTTTTGGAAAAGAAATATTTGATATTGCGTGCAGAGATAATGCAGAGAATAAAAAATGGGAAAGTATATTTTTCTTTGACGATTTTAAAGAAAATGACACTTCATTTTATCTTAGTAAAGTTTATACTTTACCAAATGCTTTAGCAAATTATTCCGTAGATAATTTAGAGGTTGTAATTGCAATTGGCGAACCTATTGTTAGAATTAAAATCAAGGAAAAACTGAAACAAAATAATATTAAACTAGGTAAGGTTATTGATCCAAGTGCTATAATTTCTCCCACAGCTACATTATGTGATGGCGTGATTGTAACTTCAGATTGTATTATTGCAAGTTCAGCATATATAGGTGAAAATGTAGCTGTTAATGTCAAGTCAATTGTAGGTCATGATATTATTGTATATAATGATGTAGTTATATCATCAATGGTTAATATTGGAGGAGCATGTAAAATAGGAGCTGGCTCCTATTTAGGAATGGGGTGTTTAATCAAAGAAGGACTAGAAATTGGTGAAGAAGTAATTATTGGAATGGGTTCTGCAGTTCATCATAATATTCCAAAGGGAATGATAGCATTAGGGAATCCTGCAAGACCTATGAGAGAAAATTTAGACAAAAAAGTTTTTAAATAAAGATATATGAACAATAATGAACTTGCTTTATTAGCAAAAAAATCAAGAGTTCAACTATTAGAATTAGCTTTTAAAAGTGATGGTCCATCACACTTAGGTGGAGGACTTTCTATGGTTGAAATATTTTCAGTATTATATGGGAATATTTTAAATTATGATACTAATAATCCAGAATGGGAAAAACGAGGTAGATTTATATTAAGTAAAGGACATGGTGTCCTTCCATTTTTTGTTGCTTTACATAATGCTGGTTTTATTTCACAAGAGGTATTGTATACATATAAGAAAAATGAAAGTCATTTAATTTCACATCCTGTTATGAATTTGGAATTAGGTATGGAGTCTTCAAATGGCAGTTTGGGCCATGGTTTATCTATGGCTGTGGGTATTTCATTAGCGCTCAAAAAAAGAAACAATTTTGAAAGCAGAGTTTTTGTAGTAATGGGAGATGGGGAATGCAATGAAGGCTCTGTTTGGGAGGCAAGCATGTCAGCTGCTCACTTTAAGTTAGACAATTTAATAGCTATAGTCGATTATAATAAGTTACAAAGTGATGGCAATAGTGAAACAGTAATGGATATTGGATTACTAGAAAAAAAATGGGAGAGTTTTGGATGGGATGTTATTTCCTTAGATGGTCATGATATTGTCTCATTAAATGAGGCTTTGAGTAACAGAGGTAATAATTTGAAGCCTAGAGTAATTGTAGCAAATACAACTAAAGGTAAAGGCGTTTCATTTATGGAAAACAATAATACTTGGCATCATAATAGGCTTACACAAACAACTTTCGAACAAGCAATTGCTGAATTAAATCTATAATTGAATTACATGAAAATTACAGGAAAAGAAAATAAACAGTGGTCAAGACTTGGTTCAAGGGCTACTTATGGACAAGCAATATTAATGCTTGCTGAAAAATCAGAAAACTTAATGGTTCTATCAGCCGATTTAGGTAATTCTTCAGGATTGGATCGGTTTAAAGCAACTTATCCCGATAAATTTTTAAATATTGGTATTGCTGAACAAAATATGATTGGTGTTGCTGCTGGTTTAGCCAAAGAGGGTAGTGTTGTTTTTGCATCTTCATTTGCACCATTTATTACAATGCGAGCAGCTGAACAGGTTAGAATGAATATGGGATACATGGATTTGAACATTAAGACAGTGGCTATAGGTAGTGGTGTATCTATGTCTTTTTTAGGAAACTCTCATTTTGGACTTGAAGATGCTGCAATAATGCGATCAATACCAAATATGACAGTTGTTAGTCCCGCAGATTGTGCTGAAATTGTAAAAACAGTTTTTGCTGCTGCTGATTATCCACATCCGATGTATATTCGTTTAACAGGTGCTGTTGGATTTCCCGTTGTGTATGAAGACGACTATGATTTTCAAATTGGTAAAGCAGTAGAGATAAAGTCAGGAACCGATGTGTCTATTGTTGCTACAGGATCAATGGTACATGAGTCTTTAGAAGCAGCTAAAATTTTACAAGAAGAAGGAATTTCTGTCTCAGTACTCAATATGCATACAATAAAACCATTAGATACTGAAGCATTAGATATTTTAATTAGTAAAGGAAAAACGATTTTTACAATTGAGGAGCATAGTATAACTGGAGGATTGGGTAGTGCTGTTGCAGAATATGTGTCTTCAATACCAAATAGCCCTGTTGTTAATAGAATTGGTTTACCTGATGAATTCGTAATCACAGCTGAATATCGATATATATTAGAAAAATATGGCTTGGTAGGAAGTCAAATAGCAAATACAGTTAAACAAAAAATTTAAAAATAACAATTATGACAAACAAAGAAAAGTACGCTCAAGTTTTTATTGATTCTTTCTCAATAACAGCAGATCAATTAAACGAAAATTTAGTGTATCAAAGTGTTCAACAATGGGATTCTATTGGCCATATGGGTATGGTTGCAGCATTAGAAGAAGCATTTGATATAATGATGGAAACAGATGATATTATTGATTTTGGTTCTTATGTAAAAGGCATTGAAATTTTAGCAAAATACAATGTTGTTATTTAAGTAAATAATGATAAAAAGTTTTTTTGATGATTTAGAGCTCTTTTCAGATTCGATTGTTTTTACTACTCAATCGGAGCAAATTTCTTATTGTACATTAGTTGAAGATATAAATGAGTTGGCTTTATGTCTTAAGGCAAGAGATTTAGTTTTTTTGCTTTGTGAAAATAGTATTGAATCAATCGTAGGTTATTTGGCGTGCTTGAGAGTTAGAGCTGTACCGTTATTAATAGGTAGTTCTATAGATGAAGCACTTCTACAAAACTTAATTGATACTTATAAACCTTCTTTTTTTTGGACAAATAGAAATTTTGATTGGGCTGAAGATAGTTGGAAAAAAAATCATGTAAATAGGAGTTATCATTTGTTTGATAAATTATCAAAATACGAACATTCATTTCATCAAGATCTTGCAATTTTGTTAATGACATCTGGTAGTACAGGAAGCCCCATACTTGTAAGAATTTCGTATGAAAATCTCAAACAGAATGCTATTTCAATTTCTGAATCTTTAAGTATAACTAATCATGATGTTCCAATAACAACATTACCGATGAATTATACATATGGACTTTCGATAATTAATAGTCACCTGTTGAATGGATGTCAAATTGTTTTAACAGAATCAAGTATTTTATCAAAAGAGTTTTGGGAATTAATTAAAAACAAAACTGTAACAACATTTGGCGGAGTACCTTATACTTATCAAATGCTAAAAAGACTTGGTTTTGAAAAAATGAATTTATATAACATTTCCAAACTAACACAAGCAGGTGGAAAGTTAGATTTGAATTTAATCAAGTATTTTGCTGAACAATGCTCTTATAAGGGCATTCAATTTTATGTCATGTACGGACAAACAGAAGCAACCGCAAGAATGTCTTGTTTGCCAGCTAAAGATGCTTTAATAAAAGCAGGTAGTATTGGTTTAGCTATACCAAATGGCGAATTCTACTTAGTTGATGATACTAATAACGTAATAACTAAAGCAGATGTTGAGGGCGAATTATATTATAAAGGTCCAAATGTCTCATTAGGGTATGCCTATACTTTGTTTGATTTTATAAAAGGAGATGAGAATAACGGAGTAATTGCTACAGGAGATATGGCAAAAAGGGATGAAGATGGATATTATTATATTGTTGGGAGAAAAAAAAGGTTTATTAAAATTTTTGGTAACAGAATAAATTTAGATGAAGTAGAAAATATTTTAACAAAAAATGAAATTCCTTCAATTTGTACTGGAGTAGATGACAAATTATTTATTTTTACTACACAAGAAGAAAAGTTAAACGAAATAAAACAATTTATATCTACCAAAATTGGAATCCATCATTCAGCTATATCAGTATTTTTTATCTCAGAATTTCCTAGAAACGAATCTGGTAAAATTTTATATTCAAAACTATATGTTAATTAATATGAAGCAAACCATTCAAGATTTGGATGATTATCAACCCTATTCATTAGATTCTACAAATAAAAATTTAATTTTAGGTAATATTTTATATGATTTAGAAAAAAATCATAATGAAAAATGTAAAGATTATCATAAGATAGTTAAAAATTGGATGTTTAAACATTCAGAAGAAAAAACAATTGAAAATTTACCATTTATTCCTGTAAGACTATTTAAAGAACTAGAATTATTGAGTATAGATAGAGTTGATATTAGGAAAACACTTACTTCATCTGGCACTTCAGGTCAAATCCCGTCAAAAATATTTTTAGATGCTACAACCTCAACAAATCAAACAAAAGTTTTAAATAAGATCTTATCAAGTTTTATTGGAAAAAAAAGACTTCCAATGCTTATTATAGATTCGAAATCCGTTTTAAAAAATAGAAATAGTTTTTCAGCAAGAGGTGCTGGAATTTTAGGTTTTTCAATGTTTGGTTATGATGTTCAGTATTTGTTAGATGATGATTTCAATTTGGATATAGATTTATTGCAAAAATTTCTTGAAAAACATAAAGGAGAGAAGATATTGCTTTTTGGTTTTACTTATATTGTATGGGAGTTTTTTAATAATGCACTTCAAAAAAAAGGAGTTTCAATAAATTTAGAAAACGGAGTTCTAATACATGGGGGTGGTTGGAAAAAAATGATTGATAGTGCTGTTGATACTCATGTATTTAGAAAATCACTATATGATAAAACGAAACTAGAACAAATTTATAATTACTATGGACTAGTTGAGCAAACAGGTTCCATTTTTATGGAATGCGAGGCTGGATATTTGCATGCTTCAAATTATTCTGATATAATTATTAGAAATCACAAGGACTACAGTGTACTTCCAAATGGTGAAGAAGGCTTAGTTCAGCTCGTTTCTGCTTTACCCAAAAGCTACCCAGGTCATTCAATTTTAACTGAGGATTTAGGTACAATAATTGGAATTGATAATTGTACATGTGGAAGAAAAGGAAAATATTTTAAAATTAGTGGAAGGATAAAAAATGCAGAAGTAAGAGGGTGTAGTGATACAATTCAAAAATAATAGTAATGGGAATGACAAAAATAGTTTTACCTAGTAAGGACCATGTTGAATATTTAGTAGGAGATCCAACATATTCGAATCAAATTAGTATAACAACCCCATTTAATGAGATCATCATTGATTTTTTAACAGAATTATCACATTCTATTTTAACGTCCTCATTAGCAAAGAAATATTCTGATATAATTACATTTGGCTATTGGTGCAGATCGGCAAACTTAAAAAAAATGAAATTAAGTTATCCGAATATTGATAATAGAAAAGGAGTAGGTATTGTATTTCACATTGCACCTTCAAATGTGCCAATTAATTTTGCTTTTTCATATGTATTTTCTTTATTAACTGGTAATGTAAGCATTGTAAGAGTACCTTCAAAAAAATTCGATCAAATAGATATTGTATCCTCAATAGTTAACAAAATTCTAGAAAATCCAAAATTTATTTTAATAAAATCAAACACTTTCTTTATTCGCTACCCACAAGACGATACAATTACACAAAGCTTATCATCAATATCAAATGCAAGATTGATTTGGGGATCAGACCAAACTGTTCAAAAAATTAAATCTATACATACTCCTTCTAAATGTGTAGACTTTCCTTTTTCTGAAAGATATTCATTTGGAATTATAAGTGTAGAAAAAATATTGAATTTGAATGAAGCTGAATTGAAAAAATTAGCAACAGGTTTTTATAATGATACATATTTAATGGATCAAAATGCTTGCTCCTCACCCCAACTTTTATTATGGTATTTTCAAGATGAAAAGTTAATAAATCAGGCGAAGCACAAATTTTGGAATGCCGTAAATGACAAAGTAATGAACGATTATGATTTATCACCTAAAAGTTCAGTTGATAAACTCACTTGGATGTGCTTGGATTTGGTAAATAGGGATAATGTTGAAGAAGTAAATATTTTAACTAATAATATTAATACCATTATAATAAATTCATTACCAGAATCAATTATAGATTTAAAAGGGAAATATGGTTATTTTTATGAGTATTCAACATCTGACTTAAACGTTGTTGAAAAAATAGTAGATTTAAAAATTCAAACACTTACTTATTTTGGGGTTAATAAAAACAAATTATTTGAAATAGTATACAATGCAGGAAGAATAGGGATTGACAGGATAGTTCCAATTGGTTCTGCACTTGAAATGGGAATTATTTGGGATGGTTACGATATGATTTATAGTTTAACAAAAATTATTGATTTAAAATAATAATTAAAGTTATGGAAGGATTTAGTTTGAATTGTATTGATTTACAAGAGTATCAGCCTAATAGATACCCCTTTTTAATGATCGATCATATTGAGTGGGTTGTTCCAGGTGTAAGTGCAAAGGGCCATAAAAATTTAACACTAAATGAGTGGTATTTCCCAAAACACTTTCCAGGTGCACCTAATATGCCAGGGGCCCTTCAGCTAGAAGCAATGGCTCAAATGTTAACTGTAGCAATTACAACTTTGCCTGGTTTAAAAGGAAAAGTAACTCATGCACTTCAACATACTGTCAGGTTCAGAAAGGAAGTGTTACCAGGACAAACTTTATATATTGAAACAAATGTTATTTCTTGGAATAGAGGAATTTGTAAAGGGAAAGGGATTGGCTATACTGATGGAGAAGTTGCATGTGAAGCTGATATGTTAATTACAATTCCTGATATTTTGGACCAGTTTTTGCCAAAGAAAAAATAATCAATTTAATTAGATACGACATTGAAAATTGAAAATCCAGATGTACTTATAATTGGAGCAGGTGCTGCAGGTGCTGCCGCAGCATGGAGCCTAAGTGAAACAAATTTAAAAATTGTTTGTTTAGAACAAGGTGGATTTATGAATCCAGATGAATACCCAAGTACAAAAGTTAGTTGGGAGGCGATGAAATATAACAAATTCAACGTTAGCCCTAATGTAAGGAATCTTCAATCAGATTATCCTATCAATGATTTAGAATCTCCAATTGCTATTGCAAATTTTAATGCAGTTGGTGGTTCAACAATATTATATTCTGGTCATTTTCCCAGATTTCATCCTTCTGATTTTAAAGTAAAAGAATTGGATGGTGTAGCTGATAACTGGCCCATAAATTATTATGATTTAGAACCATATTTTAATTTGAATGATAAAATGATGGGTGTTTCTGGATTATCTGGAGATCCCGCTTATCCAAATATTGAAGGAATGTTTCCTCCTATACCTTTTGGCGAAATGGGTGAGGTTATGGCAAAAGGGTTTAATAAGTTGGGTTGGCATTGGTGGCCTTCTTATAGTGCTATCATTACAAGAGAATATATGCATAGAGGAAAATGTATAAATCTAGGTCCTTGTAATACAGGTTGTCCTCAAGGTGCTAAATCAAGTACAGATATTACATATTGGCCTTTGGCTAAACGAAAAGGGGTAGAGTTAAGAACAAATTGTCGTGTAAGAGAAATTAGTGTTGACCAAAATGGAAAATTAACAGGAGCAATATATTACGATGAAAATGGGAAGGAATGTTTTCAGGGTGCAAAAATAATATTAGTTGCTTGCAACGGAGTTGGAACGCCAAGGCTATTACTAAACTCAAAAAGTAAAGTATTCCCAGATGGTATAGCAAATAGAAATGGTTTAGTAGGTAAAAACTTAATGTTGCATCCATTAGGGTATGTAGAAGGTCTATTTGAACAAGAATTGAATTCAAATTTAGGACCACATGGTTGTTTGATGCAAAAAAAAGAATTTTATGAAACTGATAAATCAAGAGGTTTTGTAAGAGGCTATACAATGCAACTTCTTCGTGGACCTGGACCAATAGAAACAACGATATCGGCAGTAAGTAGAAGAGATATACCATTGGGTGCACATCATCATGAATCTGTACAAAAAACTTTTGGAAAAAATATTGGGATTGGTATTATAGTTGAAGATTTACCAGAAGAACATAATACTGTCACGCTCGATTCAGACATGAAAGATTTACATGGAATACCTGCCCCAAAGATCAATTACACATTGAGTGAAAATAGTAAAAAAATGCTAGCACATGGTATTGAAAAATCTAAAGAGGTGATGAATTCTGCTGGAGCTTATAAAACAATTAGTTTCGGTCCTGTTAGAAATACAGGTTGGCATTTAATGGGAACCACAAAAATGGGTGAAGATCCATCCACCTCTGTAGTGGATAAATTTGGAGAAACACATGACGTTAAAGATTTGTATATAATTGATAGTAGTGTTTTCGTAACAAGTGGTGGTGTAAATCCTGCATCTACTTTGCAAGCGATTGCACTATATATTTGTGATAACATAAAGAAAAAATATAATTTATTAAAACAATTGTAAAGTATGCAAATTTTTAATATTGAAGAAAATCAAAAACTAGAAAAACTTTTAACTTATCTATTGCCAAAAGGAGATAGCGATATGCCTGAGGCTAATATTATTTTAGACAATTTAGCATTAGATAACGAAATACGTGGAAAATTTATTGAGGCAACAAAAAAACTGTGTTCAAAATTTGAAAATATAAATAATCAAGAGGATGTAGATGTATTAAAAAAAAGAAATTTTAGAGATTTTTCAAATTTTGTAAATGTATTACTAATACTATATTACAGTAACAAAGAGGTATTAGCAAAACTAAAAGTTGGCTCAATTCCCCCGTTCCCAGAGGGAAATTATGTAAAAGAAGGAGACATCTATTTATTAGAACAGGTATTTTTAAAAGAAAAGATTTATAAGGTCTAATCGTGCGAAAAATATATATAAGATACATAAAAAGATCCTTTGACATTATATTTTCTATTTTAATTTTATTGATTTCATTTCCATTTTTAATTTTGGCTTTAATAGCATTAATGATTTCAAGTCGATCTACGAATGTTTTATTTTTTCAATCAAGACCAGGATTAAATGAAAAAATTTTCAAATTAGTTAAGATAAAAACAATGAATGATAAAGTTGACTCTGAAGGCAAACTCTTATCTGATGAGCAAAGAACAACAACACTAGGAAAAATTTTTCGTAAATTTTCAGTTGACGAATTGCCTCAATTGTGGAATGTCTTGAAAGGAGATATGTCATTGATTGGCCCAAGACCTCTATTAGTAGAATATTTGACATTCTACACTCAAGAGCAAAAGCGCAGACACAACGTGAAACCTGGAATTACAGGTTGGGCACAAATACATGGGAGAAATGCATTACAATTTAATGAAAGATTTAAATTAGATATTTGGTATGTTGATAATATATCATTTACCCTTGACTTATTAATTTTTTATAAAACAATTATAAAAATATTTAAGTCTGAAAATGTCCTTTTACAGGATCCAAATAAAATTACTGATTCTCATTAATTATTTGCTTGGAAATTATTAAAAAATTTACTTTTAATAAGAAAAAAAAAGAAACGATAATTTTAATTCACGGATTATATACAACTTCTGGTTTTTGGTTATCTTTTTTTAAATTCTTTAAAAACTATCGAATCATAGCATTTGATATTAAATATGATAAACTACTTGCAACAGATTTTTCCAAGGATAATCTAAAATTACATTTTCAAGTAGATGGAAATATAGTTGCGGTCATCTCTCATTCATTTGGAACTGTAATCTCTGATTTATTATTTAATTTTTCAGATAATATACTCCACAAAACTTGTCCTATTGGATTTTCAAAAAGAATTGAATCTAGTACTTTTGTATTAGATGTTTTAAATAAAACAGCATTATCTGAAGCATCAATTCAAAATAGCATGAAACTAGTTAAAGATTTTATGAGAATATACAGAAGTGATATAAAATCTGATGGTAACTTTTATATTCCACATAATGACAGGTATTTTGAATATAATTTACCAGAATCCACATCAATAAATAATTTTGAAGGAGATCATTTTGATATCAAAAATGCTTTGATATTGATCATTGACAATTTGACAAAAGTTACTAATCATTATTAAATCATAAGACAGTAACAATTTATAAAATCATTCCATGAAATCTAAAATTTGGCTTTCTTCTCCTCATATAGGTTCAAATGAACTTCAGTATGTAAATGAAGCTTTTGAAACCAACTGGATTGCACCATTAGGGCCTCATGTAAATGCTTTTGAGCAAAAACTTCAAGAGCAGACTAAAACCAAGTATGCTGCAGCTCTGTCTTCTGGTACCTCGGCCATTCACTTGGCATTAATCCTTTTAGGAGTGAAAGCTGGTGACACTGTTTTTTGTCAGTCAATCACCTTTTCGGCCTCAGCCAACCCAATTGCATATCAAGGAGCAATACCTATATTTATAGATTCTGAAATGGATACTTGGAATATGGATCCAATATTGTTAAGAACCGCATTGGAAGAAGCTAAACAGTATGGTAAATTACCTAAAGCTATAATTCCAGTACATTTATATGGGATGCCTGCTAAAATGGATGAAATAATTGCAATTGCAAAAGAATATGGTGTTCCCGTAGTTGAAGATGCTGCCGAAGCGCTAGGGTCTAATATTAAAGATAAACCTTGTGGTAGTTTTAGTGATTTTGGAGTATTGAGTTTTAATGGGAATAAAATCATTACCACATCTGGTGGTGGTGCTTTGCTTTCAAACAATGGAGAAATGATTGAAAAAGCCAGATTCTTATCAACTCAAGCAAGAGACTCAGCTCCTCATTACCAGCATTCTCATATTGGTTATAATTACAGAATGTCGAATGTCTTAGCTGGAATTGGAAGAGGGCAATTAGAAGTTTTAAATGATCGAGTTGAAGCAAGGAGAAATAATTTTGAGAGATATAAAAAGTGTTTTTCGAAGCATAATTCCTCTGGATTTACAATCAAATTTCAAGAAGCCCCATTAGGCTATTACTCTAATCGTTGGTTAACTTGTATTTTAATCGATCCTGCATTAAATAATGGATTGACACGTGAAATTATTAGACTTGCATTAGAAGAGGAGAATATTGAATCAAGGCCACTTTGGAAACCAATGCATCGGCAACCAATTTTTGCAGATTCAAAGGCTTACCTAAATGGAGTTTCAGACAAGCTGTTTGAAGATGGTCTATGCTTACCAAGTGGCTCAAATTTGACTGAAGAAGAGTTTGATAGAATCTTTGAAAGTTTAGATCATATTTTTGCTAAATATCAAAATAGCTAATGTATAAGAGTTAGTTTAAAAGGGTATTAGATTTTATAGCAGCATTGGTTTTGTTATTAATATTTTCTCCTATAATTATAATATGTTTCATCTTACTTCTAGTTGTCAATAAAGGAGACGCTTTGGTTTTTCAAGTGAGACCAGAATATCAAAGTGTAAATCGAGGAAATTGGACTCGTACACACGGTCGCTTAATAAAACGATAATCAATAAGTTTTATTCATAAATTAGCTTGGTCCACACTATTCTCTACATTTAAACCAACTAATTAGAAAATATCCTGAAATTCCTCTAATTTCGAGGCTGATTAATCTGTAAGGGTATCCTATTAAATTCTAAATATGAAAAAGAAAAGATTATCAAAAGAAAAAGCTGCTGAAATTGTCAAATTACTGGGCGAGGGAAGAGATGCCAAGGAATTAGCTGATACTTACAAGGTATCCATTGCCACTATATATAACTTCAGGACTCGATTAAAGCGTGAGGGTGCACCGGTAGCCCCTAAAAAAAGAGGACGTAAGCCAAAATTGGCTAA
>Ga0194124_10001232_pt1 | contig 33170 bp, 19 predicted proteins | sample TA2KigCas0mmetaG_FD_148605 | JGI IMG/M metagenome (GOLD analysis project Ga0194124, IMG submission 148605) | Freshwater microbial communities from Lake Tanganyika, Tanzania - TA2015031 Kigoma Deep Cast 0m | ecosystem: Environmental > Aquatic > Freshwater > Lake | place: Tanzania: Lake...
CCCCCTCAACGCCGGCACCGGCGTACTCTCGGGCGTCCCCGCGGTCGGTACCAGCGCAGCCTCTCCCTATAACCTCGTCCTCTCGGCGAGCAACGGCGTCGCCCCGGCTTCGCTCCAGTCCTTCACGCTGGTGATCTCGCCTGTGGCCCTCGCCCCGGTGATCACCACCCAGCCGGCCAACGTCGCGCTCACGCCCGGCCAGGTCGCCTCCTTCACCGTGGCCGCCACCGGTAACCCGACGCCCACGATCCAGTGGCAGCGTCTCGCCGCCGGTTCCTCCGCCTATTACGACCTCGCCAACGACACCACCTACAGCGGCGTCACCACCGGCACCCTCATGGTCCTCAACCCGACCTCAGGCATGAGCGGGGACGCGTTCCGAGCGGTCGCGACCAACACTTCGGGGTCCGCGCAGAGTCTCTCGGCCTCCCTTTCGATCGTCGTCGGCACCGCCGTCTCGACCTACGTGGGCAAGCCCGGCACTTCCGGCACGGCCGACGGCACCGGGGACGCGGCCCGCTTCAACGGTCCGGCCGGTACCGTGGTCGATGCCTTGGGTAACCTCTACGTGGCCGACCCCAGCAACCACGTCATTCGCAAGGTCGCCCCCGGCGGCGTCGTCACCACCCTCGCCGGCCAGCCCGGCGTGAGCGGCAGCGCGGACGGCCTGGGCTCGGCCGCCCGCTTCAACTCCCCGTCCGGCGTCGCGGTTTCCACCGTGGGCACCGTCTACGTGGCGGACACTTACAACCATACCATCCGCGCGATTGCGCCGGACGGCACGGTCACGACGGTCGCCGGTCTGGCCGGCAATACCGGCAGCACGGACGGCACGGGCAGCGCAGCGCGCTTCCTGTACCCGTCCGGCGTCGCGGTGAACACCACCGGCACGATCTACGTGGCGGACACCTTCAACCACACCATCCGCCGCATCCAATCGGGGGCGATCGTGACCACCTACGCGGGCACGGCCACTCAGCGTGGCACGGCGGACGGCCTGGGCGCCAGTGCCCGGTTCGCCTTCCCGTTTGCGGTGGTGGTGGACGCGGCCGGCACGCTCTTCGTGACCGACTCTTTCAACCACACCGTCCGCAAGATCGACTTCTCCTCGAACGTCTCGACCTTCGCCGGTCTAGCCGGGACCTCGGGCGCCGCGGACGGCACCGGCACCGTGGCCCGCTTCAACCAGCCTTCCGCGATCGCGGTGGATTCGGGCGGCAATGTTTATGTGGGCGACACCAACAGCCACACCTTGCGCCGCATCACGTCCACGGGCACCGTGGCCACCCTCGCGGGCACCGCCGGCTCCGCCGGTTCCGCGGACGGGCTCGGCAGCGAGGCCCGGTTCAACCAGCCTTTTGGCGTGGCCGTGGATGCCCAAGGCACGATCTACATCACCGACACCCGCAACCAAGTGATCAAGCGCACCGGTAACGTCAGCGCGCCCACGATCACGACCCAGCCGGTGGCGGCGGTCACCCCGGTGGGCGGCTCCGCGACCTTTACCGTGGCCGCGACTGGCACGCCGGCCCCCTCGGTCTTCACTTGGTACCGACTGCGGGTCGGTAGCACCGGCTTCGTACCGCTGCTGACCAATGACGCGACTTACTCCGGCGTCGGCACGGCCACGCTGCGCATCACCAATGCCGCGGCCACCATGACCGGGGATCAGTTCCAGGTGGTCGTCAGCAACTTGATCAGCCCGAACGCCACCTCGAACGCCGTCACCCTCACGGTTGGCACCGCGCCCACCATCACGAGCGCCGCAGCGGCCGCCTTCCGCGTCGGGACGGCCGGGACATTCACCTTCACCGCCACCGGCGACCCGGTGCCGACCTTCGCCATCGCCGGCCTGCCGGCGTGGGCCTCGCTCAACGCCACGACCGGCGTGCTCTCCGGTACCCCGCCGGACACGACCGGTTCGCCGCTCGCGCTCACCGTCTCCGCGACCAATCCGGCGGTCACGACCCAGTCCTTCACCCTCACGATCCTCCCGGCGGTCTCCGCCCCGGCGATCGCCGCCCAGCCGCAGGCGGCGGTGGTGGACCTCGGCGGCACCCTCGCGCTGAGCGTCAGTGCGACCGGGACCGAGCCGCTGGCCTATCAGTGGAGCCGCAACGGCGCGGCCCTCAGTGGTGCGGTCGGCGCGACCCTCACCTTGAGCGGCGTCCAAGCTTCGGCGGCCGGCAGTTATACGGTGCAGGTGACCAACTCGGTCGGCACCGTCACCTCGGTCTCGGCCAACGTGGTCGTCACGACTGTGCCGGAACTGACCCAGCAGCCGCGGCCACAGGTCGCCCTCGGGGGCGCTTCGGCGACGTTTGCGGTTTCCGCGACGGGGGGGGCCTCCTTCAACTACCAGTGGCGCCGCAACGGACTGAACATTGGCGGCGCCACCGGCCCCGTCCTCACCGTCAACAACGTCTCCGCGGGGGACGCTGGCTTCTACGATGTGCTCGTGGCCAACGCCCGCGGCACGGCGACGAGCTCCGTCGCGACCCTGACGGTGGTCAGCGCCCCTCAAGCGCCGGTGATCTCGGCCCAGCCCGCCGCGCAGGTGGTGCCTGCGGGCGGTTCCGCTACCCTGACGGTGGGCGTCTCCGCCGCTCCGAGCCCGACCTTCCAGTGGCGGCGCAACGGCGCGGCCATCGCGGGCGCCACCGCCGCGGCCTACGTCGCGGGTGAGTCCGGTTCCTACGACGTCGTGATCACCAACAGCGCGGGCTCCGTCACCTCGCGGGCCGCCGCGGTGCGCGTCCTGATCCGCAGCTATGCCGGCACCTACTTCGGTGGCTTCGGCGGTGGCGCGGGCAGCTTCGCCCTCCTCGTGCGGCCCGACAATACCGCGGTCTTTCTCGGTTACCCGGGCAGCGCGCCGCTGATGAACCTGAACTTCACCGTGAACGATTCCGGCGCTTTCGCTTTCAGCCAAAACTCCTTCGGCCTCCTGCAGGCCGTGGTCACCGTCTCCGGCACGATCGGCTCGGACGGCTCGGTCACGGGTGCGGCCGCGGGCGGATTCACCGGTACGGTCACCGGCACCCGCGCCGCGGACGTCGGGGCGACCCAAGGCGTGACCGGATACTACCTGTCCGGTGCCACGGCGGGCGCGGCGGTGGCCCACGTCATCGCGGGTCCCGCCGGCCAGGCCTTCGCGGTGATCCAGTCCGGGTCTGCCAGCGATGGCGGCGCCGGGACGGTCACGGGGGGCGGTCAGGTCAGCGCACTCACGACCCGGTCGGTCATTGCCGCGACGATCAACGCTGCGACGGGCCTGGTCACGGTCACCTCGACGGGAGTGATCACCGCTTCCTATGCCGGTGGCAGCGAGGCCGCGGTAGCGGCGCAGCGGTTGGTCAACATTTCGTCCCGCGCCCGGGTTTCTTCGGGCGAGGGGGTTGCGATCGCCGGGTTCGTGATCTCGGGTGATTCCGCCAAGCCGGTGCTGATCCGGGCCGTGGGGCCGACCCTCGGTTCCGCCTTCGGGCTGCCGGGCTCGCTGGCCTCCCCGCGCCTAGAGCTGGTGCGTAGCTCCGACCAGGCCTCGCTCGGCGTCAACGCCGGCATCGCCGCGGACCGGGCGGCGATCGATGCGGCGGGAGCTCGGGCCGGGGCCTTCGCCCTCGGCGCCTCCGGGGCGGATGCGGCCCTGCTCACCTCCCTGGCTCCCGGCGCTTACACCGCCGTCGTGAGTGGTACCAACAATGCCGCCGGTATCGCCCTGATTGAGGTGTACGACCTCTCCGGGGTCAGCCCCGGCCAGAAGCTGCTGAACATCGCGACGCGCGCGACGGCGGGCGCGGGGGACAACACCCTCATCGCCGGCTTCGTCGTGCCGCCGGGTGCCGCCAAGCGGGTTCTGGTTCGCGGCGTCGGTCCGGGCCTGGCCCAGTTCGGCGTGGCCGGCGTGCTGGCGCAGCCGACCCTGCAGCTCCTAAGCGGGTCGACCACGGTGGCCCAGAACACCAACTGGACGACCTCCGCTGACCGCGACGCGATCGCGACGTCCTCGGCTTCGGTCGGTGCGTTCGGCCTGGCGACCAACGATTCCGCGGTGATCCTGACCCTGGCTCCGGGCAACTACACCGCCCAGGTCACGGGTCCGGCGGCCGCGACGGGTGTCGCCCTGGTCGAGGTCTACGAGCTGCCGTAAGGCGCCGCCCGGGACGCAAGTCCCGGGCCCTCTTGGGGGTCCCGTCCGCCGCCGCGGTCCGGCGTGACGGCCCGCCTAAAACGACCCCTTGATGCCGGCGGTCCAGAGTGAGCCACCGTAGTCGTCGCGCTGGCGGAAACGGGCGCGGAGGGGGGTGTTGGGCCCGTAGATCTTAGTGTCCTCGGTTGCGCCGCCGAGGTTGCGCATTGCGAAGAAAAACGCGGTGCCGCGACGGAAGTAATACTCGCCGGTCACATCGATATACAGCCGTTTCGGCCGGTAATTGTAGGTGCCGGGCTCGATACTGTTGGTCGCGGTGCTGGCCACGGCGCCGCGCCGCTGGATGCCGCGGTAGTTCTCGTTGATGCGGAGGTTGAACTTCGGCCGGGTGAAGCTGAGGCCCCAGTTCGCGGTGAACGGGTTCATATCCTGCAGATTATCGGTTTTCTTGGCTCGCTGGGAGCTGATGTTGGCGAAGAACTGGAAGCCGCGCGCCCAGTGGGGCAGGAAGGTCAGCGACTGCTTGTAGTCGATCTCGAAGCCGTGCTGCCGGATGCGCTGCTGCTCGTTGAATTGGGTGACCGTGAGAATGTTGCCATACTCCTCGGGATCGAGGCCGTAGGTCTCGAGGAACGAGTCGCTGACGTACTCGGTCACGTTGCGGAAGAAGTTGTCGTAATCGCGGATGAAGGCCGCGACCGAGAAGCTGCCGACGTTCCCGAAATAATACTCGATCCGCGCCATATAGGTCTCGGCCTGCCAGGCCTTGATGGAGGCGTTGTTGACCGTGATGCGGGAGTTTGGGTTTAGGTTCTCGATATCGGGCAGGGTGACGCCGCCGGCGTACTGATTGAAATCGGGCCGGCCGACTGACTGGGAGTAGGCGAGGCGGCCGATGAGGGACTCGGTGATATTGTAGCTGGCGTTCACGCTCGGGAACAGGCGCAGGTATTCCTTGCTGGCGCGGGTGCCGCGCTCGATGCGGGTAAGCTGGGAATAGGGAAGGCCGGCGTTGGTGGGCACTTGCAGGAGCGGGGCGCCGTTGGGGCCGCGGAGGATGTTGCCGGCGCCGTCGCGCTGGAAGGCGAGGGTCGGGTCCTGGAGGGGGCCCTCGGCGTCGATGTTGGTCTGCTCGGCGCGGAGGCCGCCGGTGAGGCGAAGGCGGTTGCCGAGCAGGCCGAGGTCGGCGCGGCCGAAGAGCGAGGAAATAACCTCCTTGGCGCGGCGCGAGAAGCTGGTGACGGCGATGAAGTCGTTGTTGGCGTTGCGCGTCCAGTGGGTCGGGTTACGCAGCCAGTCCTGCCAGAGCTTGCCGTTGTCGACGTGCTGCCGCTTGGGGAGGCCAAAGTCGGGGATGCGCTCGGAGTAGACCTCGTCGAGGAAGCGCAGGGGGCTGTCGTCGTTGGCGAGGCCGGCCTGGGTGAATGGGGTGGTGCTGGCGCGGCCGTCGGCGCCGACGTAGGTGTAAGTCTCGAGGTTACCGCCGGGGCCGCGGAGGTCGCGGATCTTGCTGCGCACATCGGCACCGAGTTTGACCGTGAGGAGCGCCCCGCGGACGTCGAAGTCGCGCCGCACGTTCGCGTAGGCCTGCCGAGTGGTGTCGTAGGTGCGCTGGCGGTTGCTGTTGGCGGAGACGAGCGAGTAGGAGTCGAGGCGCGAGGGGTCGACCCGGCGGCCGTCGGGATCGAGGACGGTGATTCGGCCGGGGCGCAGGTAGAAAATGTCGTCGAACAGAATTTGGACGTTGTTCCGCTGAATGGTCATTCCGTTGAAGAACCCGTTGTCGATGTCTTGGTAGTCGATGCGCGAGTTGCCGTAGGCGACGCCGGCGTCCGACTTCCAGACCGGGCCGTCGTGGAGCCAGCGGAAGGACGGGGTGACGGTGCGGCCAGGGCGGATGCGGCCGTTGTTGGCGACTGTGATCTGGCCGGCGTTCACGGCGGTGCCGGTGGTGGGGAAGAGGCTGACCTGGCCCCAGCTGTGGGTGGGGCTCCAGTTGCCGGGCAGAATGCGGTTGATGGTGAACGTTTGGGTGCGGGTGGCGAAGTGCTCGCGGAGCATCCCGTAGGAGAACCCGAACGTGAGGCGGTCGTGCGGGGCGGGCTTCCAGTCGATCGTAGTGGAGAAATTCTCTCGGGAGGTGTTCTTGCCGCTGTCGCGCCAAGAGAAGACGCCGAGGTAGGGGTTGTCCGGCGTGGTGGCGGGCAGGCCGGTGGTGGCGGTGGCGGCGACGTTGGTGCCGACCTGCGCGCCGCGCCACTGCATCGCGACGTTGGACTGCGGCGTGTACTGCAGGGAGTAGCCGGCGGAGACAGTGTAGCCGAAGGTCTTCGAGACGGGGACGATCGCGGACACGTCCACGCCGGGGTGGATCTTGTAGGTCATCTGGCCCCAGCCCGGGCCGGGGGTGCGGCGGCCGAACGCGCGCTCGGCGTCTTTCATCAGCCACGAGACGCTGTAGTTGTAGACCGGCTTGTTGCGCTCGAACGCGCTGCGGGGCACGAAGTTCACCGAGCCGGCGAGCGCGGAGCCTGGGGTGTCGGGGGTGGGAGAGCGGTTGATCTCGATGCGGGAGATATTGTTGATCGAGACTTGGTCCAGTTCCACGGCGCGGCGCGTGCCGCCGCCCGCGGCGCTGGCGAGATCGAAGCCCCCCAGCGAGATCGGCACGTTGTCGGCGGGAGCGCCGTTGATCGAGAAGCGGCGGGCATCGCCCCCGGTGTAGTCGCTGGTGATGCCCGGCAGGAACTTCATGAATTCGCCGATGCTCCCGTCCGCGATCGTGCCGAACTCATCGGCGGACACGACGTTGACGATGTTCCGGGCGAAGCGCTGCTCGTTGATCGCGATGGCGGCGCCCTCCATCTCCTTCGAGGAGGCGACTACGAACTGGTCGAGGCGGACGACGTCGCTCCCCGGCCGGCGTGCCCCGGCGGCGGGGAAGGTGAGCTCGAGCGTGGTGGTCTGCCCGGCGGTGACCGTCACGGTGGCCGTCTGGAGGGGCAGGCCGGTGAAGAATGCCTTCACCCGCACGGTGCCCGTGGGGACGTTGGCGAGCCGATACTGACCGGTCTCGCCGGAGAGGACCTCCAGCCGGGTGCCTTCGACGGAGATCAGTGCCTTCTCAAGGTACTCCCCGCGGCCGGCGTCGAACACCCGCCCCTCGATCGTCCCGGTGCCGGCGTTCTGGGCCGGGAGGAGGGCGGGGAGCAGGATCCAGAGCAGCGGGAGCAGGGTGCGGCAGGCGTACGCGCGTAGCGGCAGGCGGTGTGGGGGGTTGGTCAACATAATCGGTAGGGATTGACTTTAGGCTGCGGGGCGAGGCGGCACGAGGCAATCCCGCGCGGGGCACGGCGGAGCAAACACGGTCGCGGAAGGGAGCGGGGATCGCTTCGGGGCTTGACGTGTTCAAATGAACACGTGCAGTCTCCACCGCGTCTGCCGGTTCACCGTCCACCCCGTTTCCGGGTGAAGGCGGGCTTGAACCGCCGCGGGCAACCGCTCACCTCTTCGCCGCCCGCCGTTTCTCCCCGCCCATTTTTCCTTATGTCCAAAGCCGCTCCCGCCCCCGCCAAAACCGCCGCCCCGGCCGCCGCCGCGCTCGCCCCCGCCCCCGCCGCCAAAGAAAAGAACATCGAACTCGCCGTCTCTTCGATCACCAAGCAGTTCGGCGAAGGCTCGATTATGCGGCTGGGCGATGCCCAGAAGATGAAGGTCGAGACGCTCACCACCGGCTCCCTCGCGGTGGACCTAGCCCTCGGTGTCGGCGGCCTGCCCAAGGGCCGCATCATCGAGATCTACGGGCCGGAGTCCTCCGGTAAGACCACCTTCTGCTTGAGCGTCATCGCCGAAGCCCAGAAGCGGGGCGGCCTCGCGGCCTTCATCGACGTCGAGCACGCCCTCGACCCGAAGTACGCCCGAGTGGTCGGGGTGAACTTGGACGACCTCCTCGTCTCCCAGCCGGACTCCGGCGAGGACGCGCTGAACATTATGGAGACGCTCATCCGCTCCAACTCCATCGATGTCATCGTATTGGACTCGGTGGCCGCCCTCACCACCAAGGCGGAATTGGACGGCCAGATGGGCGATGCCACCGTGGGTGCGCAGGCCCGCCTGATGAGCCAGGCGATGCGCCGCCTGACCGCCGTGGTGAGCAAGACCAACTGCATCTGCATCTTCACCAATCAGATCCGGGAGAAGATCGGCGTGATGTTCGGCAACCCGGAGACGACCTCCGGCGGCCGGGCGCTCAAATTCTTCGCCTCCATCCGCATCGACATCCGCCGCAAGGACCAGATCAAGACGCCCGAGGGTAAGGTCGTGGGCAACCGGACCAAGATTAAGGTGGTGAAGAACAAGGTCTCGCCCCCGTTCACGGAGTGCGAGTTCGACATTATGTACGACGAGGGCATCTCGAAGATCGGCTCGCTGCTCGATCTCGGCCTCGAGCATAAGATCCTGGAGAAGAAGGGCGCCTGGATCGCGTACGAGGGCAACCTCGTGGGCCAGGGCCGTGACGCCGCCAAGCAGGCCCTGCGGGAGAAGCCCGAACTGGCCGAGAAGATCCAGCAGGCCGTTCTCGCCAAGGTGAGCGTCGTCGGGGGCAGCACCGTCACCGGCGAGGCCGCCGAGTGAGGTGACCGGCTGAGTCCCCTACCGGCGCGCGTGCCGGTTCGAGGCTGGGCTCCCCGCGCTGGGCGCGCAGGGTGGGGCGATGCAGGCGCGCCCCTCCTCCCTCCCCGCCCGCTGGCTCGGGCTTTTGCTTTCCCTCGGCCCGTTCGTCGCCGCGGCCGAGCGCCCGGTCCCGCCCAGTTTCCTGCTCATCCTCTCCGATGACCAGAGCTGGGTCGGCACCTCGCTGGCGATGATCCCGGGCCGGCCGGACACCGCCAGCGACCACCACCGCACCCCCAACCTCGAGCGGCTCGCCGCGCAGGGGATGCGTTTCACCGACGGTTACGCACCCGCCCCCTACTGCTGCCCGACCCGCCGCAGCCTGCAGATCGGCCAATCGCCCGCCCGCCTCGAGTATCAGCGCGACCGCACGGACTGGCCCGCGGTCTATCGCCGTCAGCTCAACGTCCCTCGCCTGCTCAAGGCTGCCGATCCCCGCTATCGCACGGCCCAACTCGGCAAGTGGGACCACTGCTACGACGGCATCAGCCCCGCCGACCAGGGGTTCGATGTCAGCGACGGCGTGACCAGCAACGCCGCGGGCGGCGGCCGGGACGCCGGGGGGTCAACCCGAGCGGGATGATCCCAAGCTGATCCACTCCCTCACCGACCGCGCGGCCGCCTTTCTGGCGGAACAGGCCCCGGCCGGGACGCCGTTCTTCCTGCAGGTTTCGCACTATGCGGTGCATTTGGAGATCCAATATTCCCCCGCATCCCACGCGCGGGCGGAGACGTGGCCGCCCGGCCGCAAACACCAGGTCGTTTCCTTCGCCGCAATGACCCATGACCTCGACGCCGGCGTGGGCCGGCTCCGCGAGGAACTCAACCGCCTTGGCCTGAGCGAGCGGACTTACGTCATCTTTATGTCCGACAATGGCGGACGACCGACCCTGCCCGGCGCGAGCACAGCCGGTCTCGGCCTCAATCACCCCTTCCGCGGCGGCAAGGGCACGCTGTGCGAGGGCGGCATCCGGGTTCCTTTCATCGTGGCGGGTCCCGGGGTGCAGCCGGGGAGCGTCAGCCGCGTGCCCGTGACCGGCCTCGACCTGCTCCCGACCCTGGCGGATTTCGCGGGCTACCGCGGAACCCTTCCGCCTGAAGTGGACGGGGGGAGCTTGCGCCAGCTGTGGTTGGGCGGCGGGGTGGGGGAGGTTCGCCGTCCCCGGCCGCACCTGATCTTCCATCAGGCGATCGATCGCCGCGCCCAGACGGCGCTACGCCAGAGTGACCTGAAGCTCGTCAAGCACTGGACCAGCGGTCAGGTGGAACTCTTCGACCTCGCGCGCGACCTGGGCGAGGAGCGCAATCTCGCCGCCGAGCGACCGGCCGAGACCGCGGCCCTGCTACGCCTGGCCGAGGCCTATGTGGCCGAAGTCGGCGCCGAGACCCGCCAGCTGGGCAAGGCCAAGGACGACTGACGCGGAGTCCGATCGATGCCGGCTTGACCGGTGAACGCGGCTGTGTTTCGAGACTTGGGAGTTGATCTCTATACCCCTCCGTTACTTCCCCTCGCTGCTGCGTGCCCTCATTTTCCTGTCGCTCGCGTTTGGCTCCGCCGCGGCGTCGAGGGCCGCGACCGGCACCGTCGAGGGCCGCGTCTCCAACCCGGTGTCCGGGCTTTTCCTCGAGCGCGTGCGGGTCACGCTCGGCGGTGACGCGAATGAGGTCTTCACGGATCCGTCTGGATTCTACCGGCTGACGGGTGTGCCCGCGGGTTCCGCGCGGGTCCGGGTGTTCCACACCGGCTTCGCCCCGCAAGAGCTGGCCGTGGTGGTGCCGGCAGGCGGCGTGGTGGTGCAGGATTTCCAGCTGGTGTCCGCGACGGCGCGCCCCGGCGAGACGGTGCGTTTGTCCGAGTTCGTGGTCGCGACGGCCCGCGAGATGGAGGCGGCGGCGATCGCGATCAACGAGCAACGGTACGCGCCGGATATGCGCAGTGTGGTCTCGACCGACGAGTTCGGGGCCGTGGCCGAGGGCAGCGTCGGCGAATTCCTAAAATTCGTGCCGGGCGTGAGCATCGAGTACGAGGCCGGAGCGTTGGCGCGTGGCATCTCCATCCACGGCGTTCCTTCGGCGAACGTGCCGGTGCAGGTCAACGGCTTCAACCTCGCGAGCGCCGGCGGCAACACCGTCACCTCCCGCTCCGCCCAGATGGATATGACCTCGATCACCGCGACGTCGCGGATCGAGGTGCAGTACTCGCCGACCCCCGACGCGCCGGGTTCTGCGCTTGCGGGGCTGGTGAATATGGTGCCGCGCAGCGCGTTCGAGCGGGCCAAGCCCCAGCTCTCGCTGAACACTTTCGTGATGATGCGGGACAACGTCCGCGAGCTGCGCCGTACCCCGGGCTACTTCGAAAAGGACACCTGGAAGATCCTGCCCGGCTTCGACTTCTCTTACGTGCGGCCCGTGACGCGCAACTTCGGCTTCACCCTCTCCGGCGGCTTTTCGGAGAACGGGACCAAAGAGGACTTCATCCAGAACCGCTGGCACGGCCTCAACACCGCCACGAATGGCGGGGCCTTCCCGCACACCACCGCCGACCGGCCCTACCTCACTCAGACCCTGATGCGCGACGGCACGAAGAACGCGGCCCGCACCTCCTTCGGTGCCACCGCCGATTGGCGCTTCTCCCCGCGCGACCGCCTGACCTTCTCCTACCAACACTACTTCATCGATTTCCTCGTCCTCAACCGGGGGATCACCTTCTCGGTCGACCGCGTGAATCCCGGCGACTTCACCCCGTTCGAAACCCGGGGGGCCGCGGGCCAAGGCCAGTTGCGGCTTTCCAACACGTTCCGCGACCGCACCAATTCCACCATCTCGCCCTCCCTCGTCTGGCGGCATGACGGTCCGGTGTGGAAGAGCGAGGCGGGGCTTGGCGTCTCGATCGGGCGCAACACCTTCCGCGATATCGACAAGGGGTACTTCGTCGGCTCGGTGGCGCAGCGCACGGGCCTCACGATCGGCTTCGCCGACATCTTCTATTTGCGGCCGCGGGTCATCACCGTGACCGACGCCGCCGGCGCCCCGGTCAACCCGTATTCGATCAGCACGTACGCCGTCTCCCAAACCAGCGCGAACCCGCTCACGAACCACGACCTGCAGCAGGGGGCCTACGCGAACGTCGGGCGCACCTTCCTGTTCCGCCTTCCGGTGACGCTCAAGGCCGGCCTCGACGTGCGGCGGAACAGCCGCGAGGCGCGGCGCGGTGACTACACCTGGGCTTTCGTGGGCGCGGACGGCCGCGGCTCGACGGTCCCGGCGGGCGGAGACGACGTCGCGACGCCGTTCTTCGCGCCCGGCTACTCCCAGCGGCAGATGCCGTTCGGGTTCCCACGGGTGCAGTGGCTGGACAACGAGCGGCTCTGGTCCCACTATCGGGCCAATCCCGGCCACCTCGTCCTCAACGAGAATGCCGCCTACCGCTCTGATGTCCTGCGTTCGCGTGCGGCCATCGAGGTCGTGTCGGCCGCCTTCCTGCGGGGCGACGTCAGCGCCCTGGACCGCCGGCTGCGTCTCGTCGGCGGGCTCCGGACCGAGCAGACCAACACCGTCGCCTTCGGCCCGCTGAGCGATCCCAGCCTCAACTACCGGCGCGACGCCGCAGGCAACGTCATCCTCGCCGGCGGCCGGCCCGTCCCGATCGTCGCCAACACCAACTCGCTGGAGTACTCGCGGCTCACCTACATCGACCGGGGCGCCCGGGCGGAGAAGGAGTACCTGCGGTGGTTCCCCAGCCTTAACGCCAGCTACGACGTGCGCGAGAACCTCGTCGCCCGCGCGGCCTACTATCACTCGATCGGCCGGCCCAGCTTCGAGCAGTATGCGGGCGGCCTCAACCTGCCGGACGAGACAGCGCCCCCGGGGCCCGCGAACCGCATCTCGGTCAATAACGCCGCGATCAAGCCGTGGACGGCCCGCTCGTTCAGCGCCCGGCTGGAGTACTACTTCGCCGGGGTGGGCCAGGTCTCCCTTGGCGGCTTCGTCCGGCAGTTCCGGAACTTCTTTGGCGAGACGACGTTTCCCGCTACGCCCGCGTTCCTCTCCCTCTACGCCCTCGACCCCGCGACCTTCGGGGCCTTCGACGTCTTCACGCAGCACAACATCCAGAGCACGGTGCGGATGACGGGCTTCGATTTCAGCTACAAGCAGGCGCTGACCTTCCTGCCGTCCTGGGCGCGGGGCGTGCAGGTGTTTGCCAACTACTCGTCGCAGCGGCCCACGGGCGAGGCCACGGCCAACTTCCAAAGTTACGTCCCGCTGAAGGCCAGCTGGGGCGCCTCCCTCGTGCGCGAGAAGTTCAGCCTCCGCGCCAATTGGGCCTACCAAGGCCGCAGCCGCAACGGCCCCGTCACCGGCGCCAGCATCCCCGCCGGCACGTATAACTACACGGTCCGCCGCGTCTTCCTCGACCTGATCGGCGAGTACAACCTGAGCCCCCGCGTCTCCTTCTATTTCACCCTCCGTAACGTCCTCGATATGCCCGAGCAGCAAGAGGTCGACGGCCCTGGCGTCCCACCGCATGCCACCTTCCGCAGCGCGGAGTTTGCTGGCTCGCTCTGGACCTTCGGCCTCAAGGGCACCTTCTGAGCCGGCGGCCGCGCCCTCGGCCCGCGTCGCTTGACCGGGCGCGGTTACCGGATTCCGGATGAATTTTTCGTTTTACCGATGCCCCTCCTCTTTCTGCCCCTCCTCCTCGCGCTGCTCCCGTTCCCGCTCGCCGCCGGCGATTGGGATAACTGGCGCGGCCCCGCCCACAACGGCTCGAGCCCGGAGACCGGGCTGCCGGACACGTTCAGCCGCACGGACAACGTGAAGTGGTCGGTCGCGCTGCCCGGCCCCTCCGCCGGGACGCCGGTCATCCATGGCGACCGCGTCTTCGTTACCGCGGCCGATCCCGCCTCGCGCCAGCAGGCTGCGCTCAGCCTTGACCGCCGCACCGGCGCCGTCCTCTGGCGCGCCGACATCTCCGCGTTTGCGACCGACGGCCAGTACAGCAACTCCTGCTCCCCCTCGCCAGTCACCGACGGCCGCACGGTGGTGTTCTTCTTCGGCACCGGGGAACTCGTCGCCTTTACCGTCGAGGGCCGCAAGCTCTGGGAGCGCAACCTCGGCCCCTTCGCCTTCCAGTGGACCTTTGCCACCAGCCCGCTGCTCCACGACGGGCGCCTGGTGATCCAGGTTCTGCAGCGCGACGTCGCCGTGCGCGGCCGCGGTAAGCCCACGGGCAACGAGTCGTTCCTGCTCGCCCTCGAGCCCGCGACCGGCCGTGAGCTCTGGCGGGTCCTCCGGCCCTCGGAGGCCGTGGCCGAGTCCCGCGAGGCCTTCAGCACGCCCCTGCCGTTCGAGCACCTGGGCCGCCGCGAACTGGTGGTGATCGGCGGCGACAGCCTGACGGGTCACGACCCGGCGACCGGCCGTGAGCGGTGGCGCTGGGAGACTTGGAATACGACCCGTATCGGCCACTGGCGCCTCGTGCCCTCGCCCACGGCCGGCGGCGGGGTCCTGCTCGCCTGCGCCCCCAAGAACGCGCCCGTCTATGCGGTGAAGGCCGGCGGCCAGGGCACGCTCTCGTTCCGCGACCTGGCGTGGCAGAGCCACGTACAGCAGACGGAGGTCGCGGCCGACGTCGCCCCCTCCCGCAACGAGCGCGACCTCACGTCCGACGTGCCCTCACCGCTTTATTTCGGCGGCCGCTTCTACATCCTCAACGGCGTGAAGCGGAAGCTCTACTGCGTGAATCCGGCCGATGGCGCAGTGATCTGGAGCGGCGACCTCGGCGGACGGTCCGTCCTCCAGGCCTCGCCCACGGCCGCGGACGGACGGATCTACGTGATGAACTTCGATGCCGACGTGTTCGTAATCCAGGCGGGCGGCGATGTGTTCCGCCTGCTGCACACGGCGAACTTCCGCGACGAGGGCGACGACACCCGCCACCGCTCGAGCGTCGCGATCGCCCACGCCAACCTGTTCGTCCGCACCGGCACGCGGCTGTTCGCCCTCGGCCGCTGACCGGGTCAAGGTCCCGCGGGTTTGATGCCCACGGCAAAATAGACCGCGCCGAGGATCAGCAGGAAGCTGACCGCGTAGTTTCAGGTCAGCCGCTCCCCCAGCACCAGCCAGGCGAAGCCGACGAACACGCCGAGCGTGATCATCTCCTGCATCACCTTCAGCTGGTACCCGGTCATTCCGTTGGCGTAGCCGATCCGGTTAGCGGGCACCATCAGCAGGTATTCAAAGAAGGCGATGCCCCACGAGACGAGGATGATGAAGCCCAGCGAGCGGCCCTCGAAGAACTTGAGCTTCAGCTGGCCGTACCAGGCGAAGGTCATAAAGATGATCGAGGCGAGCAGCAGCAGGAAGGTTGTCATCAGGGGGCGGGTCAGCCGGCGTCCGGCGGGTAGTAGCTCTGGAACCAGTCCACGAAGCGGCGCAGGCCCTCCTCAAGCGGTACGCGCGGGTTGAAGCCCACCTCCGCCTGAATGCGCGTTAGATCCGCACCGGTCTCGAGCATCTCGCCCGGCTGTGGCGGGAGCAGCTGGACCTCCGCCTTCCGCCCCAGCAGTTCCTCGAGCATCCGGACAAACAGGAGCGTCTCGACCGGCCGGTTGTGGCCGAGGTTGTACAGGCGCAGCGAGGGCCGGGGCGGGACCGCCGGCGGGTAGAGCAGCACCTTTACCACCCCGTCGGCGATGTCGTCCACGTAGGTGAAGTCCCGGCGGTTGCGGCCGGCGTTGTAGAGTGGGAGCGGGCGGCCCGCGCGGATGGCGTGCGCAAAGAGCGTGGGCGCCATATCCGGCCGGCCCCAGGGCCCGTAGACGGAAAAGAACCGCAGGCCCGTGAGGTTGAGGCCGTGGTTCAGTGCGTAGCTATGCGCCATCAGCTCGTTGGCCTTCTTGGTGGCGCCGTAGTACGAGATCGGCTGGTCGGTGACGGCCTCCTCGCGGAACGGCGCCACCGCGCCCGCGCCGTAGACGCTGCTGCTGGAGGCGAACACGAGGTGGCGCGGCGGCGTGCGGCGGCAGGCCTCAAGCACGGTGGCGAACCCCTCAAGGTTGCTCCGCGTGTAGGCCGGCGCGTGGGTCAGGCTGTGCCGCACCCCGGGTTGCGCCGCGAGGTGCACGACGTAATCCGGCCGCCAATGCGCGACCAGCGCGGGGAAGTTTTCCGCGTCCGCGCAGTCCGCCTGCACAAACCGGAAGTCCTCGAGGCCAGCGAGCTGGTCCAGCCGTGCCCGCTTCAGCGCCGGATCGTAGTAGGCGTCGAGCGAGTCGACCCCGAGCACCTCGCACCGGCCCGTCCCCGCCAAGCGGCGGGCGACGTGGTGGCCGATGAATCCGGCGGCGCCGGTGACGAGGACCTTCATCGCGCGGGTGATAGGCGCCGCCGTGCAAAACGCCAGCCGGGTTTTGGCGGTGGCCGACGGCGCGCGATGGGGAAATTTTTCGAAAAGGGCGCTTGCCCGCCGGGAGAGGGGGCGTTTACTGCGGGGCGTTTTTGTTTTTCCAACCGTTCAGCGCATGACGATCAAAGCCTACCTAAAGCCTCACTGTGGCTGGTCCAACGGGGTCCGCGCGATCCTGCGGAAGCACGGCCTGCCGTTCGAGGACATCGACATTATCAACCACCGCGAGAACTACGCCGAGATGGTGCGCAAGTCCGGCCAGCCGCTTTCCCCCTGCGTGGAGATTGACGGCGTGATGCTCGCGGACGTCTCCGGCGAGGAGGTCGAGAACTACCTGCTCAGCAACGATCTCGTGAAACCGACGGATGTCTCCACGGACGTCCCGACGAATGCGGGTTGCTCCGATGCGGAGCACGCCAAAATGGCCACCAAAACGATCCGCTTCTTCTAAATCTTCTGCGAGAGCTCTGCGCAATTAATACTTCCCCGGGCCGCTCTCGCCGATGTCGAGACCGGCCCTTTTTTTGCTTCAGATGCGTTCGTCCCGCCTGTCCACCTCCATCTCCGCCGCGATGAATCCCGCTCCCGCCACGCCTCCGCTCGCCCCTGCCAGCGCCACCCCGCGCCCCGCCCCCGGCCTGCCGGCGAAACAGGGCCTCTACGATCCCGCCTTTGAGCACGACGCCTGCGGCGTGGGCTTCATCGCCGACCTCCACGGCCGCAAGTCCCACAAGATGGTGGCCGACGGGCTCCAGATTCTCCGCAACCTCGATCACCGGGGCGCCAGCGGTGCCGAGATCAACACCGGCGACGGCGCGGGCATTCTCATCCAGATGCCCCACCGCTTCCTCGTGGAGGCCTGCGAGGCCGCGCGCATCACGCTCCCCGCCCCCGGCCACTACGGCACCGGCCTCTTCTTTCTCCCCCGCAACGCTGCGATGCGCCGCAAGATCGAGGAGCGCTTTGAGCAGGTCGTCCGCGCCGAGGGCCTCGAGTTCCTCGGCTGGCGCACGGTCAAGACCGACAACTCGATGCTCGGCGACACCGCCAAGTCCGTCGAACCCTTCATGCGCCAGGCCTTCATTGGCCGCGGCCCCGACACCCGTGACGAGGCCCACTTCGAGCGCAAACTTTACGTTGTCCGCAAGCGAGGCTACGCCGAGATCCGCACCTCCACGCTCCCCGGCGCCGAGTATTGGTACGTCGCCAGCCTCTCCCACAAGACCCTCGTCTATAAGGGGATGCTCACGACCGACCAGGTCGACCAGTACTTCCCCGAGCTGAAGGACCCGCGGATGGAGTCCGCCCTCGCACTCGTCCATTCCCGCTTCTCCACCAACACGTTTCCCAGCTGGGAACGCGCGCACCCTTATCGGTACCTCGCCCACAATGGTGAGATCAACACGCTGCGCGGCAATATGAACTGGATGCACGCCCGCCAGGCGCTCTTCGCCAGCGAGCTCTTCGGCGAGGACATCCGGAAGATCCTCCCCATCATCAACCCGAACGGGTCCGACTCGGCCATGTTCGACAACACGCTCGAACTGCTCGTCCTCGCCGGCCGCCCCCTCGCGCACGCCATGATGATGATGATCCCCGAGCCGTGGTCCTACCACGAGTCGATGGACGACGAGCGCCGCGCCTTCTACCAGTTCCACTCCTGCCTGATGGAGCCCTGGGACGGCCCCGCCTCGGTCGCCTTCACCGATGGCCGCCAGATTGGCGCCATCCTTGACCGCAACGGCCTCCGCCCTTCCCGCTTCTACGTCACCAAAGACGGCCTCGTCATCATGGCCTCCGAGGCCGGCGTCCTCGACATCCCGGCCGACCAAGTTGTCCGCAAGGGCCGCCTCCAGCCCGGCCGGATGTTCCTCGTCGACACCGCCGAAGGTCGGATCATCGAGGACGAGGAGATCAAGCGCGAAATCTGCCGCGCCCATCCCTACCGCGAGTGGCTCAACCAGCACCTCGTCCACCTCAGCGACCTGCCCGCCGCCCCCAAGATCGAGCCACCGGACCACGACACGCTGCTGCAGCGCCAGATCGCGTTCGGCTACACCTTCGAGGACGAGCGCATCCTCCTCCTGCCGATGGCCAAGGATGGTGTGGAAGCGATCGGCTCGATGGGTAACGACGCCGCTCTCGCGGTGCTCTCGAACAAGCCGCGGCTGCTCTACGACTACTTCAAGCAGCTGTTTGCCCAAGTCACCAACCCGCCGATCGACTCGATTCGCGAGGAGATTGTCACCTCTGCCGAGACCCGCCTCGGCTCCGAGGGCAACCTGCTCCAGCCCGAGCCGAGCGCCTGCCGCCGCGTCGAGCTGAAGTGGCCCGTGCTTACCAACGAGGAGTTCGGCAAGATCCGCCGCACTCACCTCCCCGGCCTCAAGACCGGCGTCCTGCCGATCCTCTTCCGCGTCTCCCGCGGGGAGAAGGGCCTCGCCAAGTCGATGGAGGAACTCTCCATCATGGCTCGCCGGATGATCGAGGAGGAGGAGGTCAACGTGCTCATCCTCAGCGACCGCGGGGTGACGAAGGACTTCGCGCCCATCCCCGCGCTGCTCGCGGTGGCCGGTCTCCACCATTACCTCATCCGCGAGGGTCTACGTACCCGCGTGTCGCTGGTGCTCGAGACGGGTGAGGCGCGCGAGGTGCACCACTTCGCCCTGCTCATCGGCTACGGCTGCAGCGCCGTGAACCCGTACGTCGCCTTCGAGACGATCGCAGACATGATCCGCGAGAGCCACCTCTCCGGCATCGACCACGCCAAGGCCTGCGCGAACTTCGTCAAGGCCGCTTCCAAGGGGGTGGTGAAGGTGATGTCCAAGATGGGCATCTCCGCGATTCAGAGCTACCGCGGCGCCCAGGTGTTCGAGGCGCTGGGCCTCCGCCAGGACGTCATCGACCACTACTTCACCTGGACGCCCTCCCGCGTGGGCGGGATCGGGCTCGATGTGATCGCCCAAGAGGTGCTCCTGCGCCACCGCGCGGCATATCCCGAGCGGGCGGTCGACGTCCGCGCGCTCTCCGCCGGCGGGCTCTACCAGTGGCGCGCCACCGGCGAGGCCCACCTGTTCACGCCGGAGTCCGTCCACGCCCTGCAAAAGGCAGTGCGGACCAACAACCTTCCGGCCTACCAAACCTATGCTCGGCTGATCAACGACCAGGGTCGCGCCCACTGCACCCTGCGCAGCCTGCTTGAGTTCAAGGACGCGCCCGCTGCCATCCCGCTCGAGGAGGTCGAGTCCGCCGAGAGCATCATGCGCCGCTTCAAGACCGGCGCGATGTCCTACGGCTCCATCTCCCAGGAAGCCCACGAGACGCTCGCGATCGCGATGAACCGGATCGGCGGCAAGTCGAACACCGGCGAAGGCGGCGAGGATCCCGCCCGCTTCACTTGGACCAACGAGCAGGGCGACTCGAAGAACTCCGCCATCAAGCAGGTCGCCTCCGGCCGCTTCGGCGTGACCAGCGAGTACCTCGTGAACGCGCGCGAGATCCAGATCAAGATGGCCCAGGGCGCAAAGCCCGGCGAAGGCGGCCAGCTGCCCGGCACCAAGGTCTACCCGTGGGTCGCCAAGACCCGTGGCACCACTGCGGGCGTCGGCCTCATCTCCCCCCCGCCCCATCACGACATCTACTCGATCGAGGACCTCGCCGAGCTGATCCACGACCTGAAGAACGCCAACAAAGAGGCCCGCATCAGCGTGAAGCTCGTCTCCGAGATCGGCGTCGGCACGGTCGCGGCCGGCGTCGCCAAGGCCCACGCCGACGTGGTGCTCATCTCCGGTTACGACGGCGGCACGGGCGCTTCGCCCCAGACTTCCCTCCAGCACGCGGGCCTGCCGTGGGAACTTGGCCTTGCCGAGGCCCACCAGACCCTCGTGCTGAACAACCTGCGCTCCCGCATCGCCGTCGAGACCGACGGCCAGCTGAAGACGGGCCGCGACGTCGCCATCGCCGCCTTGCTTGGCGCTGAGGAGTTCGGCTTCGCCACGGCCCCCCTCGTCGCCACGGGCTGCATCATGATGCGTGTCTGCCACCTCAACACCTGCCCGGCCGGCGTCGCCACGCAGGACCCCCAGCTCCGCGTCCGCTTCACCGGCAAGCCGGAGCACGTGGTTAACTTCATGCGCTTCATCGCCGAGGATCTTCGCGCCATCATGGCCCACCTCGGCTTCCGCACGATCGAGGAGATGGTCGGCCGCACCGACCGCCTCGAGCCCCGCAAGGCCCTCGACCACTGGAAGGCCCGCGGGCTCGATTTCTCCAACATCCTCTACCAGCCCGACGCCGGCCCCGAGGTCGGCCGCTTCTGCCAGCAGAAGCAGGACCACGGCATCGACCGCTCGCTCGATATGACCCGCCTCCTCGAGCTCTGCCGCCCCGCCATCGAGCGCGGCGAGAAGGTCATCGCCGAGCTGCCCATCCGCAACGTCAACCGCGTCGTCGGCACCATCACCAGCGGCGAGATCACCCGCCGCCACGGCGCCGCCGGCCTCCCGGAGGACACGATTCGCCTCAAGTTCACCGGCTCCGCCGGCCAGAGCTTCGGCGCTTTCGTCACCCGCGGGATGACCCTGGCCATCGAGGGCGACGCGAACGACTACTTCGGCAAGGGCCTCTCCGGCGGGAAGCTGATCATCTACCCGCCCGCTGCGGCCCCCTTCCGCGCCGAGGAGAATATGATTATCGGCAACGTCGCCTTCTACGGCGCCAGCGCCGGCGAGGCCTACATCCGCGGCCTCGCGGGCGAGCGCTTCGCGGTCCGCAATTCCGGCGTCACCGTCGTGGTCGAGGGCGTCGGCGACAATGGCTGCGAGTATATGACCGGCGGCAATGTCGTCGTGCTCGGCCACGCCGGACGCAACTTTGGCGCCGGGATGTCCGGCGGCATCGCCTACGTCCTCGACGAGGCGGGCGACTTCCCCAGGCGCGTGAACCCGCAGATGGTCGGGATCGAGCGCCTCGAGGATCCCCGCGAGATCGCCGCCCTGCGCGCGATGATCCAGAAGCACCTCGACTACACCCGCTCCGAGCGCGCTCGCGCCGTGCTCGCGGACTGGGCCGCGCACGTCCCGCGCTTCGTCAAGGTGATGCCCAAGGACTACAAGCGGATGCTGGCCTGCCTGGACCGCGCCCGCGCCCAAGGCCTCACCGGCGACGAGGCCGTGATGGCCGCCTTCGAGGAAAACGCCCGCGACCTCTCCCGCGTCGGCGGCAACTGAACCACTGCTCCCACCCCCGATCCCTCCTCCCATGGGTAAGCCCACCGGATTCATCGAATACCTTCGCGAACTCCCCGTCGACCGCGCCCCGGCCGAGCGCGTGAGGGACTGGAACGAGTTCCACCTTCACCTCGACGAGAAGAAGCTCCGCCAGCAGGGCGCGCGCTGCATGGACTGCGGCATCCCGTTCTGCCATTCGGGCAAGCTGATCAGCGGGATGGCCAGCGGCTGCCCGGTCAACAACCTCATTCCCGAGTGGAATGACCTGATCTACCGGGGGCTGTGGCGCGAGGCACTCGACCGCCTGCACAAGACGAACAACTTCCCCGAGTTCACGGGCCGTGTCTGCCCCGCCCCCTGCGAGGGGTCCTGCACGCTCGGGATCAACGCCCCGCCGGTCACGATCAAGAACATCGAGGTCTCGGTCATCGATAAGGGCTGGGACGAGGGCTGGGTCCTCCCGCAGGCCCCCCGCACCCGCACTGGCAAGAAGGTCGCGGTGATCGGCGCCGGCCCTGCCGGCCTTTCCGCCGCCGCCCAGCTCAACCAGGCCGGCCACACCGTCTCCGTCTTCGAGCGCGCCGACCGCCCGGGGGGGCTCCTGATGTACGGGATCCCCAACATGAAGCTCGACAAGCGCGAGGTGGTCCTGCGCCGCATCCGCCTGATGGAGCAGGAGGGGGTGAAGTTCATCTGCAACGCGAATGTGGGCGACAACGTCGAGCCGCAGATCTTCCTCAAGGAGTACGACGCCACCGTCATCTGCACTGGCGCCACCCAGCCGCGCGACCTCCCCATCGAGGGGCGCCAGCTGCAGGGCGTCCACTTCGCGATGGAGTTCCTCACCGCGAACACCAAGGCGCTCCTCAATGGCGGCACCGACCACTCGCCCATCCACGCCCGCGGCAAGGACGTCATCGTCATCGGCGGCGGCGACACCGGCACGGACTGCGTCGGCACCTCCCTCCGCCACGGCTGCCGCAGCATCACGCAGATCGAAATCCTCCCGCGGCCGCCGCTCGAGCGCCAGCCGGACAACCCCTGGCCCGAATGGCCCAAGACCCTCAAGGTCGACTACGGCCAGGAGGAGGCCGCCGCCCGCTTCGGCGCCGACCCCCGCACCTACCTTACGACGGTGAAGAAGTTCGTCGGCGACGCCGAGGGCCGGGTCAAGGAGCTGGTCACGGTCGAGGTGAAGTGGGCGAAGAACGACAAGGGCCAGTTCGTGCCGCAGGAGGTCCCGGGCACCGAGCGCACCCGTCCCGCCCAGCTGGTGCTGCTCGCGATGGGCTTCCTCGGGCCCGAGCAGGCGATCCTCAAGGAGCTCGGCCTCGAGACCGACGCCCGTTCCAACCTCAAGGCGGAGCACGAGAAGTACACGACCAACCTCAAGGGCGTGTTCGCCGCCGGCGACTGCCGCCGCGGCCAGAGCCTCGTGGTGTGGGCCATCAACGAGGGTCGCGGCGCCGCGCGCGAGTGCGACCGCTACCTGATGGGCCAGACCGACCTGCCCTGAGCCGCCGCCCGGCCCCCGCGGCCCGGGCGCGCCCCGCCGCCGATGCCCTCGCAACCGATCCCCGGCTCCAGCGGCGAGATCCTCCGCGAGCTGCCCTCGCCCTACGTGCCGCATCCCGGCACCGGGCTGCTCCACCTGCCGCGCTTCCTCGCCAAGTGCCGGATCGTGCGGCGCGACGGACGTTTGCCGGCCAGTTACGCCAAGAACTACAAGCGGGGCTGCGATCGCTTCCTCTGCCAGCACCTCGGCCTCGATCCCGCCGACGTCGAGCAGGCCGTGTTCGCCGCCACCAGTGACGCCGACCTCGAGGAACGCCTCCGCCGGATGCTGCCCGCCGACGTCCGCGCCGCCGCATGGAACCGCCTTTACGTCCAGATGGGGATGACCGACGCCGGCCGCGACTTCCTCCGCGAGGCGCTCACCGCGATGGGCTGCCCCGACCGTGTCGCCGACATCCGCAGCGTTCCTGACCTGATGGACTTCGACGAGCGGCGGATCGAGTAGCCCCGCCGCTCACTCGGGCAGCAGCTCCGGCACCGGGGGCCGGCCGATGGTCCGCCGGATCGACTCGAGGTTCTCGCGGATCAGGGCCCCCATCGATTCGCAGCGCAGGTACTCGCCCCGCTGGTAATGCTCCGCGAGCGCGGCGCGCAGCCGCTCCACCTTGTCCGGCGGGGAGATCGGGTCCTCCGCCATCCCGTGGAGCAGGCGGCCCAGCCGCTCCGAGGCCAACGCGGCCCGCTGCAGCATCAGCGTGTGCTCCTCGCGCCGGTACTGGCTCGCCGTTTCCAGCCGCAGGTGCCGCGTGCAGAACTGCACCAGCTGCAGGTTGTCTTTGAAGAATTGCGGCAGGTAGAAGTTCTTCCGGCCGTCGTAGCTCTGCTGATCGAAGTCCATCGCCCTGATCCGCAGCTGCGCCGCCTCGAAGTCGGGCGTCACCACGAACACGAAATTGTACGAGCGCATATCCCCGAGCAGGCGGACGAAGCAGCGCTCGTTGAACTTCACCAGCTCCTTGGCCACCCGGATTGGCTTCAGCTCGCGCCGCCGCCCCAGCCAGTCGCGGATGTAGATGTCGCCGGGGATTCCCGCCACGTGCTCCTCCACCAGCGTGTCCCCGTGAGTGAGGAAACTGAGGCGGTTCGGCGACAGGAGGTGCTCCAGCTCGAGGCCGTAGACCCGCGAGGCGTCCGCCCGCTTCACGTAAAAGTAGTCCTGGTTGTCGTTATAGGCGTTGACGATCCGGATACGGAAGGGCGTCGAATTACCGAAGGTGCAGAAGTCCACCCGGTCCACGTACAGGTGGCGCACCACGGACAGGTCGCCGTCCACCTTCAGGGCGGCGTACACCTCCTTGAGCCCCTCGTTGAGGGCGGCCATCTCGCCCGGGTCGTAGATCACGGTGTCCCAGAGCGTGGGCTGGCCCTGGTCGTCGACGAGGGGGATGACCTCGTGGAACGCGCGGAGCCGCTCGTAGGTGACGGGCATCTCACGTTCGCGGCGGTACCGTCGGAGGTAGTCGCGCAGCTCGGCCCGGATGGGGAAGCTGGGCTTCCTCCGGGTGGGCTGGGGGGCGACGGGCGCGGCCTCGGGCATTCCTGGAGCGTGGACCGCCCGCGGCGCGGACGCACGCCGGAAGCGGCCCGGCCGCCGGGCGGCGGGGAGCAGCTGCTCAGGCGTTGAGTAAAATTACTCAACCATTGAGTAAACTGAAGAGCGGTCGTCCGGGCCGGCTCAGCGGGCTGGCCGCGTTTCGGGCCCGTTACCCGAAGGCCAAGGCCCTCGTGCTCGGCGGGGAGGGGGTCCCATTGAGGACTTCTTCCAGGGGCGGCGTTGCGTCGGAGGCGTATCTGCCTCCAAGGTGCCGGCAATGAGCCCCTTGCCCCGTCCGCCCTCCTTCCGCTCGGTTGCCCGCGCCTTTCTCACCAGCGTGGCGGCCCTCCTCGGGGTGTTCGCCCCGGCCGCCGTGCCTAGCGGGGCGATCGAGGGGCGAGTGTTCGACGCCGGCCGCGGCGAGTACCTTGAAAACGCATTAGTCAGCCTGGAGGGCTCCGCGCTTGAGACGCTCACGGACGCCACCGGCACCTACCGGCTCGCCCCCGTCGCCGCCGGTCCCGCCCGCCTCCGCGTCTTCTACACCGGCCTCGGCCTGTTGACCGCCGCGGTGGAGGTGCCCGCCGAAGGCCTCCTCCGGCGTGACTTCACCTTCGCGGCTCCCGCCGCCGCGGGCCGCACGGCCGCCGGCGAGATCGTCACCCTCGGCGCCTTCCAGGTCTCCAGCTCGCGCGAGATGGAGGGGTCGGCCCTCGCGGTGAACGAGCAGCGGTTCGCGCGCAACATCGTCAATGTCATCTCGGCCGACGAGTTCGGCTCCGTGGTCGACGGTGCGGTGGGCGAGTTCATGAAGTTCCTGCCGGGCGTGCGGATGAACTACGTGAACGGCGACCCGCGGCTGATCTCGATCGACGGCGCCCCGCCGGGGAACGTGCCCGTCACCCTCGGCGGCTTCGACCTCGCGACCGCCGGCGGCGGTTCGCACATGGCGCGGCACGTGCCGCTGGACCAGATCTCGCTGAACAACGTCTCCCGCTTCGAGGTCACGCGCTCGCCCACGCCGGAGACGCCGGGCTCCGCGCTCGCGGGCGGCGTCAACCTAGTGCCGCGCAGCGCGTTCGAGCGCAGCCGCCCCGCCTACAGCTACAGCCTCGCGTTGATGTGGAAGCAGTCCGAGCGTGCGTTCGGGCGGCGTACCCCAGGCCCCCGCTACGGCGGGCAGCGCTCCTACAAGATCCGCCCCGGCTTCGACGCGTCCGCGGTCGTCCCGCTCGGCCCGAACTTCGGCTTCACCGTCTCCACGGGCTACTCCGAGCAGTACTCGCCGCGCGACCGCGCCGGGATGAACTGGCGGCCCGTCGCCTCCGGCAGCGGCGTCGCGCCGTTCACCAACCCTTATCTCGGCGTCTTCGGCTGGTACGACGGCGGCCTCGAGACCACGCGCTGCTCCTTCGCCACCACCCTCGACTGGCGGCCCGCGCCGCGCGACCGGATCGCGTTCTCCTTCAACTACGGGCTCTTCGAGCAGTGGACAGGCACGCGCTTCCAGACGCTCACCATCAACACCATCCGCGCCGGGGACTGGAGCCCGACCCACGCATGGGGCACGCCCAGCACCTTCCCTGCGACCGGCTCGGCCGCCAACAACGGCCAGGTCTCCATCGCCAACAGCGGCGCCCGCCGATACGGATTCACCGCCACGCCTTCCCTCCGCTGGCTCCACGAGGGGCCCGTCTGGAAAGCCGACGCGGGCCTCAGCTACGGCGCATCCCGGATCCACTTCCAGGACGTCGACAAGGGCGCCTTCAACGGCGTCACCGTCCAGCGCAACTTCGTCCAGGTGAAGTTCGACGACATCCTCCCCCTCTCCCCGCGCCGCATCACGGTCCTCGACCCCGCCGGGCGCGCGGTCGATCCCGCCCGCCTCGAGAACTACTCCGTCGTCTCCGCCACCAGCACCCGCAAGCTCACCCGCGACCTCGTGCGCCAGGCTTACCTCAACGTGCGCCGCACGCTCGACGTCCGGGGCGTGCCCGTCACGGTGAAGCTCGGCGCCGATGTGCGCGACCGCACCCGCGACGCGCGCGGCGTCGGCACCGAGACGTACACCTGGGTGGGCGACGACGGCCTCGCGAGCACCACCCCGACCCGCCAGAACGGCCAGGCCAACGACGACAGCGCGCTGCCCTTCCTCGACGCCACCTTCTCCACCCGCGTCCCCACCTGGAACCTTCCGCGGCAGCAGCACGTCGACAACGCGCGCTCTTGGGCCGATTACCAGGCCAACCCCCGCCGCTGGACCCGCAACGCCAACACCGACTACGTCAACGCCACCAACGCCTCGATGGTGGCGCACGAGACGATCTCGGCCCTCTTCTGGCGCAACGACGTCGCGCTGCTCCGCAACCGGCTCAAGCTCGTCGCGGGCGTCCGCGCGGAGCAGACCAACATCGACGCCGAGGGGCCGCTGAACGACCCGACGCGCGCGTTCCAGCGGGATGCCACGGGGCGCGTGCTGCGCGGGCCGGCCGGCGCGCCGCTGCTGCAGGTGCCCGCGAACGTCGGGCTCGCCTACTCGCGCCTCACGCTCCTCGACCGCGGCTACCGCGCGCGCAAGGAGTACCTGCGGCTATTTCCCAGCGTGAACGCCAGCTACCAGCTGACGGAGAACCTTGTCGCCCGCCTCGCTTGGTACCAGACCGTCGGCCGGCCCGACTTCAACCAGTACTCCGGTGGCCTCACGCTGCCCGACATCGAGCAGCCGAGGCCGGGCGACCGCATCACGGTCAGCAACGTCGCCATCAAGGCGTGGCAGGCGCGGACGTGGATGACCCGCATCGAGCACTACTTCGGCAACGGCGGCGAGCTGAGCGGGGCCTTCTTCCTCCGCGACTTCACCAACTTCTTCGACAGCGTCCTCGTGCCCTCGACGCCCGAGTTCCTTTCCGCCTACGGGCTCGATCCCGAGACCTACGGGTCGTACCCGGTGGCCACGCGCGTCAACAGCCCGCTCAACGTCCGGATGACCGGGATGGATTTCAATTACCGGCAGGCGCTGACGTTCCTCCCGGCGTGGGGCCGCGGCGTGCAGTTCTTCGCCAACATCACCTCGCAGCGCGCGAAGGACACGGACGAACTCGTGGATATGACGCCCTTCAGCTTCAACTGGGGCCTGACCATCACCCGGCCGCGTTGGAACGTGCGCATCAACGAGAACTACCGTGGCCGGAAGCGGGTCGCGCCGGTCACGGGCAACGGCATTGAGGCGGGCTCGTACGAGTACTACCACAAGCGGCTCTTCATCGACGTGAGCGCGGAGTACTACCTGCGTCCGGCGCTCGGGCTGTTCCTCTCGGTCCGCAATCTCAACAACGCGCCCGAGGACCTGAAGATCTACGGCCCGAGCACCCCGGACTACGCCCGGTTCCGGGCGCGCGAGGCGTATCACCCGCTCTGGACCTTTGGCGTGAAGGGCCGGCGGTGAGGCTCTCGCGGGGCGGTCTCTAATCCGCGATCGGATTCCGCCACTTCAAGCCGCGGAAACGCGAGAAGTCCGCGTCTGTCGAGTGGAGCACGCAGTTGTGCTCAACCGCTAGCGCCGCGAGATGGGCGTCTGACACCAGATTGCCCACGGCTTTGCCGCCACGGAGCAGTTGCTGGAATAATTCCCAGTGCTGGTCCCCGGGGTGGACCAGACGCACGCACGGTTGATCCAGCCAGCTTTGCACCCGGTCGATGGCTTCCCCCAAGAGGAGAGGTTGCTGGTGGAGGCGCGCGTTGGTGCCGATCCGGATGAAGGCATTCAGCACCGGCCAGCAGAGCGCCACCGGCTCAATCCCGCTCAGCTGCGCATCCCACCAGGCACGGGCCGCGGGGTGGTGCTCGGAGCTGCTGTCTTCGGCGTAGAGCAGCAGGTTGGTGTCCACTAGAATCACGCGTGATCCTCCCCTTCGCCGGCGGCAATCAGTTCGGAGATATTGTCGTAGCTGAAACCACGGCGGAGCCCGAGCGGACGCGCCTTGGTGACGTAGGGCTTGGCGGCAGGAGGGGCCAGGACCTCGTCCAGCCCGGCCCGCAGGGCGGCGTTGATGACCTCCTTGAAGGGCTTTCGCAGCCGGCGGGCGCCGCGTTTGGCTTTGGCGGCAACATCCGGATCAAGCGTCAAGGTGGTTCTCATACAAGCATCATGATGCTTTTAGGAGTCCGGTCAAGGTGCGGTCCGTCCGCGTACGGCGGCTCTCAGGGCGCCTTCAGGGTGGCGATGAGGTAGGCGGTGGGGTCGGCGTGCTTCACCCCGGGGGCGCCGGGATAGACCAGCTCGCACGGCACCCCCGAGGCGGCGCACCGCTCCTGCAGCTTCACGCCGAAGTTGGCGGTGTGCGTCGGATCCTTCTGCTCCTGGCCCAGAGCGGGCGGGGCGCCGTACGAGAGGTACACCGGCGGGTCGTCGGCGCTCACCAGCGCGTAGGGCGAGAACTCGGCGATCCACGGCAGCAGCCGCGCGCGCGCGGCGAGGAAATCGGGGAACGCTCCCACCCCGAACGCGTGGCCGCCGTAGCGGCTATTCGGCGTCCATTCCTGCATCTGCCTTGGATCGAGGGTCGTCTGCGCGCCGATCACCGCCGCGCAGAACAGCCGGGTCGACTCGCGGGCCACCGGGTCGCCGCTGCGGGGATCCGCCAGATCGGGGCTGTAGGCGAGCCACAGGCTTGAGCAGGCCCCGGCCGAACCGCCCGCCGCGCCGATGCGCACGCGATCAAGGTTCCACGCCGCCGCCCGGCTGCGTACGAACTGCAGCGCGCGCGCGGCGTCTTGCAGCGGGGCGCGGACGGGCGGAATCACGCCCTCGGCCTCGGCGTGGCGGATCAGACGGTAGTTGATCGAGACCACCGAGATGCCCGCCTTGAGCAGGGCCGGGACGTCGACGAACCGGTCGACGCGCTCCTTCTCCCCGCCCCGCCAGCCGCCGCCGTGGATCACGAAAGCGAGCGGCGTCGGCGTGGCGGACGGGGCGCGCCAGAAGTCGAGCACGTGGCGCTCGTGGGGCCCGTAGCGCACCCCGGCGAGCGTGGGCGGGGGCACCGTCGCGGCGTAGGCGGGCGCGGCGTCAGCGGCCTTGCCCTTCGGGGCGGCGGCGGGGGCCGTGGCGGGCAGGATGGCGAGCAGGGTGAGCGCGAGGAACCTCCGGAGGGGCATCCCGCGATCGAGCCGTTTCCGCGCGCGACAGGCAAGCCCCCGGCGGGTGGGGTGTGTCGCTTAGCCGGATACGTCCTCCGGCTCAGGCCGGGCCGAGGAGGTTGCGGAGGGCGGCGAGGTACTTGTCGCGCGTGCGGGCGATCACCTCGGGCGGGAGGCGTGGCCCCGGGGGGCGCTGGTCCCAGGCGATGGCGAGCAGGTGGTCGCGGACGAACTGCTTGTCGTAGCTCGGCGGCGAACCGCCGGGCGCATAGGCGTCGGCCGGCCAGTAGCGGGAGGAGTCGGGGGTGAGCACTTCGTCGATCAGGAACAGTTGCCCGGAGTCGTCGGTGCCGAACTCGAACTTCGTGTCGGCGAGGATCATTCCCGACTGGCGGGCGCGGTCGTGGCCGAAGCGGTAGAGCGCGAGGCTGAGGGCCTTCACGCGGGCGTAGAGTTCCGGGCCGACGATGGCGGCGCCGCGGGCGTCTTCGATGGGTTCGTCGTGCTGGCCCTTGGGGGCCTTGGTGGTGGGCGTGAAGAGCGGTTCGGGCAGGCGGTCGGCCTGGCGCAGCCCGGCGGGGAGGCGGTGGCCGCAGACCGCGCCGGATTCCCGGTAGGCGCTCCAGCCGGAGCCGATGAGGTAGCCGCGCGCGACGCACTCGATGGCGAGCGGCCGGAGCTTGCGGACGATCATACTACGCAGGCGGAGGTCGGGATCGTGGAGGCCGCAGCGGGTGAACTCGCCCTCCTGACCGGGCAGCAGGTGGTTGGAGACGAGGTGGCCGGTCTGGGCGAACCACCAGTTGCTCATCTGCGTGAGGATGGCGCCCTTGCCTGGGATGCCGTCGGGCAGGACCACGTCGAAGGCGGAGAGCCGGTCGGTGGCGACGAGGAGGAGGGCGTCACCCAAGTCGAAGATCTCGCGCACCTTGCCCGAGCCGAGGCGGGGGAAGGGGAGCCCGGTGATGGTGGTGACGGCGGTGGCGGGCAGGCGGGCGGCGAGGGCGGCGAAGGTCATAACGGACGGCGGGGGGTTGTGCGGGGGAAGGCGGCGGGGCGGCGAGCAAAACCTCGCGGCGGGGTGCCGGGTGCAGAATTGGGTTGCGGGCGGGGGGGGTGGACGTACCGTCCGCGCTTCCGTGGTTGGTCCCCATCGTCTAGCCTGGCCTAGGACACCACCCTTTCACGGTGAGAACCGGGGTTCGAATCCCCGTGGGGACGCCAGCCTTGATAAGCGCCGCATTTCGAGAGAGATGCGGCGCTTCTCTTTGGGAGCCGTCCTCGGTTCGGGCCGATTTGCTGACACTTTCGCACACAGCGCTGACAATGTGCAGGGATGTCCAAAGCGAGCGAGCGGAAACGCCTGCCCCGTCGCCATGGCACACGCCCGCCGAGTTTCGCCCAGACTTGGCTGCTAGTTTGGGCGGGGGTGACTAACTCTTTCGGAGTTGGTCAATCACTGCGCCCAGCGGTCGGGGCCATATGTACGGAATTCCGGTAGCTCTGGATTCCCGGTTGGTCAGACGCAGCAGGTCGGCTCCAGACTAGAAAAAGTCAGCTCCGTTCAGAAGACACGGCCAAGACCTATTTCCTGACCTTTTCTGCCACCATCAGCGCACTCTTGGTCAAAAACTCCGTGACGGTCAGGTGCAGTTTGCTGGCCGCGCCCACAATCGCCCGGTGCTCAAGGTGTTTGAATTGAAAATGCCCCGTGCAAATGCCAACCAGCGAGCGTTTCCGTGGGTTCCAGCGCATGGAGTTGACGGGCGGTCTGCGGTCCAAGGGGACGGCAAATTATCCCCTTGAAGATAGATAGACGATTACGTAACGGTTTATTGTGCCATATGAATCGCTCAGCCGAAACCGAATCGTCCAAGCGCTCCGCCGCTTGGGGGTGCTGGCGCACGAACAAAAAGTAACGCTCGAAATCTCCCTCTATGGCGGTGCGGTATTCACGCTGGTTTATGGCTCACGCGATGCGACCAAGGATGTAGATGCCCTTGTTCGACCGAGCGAAATCGGCAAAACGCTCGCCGCGAAAGTCGCGGCCGAACTCAGCCTGCCTGACGATTGGCTGAACGACGACGTGAAGCAATTTCTAGCCGAGAAAGAGGCCAAGCGCAGCCTCCCCGAAGGCGATTTCGGTGAAGGGATCCGAGTCGTCATCCCTACGGCGGCTTACCTACTCGCAATGAAGCTTCGCGCCTGTCGCCCGCCCTTGCCTGGTTACGCCGGCGATTACGGGGATATTCGTTTCTTGGTGCAAAAAATGGGAATCGGATCGGCCGAGGAGGCAGAAGCCATCCACAACAAGTTCTTTCCGCACGATGCGCTCACGGCCGAAGCCCGGGAGGTCGTCAAAGGTGCCGTTCAGGCCCGAACATGATCACGCGTCCCAAATCTTTGAAGGAAGTTGCCGAGCAGTCTGCCTCGCTCAGCGAGTTCGGCCTGAATCTGCGCGACTGGCTCCACGAGTTGCGACGTGCATCCTCGCGGTCACAAGCCGCGGCCACCATTGCCGATGAACCGCCCAAGCTTCGGGAGAAATTTCCGCAGGGCAGCGTTGCCGATGCTTGGCTGGGGGCCTACGCGGAGCACTTGGCGCAAAAAGTCCACCGCATTGCGCCAACGTGGGCTTTCGCGCCCGACCGCGTTGCGAAAGACCCGATATTCGACGCTGGCGCCGATAGTCCGACGCTGCGCGTCTTGGCTTTGGCGCACGCGCCCGCGGCCTTTAAGCGCCGAAACATCTTCACGCCCTCCGTGAATCTTCCGCTGCGTGTGCGCGCCGGAAGGCCCATGAAATCGCTCGAAGAGAAACGAAAAAACAATGCAGAGCGCCAGCGTCGGTTCCGGAAAGCTCGCCTCGAAGAGTTGGCCGCACTGCGAAAGTTGTTCGCGAGGAAACATCCTTTAGGCAAGAAACGCTGACATCCGCCGCACTGCACCCGCGGTGAAATGCGAGGATGGAGCGCTTAGATTCGAGCAGGGCAAAAAAATTGCCACGGATTTGCCAGCCGCTCCGTTTCCACCCTGTTTTTCCTGCATCACTCCGCATCGGATCGCTTGTTCTAATTCACTCACAAACAACTCAAAGCGCGAATAACGAAGCTTTTCCGTTGTCAGGTTGCTATTGGTTCTGAGAGGGACGCCGGAACTGCTCCACCTTTGATGTCAGTCTGAGGCGTTGGTTGATATGGTGGGGTTGGCGGTCGTTGGCAATCTCAGGCGGAGGGACGGACCGGCTTGGCGGTCCGGCCCGGAGCCTGAGATTGGTAAGACGTTTTTGGCCGCGAAGCGTCGCGGCGATTCATAGCCAAGCGAGCTGTGCGGCCGCTCGGTGTTGTAGTCCTGGCGGAAGTCTTCGATGACGACGCGTGCCTCCGTCAAGGTCCAGAGTTGCTCGCGGTTGAGGCATTCGTCGCGGAAGCGACTGTGGAAGCTTTCGACGAACCCGTT
>Ga0194124_10001240_pt1 | contig 33056 bp, 27 predicted proteins | sample TA2KigCas0mmetaG_FD_148605 | JGI IMG/M metagenome (GOLD analysis project Ga0194124, IMG submission 148605) | Freshwater microbial communities from Lake Tanganyika, Tanzania - TA2015031 Kigoma Deep Cast 0m | ecosystem: Environmental > Aquatic > Freshwater > Lake | place: Tanzania: Lake...
GCGCGCCTCGCCCATGTTGAGTCCGTCAATGCTGCGAAACTGCAACAGGCTTAATGTAAGTCAGGTTATCATCATGCGGCTTTCAAAATGTGTACCAATCCAAGTACCAGACCGCCTACCGGACCGGGTACCAAACTGTCCAATAAACCTAGTACCAAATTGAGTACAAAACTGAGTACAAAACTGAGTGCCAAACCTAGTACCAAACCGGGTACCAGACCGGGTACCAGACAGAGTGCCAGCCTGGATACCAGCGAGGGTGCCGGCGCGGGTTCCGGCGCGCCAGCCACGCGCACCGCCAAGCCTGCCATCCTGATCCAGGAAGATCTGTCGCGCAACTTCGGGTTTCTGCTCAATGACGTCGCACGCCTGATGCGGACGACCTACGACCGGAGGGTGCGCGAGCAGGGGCTCACCCGCTCGCAGTGGTGGGTGCTCACGCACCTCTTTCGCAGCGACGGCGTGACCCAGACCGAGCTGGCGGAAATCCTCGAGGTGGAAAAGCCCACCCTCGGTCGGCTTGTTGACCGGCTTGAGGCCAAGGGGTGGGTATGCCGTCAGCACGATGCCCGGGATCGCAGGGTGTGGAGGGTGTTTCTCGGTCCGGACGCCGAACCCGTGATGCGCCAGATGCGCGAGATTGCAGCGGGTCTGCGAAGCGATGCACTGTCGGGACTGAGCGCACTGGAACGCGAGGCCTTCGTCGATACGCTCATCAAGGTCAAGGCCAATCTGTCGCGCCTCCCGGGGGTGGAGCGCAGGAAAGGCTCGCAGGCGGCAGCCCGGGCCGCTACCGTCCGCCAGCGCGATGCCTGAGGCGCTGCGCGGGTGAACACAACGCCCTCCCGCAGCGCGCGGCTGCTTCTCAGGCTGGGCCTGCTTCTTGGAGTGCCGCTTGTGGCGGCGGTGCTTGGCTTGCGATGGTATGCCGATGGCGGCCGCTTCGTGGAGACCGAGAACGCCTACGTCAAGGCGCACATCGTTCCGGTGAGTGCTGAGGTATCCGGCCGGGTGCTCGAGGTACGGGTGCGTGACAACCAGACTGTGGCCGAGGGTGATGTTCTCTTCGCCATGGACCCGCAGCCCTTCGAACTTGCGCTGGCGCGCGCCGACGCGCAGATCGGGAGCATCCGCCAGGAGATCGAGACGCAGCGCGCCGAACATCGCGTGGCGCTTGCAGAGGCACTTGAGGTGGAGGAGCGCATCCGGTTTCTTGACACCCAGCTCGAACGCGCACGCAGGCTGCGCGAGTCGGGGATGATCAGACTCGACGCCTTTGACGAGGCACGCCACAACCGGGATGCGGCGCGCGCGCGCCTCGGCGCAATCCAGGAGCGCGCCGCTCGGGTACTCGTTGCCCTCGGCGGCAGAGCAGACCTGCCGATCGAGCAGCACCCCAGGATGCGCGAGGCACGCGCTGCGCGTGAAGAGGCCCGGCTCGCGCGGGCACGTACCCGGGTGAGGGCACCGAGCGCTGGAACGGTGAGCAACCTGCGGCTGCGTCCCGGGGAAAACCTGAACCGCGGAAGCCCAGTCTTCAGCCTCATCCAGCACGATGCGCCGTGGGTGGAGGCCAATTTCAAGGAAACACAACTCGCGAGCCTGAGCGTGGGGCAGGAGGCGCTGCTGGTTGCCGATGCCTATCCCGATCGTCGCTGGCAGGCGCGGGTCGTTGCGATTGCCCCGGCAACCGGCGCCCAGTTCGCCGTGCTCCCGCCGCAAAACGCCACCGGAAACTGGGTGAAGATCGTGCAGCGGGTGCCAGTACTCCTCGAGATCCGCGCCTCGCCCGAAGGACTTCGCGCGGGCATGACGGTGACGGTGAGGGTGGACACCGGCAAGACTCGGGGAATGCCCTCCTTTGCGTCCTGGTGGGCGGCGCGCAGCGGAACCGATCCGTGACTGCACGGGATAGCGGAAGGTGAACGCCGCGCGCGGTGGGACGGGCGACCCGGCCCCGTCGCAGCCGGATTCCGCACAGTCTGACCCGGCCACGCCGCAGCCGGATTCCGCACGGGCTGACACGAACCTGGAGCTTGCGCAGCGCGAAGGACCGGCCGCCGCACTCGAGCGGGCGCTGATTCTTGCAACCTGCACGCTGGTGACGGTGCTCTATGCGATGACCGTCACGATCGCCAACGTGTCGTTGCCCGCAATCCAGGGAACGCTTTCGGCCACACCCGATCAGATCGCCTGGGTGGTCACCTCGAATCTGGTGGCCACTGCGGTGGCCACCCCGCTTGCCGGCTGGCTTGTTGTACGGATGGGTCGGCGTTGGCTCATGAATGCCTGCGTGCTTGCCTTCGGCCTCGCATCGCTCGGCTGCGGTCTTTCGGGAAGCCTCGAGGAGCTGGTGCTGTGGCGCACAGTCCAGGGCGCTGTCGGTGCGCCGCTTGTCCCTGCCTCGCAGGCGATCGTGCTCGATGCCTACCGGCGCGAACGCCATGGGGCGGTGCTCGCCATCTACGGCATGGGATCGGTACTCGGACCGATCATCGGCCCCACGCTGGGTGGCTGGCTTGCTGAAACCTACAACTGGCGCTGGCTCTTCTACATGATCGTGCCCTTTGCCATCGTGTCGCTCCTCGGTACGCTGGCTGTGATCCGCGACCGTGAGATTGCCCAGCGCAAAGCGCTCGACTGGACAGGTTTTCTCAGCCTTTCGGTTGCGCTTGCGGCAGCGCAGCTAATGCTCGATCGGGGTGAACTTGCAGACTGGTTCGATGCCCCGGAGATCATCGGCTGGGCGGCCGTTGCGCTGGTCGCGCTCTACGCGTTCGTGGTTCACAGTCTGAGTACACCCCAGCCCTTCCTCGATCTGCGCCTGTTTGCCGATCGGAATTTTGTGGTTGGACTGGTGCTGGTCTTTGTGTTTGGCATGCTCAACTTCACCCCAATGACGCTGTTGCCGCCTCTGATGCAAAACGTTGGGAGCTACCCGGATTCGGTGGTTGGGCTGGTGATTGGAAGCCGCGGTGTGGGCACGCTCGCCGCGTTTTCCTTCATGATCGTGGGCAGCCGCATCGAGCCTCGCCTGATGATCGTGACGGGCTTTCTGCTCCAGGCCTGGGCTGGCTGGGAGTTGGCGCATCTCGACACCCAGCCGACGGTCGCTGCGGTTTTCGGGCCGATGGTGATGCAGGGCTTCGGAGTGGGCCTGCTGTGGGTGCCGATCACCATGGTGACCTTCAACACCCTCGATTCCCGGCTCGTGCCCGACGGGTCGGCGGTTTACCACATGGTGCGCAATTTTGGATCTGCAGTGCACATCTCGCTCACGGTCACGGTTTCCCTGCGCATGGCGCGCACCGCCTACGGCGAGTTGGCAGAGCGGGTCACGCCCTTCAATGCTTCCGTGCTGCCGCCCGCATGGTCCACCGATCATCCCGCCGGACTGGCAAGCCTTGCGCGCGAACTCCACCGCCAGTCGATGATGATCGGCTACCTTGATGCCTTCGTGTTCTTCGTGGCCACCTCGCTGGTCGTACTCCCACTCGTGGCAGCCATCCGCCTGCGCAAGGCTTAGCGCCCGCCTTGCCCGAAGCCGCCGGCGCATCGCGTACTATCCGGCTTTTCAGGAGGGCTCAGCATGAAGTTTCAACGCAAAGATCTTTTCGGCGCAAGGCCGAACCGCCGTCGTGCGTTGGTGAAGATGGCCGGGGGCGCTGCGCTCGCTGCGCCGCTGGTGCACTTGCCCCAGTCGCTTGCGCAGGCGAGGGAAATCCGGATTGCGCATATCCACAGCAAGACAGGGCCCCTTGAGGCCTATGGCAAGCAGACCCAGGCGGGACTCCTCATGGGGTTCGAGTATGCAACCGGCGGCAGCATGCAGATCGCGGGACGCAAGATCGTGGTGCTCGAGAAGGACGATCAGGGAAAGCCCGATGTGGGCAAGAACCTGCTCGCTGCGGCCTACGGCGACGAGAAGGTCGACCTTGCCATCGGGCCCACCGCTTCGCCAGTGGCGCTCGCCATGCTGCCGGTGGCCGAGGAGTACCGCAAGATCCTTCTGGTCGAGCCTGCGGTTGCCGACTCGATCACCGGTGAGCGCTGGAATCGCTATATCTTCCGAACCGGGCGCAACAGCAGCCAGGATGCGATTGCCAATGCCGTGGCCGTTGACAAGGATGGCGTGAGCATTGCCACCATGGCGCAGGATTCCGCCTTTGGCCGTGACGGCGTGAAGGCCTTCCGCGAGGCGCTGAAGAAGGCCAGGCTGGTTCATGAGGAGTATCTGCCACCGGCAACCACCGACTTCACCGCAGGCGGTCAGCGCATGATCGACAAGCTTCGCGGTGAGGCGGGACGCAAGATCATTTTCATCATCTGGGCGGGCGGCAATCCCTTCAAGATCGCCGATCTCGACCTCAAGCGCCACGGCATCGAGATCGCCACGGGTGGCAACATTCTTCCCGCGATGGTGGCCTACAAGCAGTTTCCGGGAATGGAAGGCGCCGCCTACTACTACTTCGGGATGCCCAGGAACACGGTCAACGACGCGCTGGTCTCGATGCACTACCGCAAGTACCAGTCGCCTCCCGACTTCTTTACTGCGGGAGGTTTCGCAGCGGCAATGGCCGTTGCCACTGCGCTGGGCAAGACCAGGGGCGACACCGATACCGAGAAACTCATTGCGGCCATGGAAGGGATGAGCTTCGATACTCCGAAGGGCAAGATGACCTTTCGCAAGGAAGACCATCAGGCGATGCAAAGCATGTATCACTTCAGGATCAAGATCGATCCGGCCTTCAACTGGGGGGTGCCCGAGTTGATCCGCGAGATCAAGCCCGAGGAGATGATGGTGCCGATCCGCAACAAGCGTTGAGCGCGGCAGGTCCGCGGGCGTTGGCCCCGAGGTCGATCCGCGCGCCGCGAAGGCCGCGGCGGGATGCGCTGGCTGATTGAGCGGGGCATCCGGTGCTCGAGACGCGCGGGCTAGGGATCCGCTTTGGCGGTCATGTGGCCGTGGAGGCGGTGAGCTGCAGTTTTGCCGCTGGCACGCTCACCGCGATCGTGGGCCCCAACGGCGCGGGCAAGACCACCTACTTCAATCTGATCTCGGGTCAGCTTGCGCCCACCACCGGAAGCGTCCTGCTCGACGGTCGCCTGCTCGACGGGCTTGCAGCCTCCGAGCGGGCACGCCAAGGCGTTGGGCGTGCGTTTCAACTCACCCAGCTCTTTCCGTCGCTGAGCGTGCTTGAACATGTGCGGCTCGCCCTGCAGGCGCTCATGCCCGGTTCGCACAGGCGCGGACTCGACGCCTGGCGGATCTGGAGCGATCACCGTGATCTGACTGCGCGAGCCGAGACCCTGCTCGAGATGCTGGCGATGCGCGGGCAGTCGTCGCTGCTCGCTTCGCAACTCTCGCACGGTGACCAGCGCAAGCTCGAGGTTGCGCTCCTGATGGCGCTCGACCCGAAGGTGTACATGTTCGATGAGCCCACAGCGGGCATGAGTCACGACGAGGCCCCGGTGATTCTCGAACTCATCCGCAAACTCAAGACGCAGCGCGACCGGGTCATCCTGCTGGTGGAGCACAAGATGGACGTTGTCCGCGAACTTGCCGACCGGATCGTGGTGTTGCACAACGGCGCGCTGGTGGCCGACGGCGCCCCGCAGGACGTGATGGACTCGAAAGTCGTGCGCGAGGCCTATCTGGGTGCGCGCCCCCTGCCATGATGGCTTCGGCGGCCTGCGAGGATCCGATCCTCGAACTCCATGGCGTACACACCCACATTGGTGCCTACCACATCCTTCAGGGTGTTGACTTTGCGGTGAGGCGCGGCGAGGTCTTCATGCTTCTCGGGCGCAATGGTGCGGGCAAGACCACCACGCTGCGCACGATCATGGGCCTCTGGAAAGCGAGCCATGGACGGATCGGCTTCGAGGGACGCGCCGTGAGCACCCTGCCGAGCACCGAGATCGCCAGGCTGGGGGTTGCGTATGTGCCCGAGAACATGGGGATCTTCCAGCACCTGTCGGTACGCGAGAACATGCTCCTCGCGGCGCGTTCGGCGCGCAACCTGCGCGAACTCGACGGGCCGCGCCTGCAGAGGATCTTCGGATGGTTCCCGCCGATCGAACGTTTCTGGCTCGCCCCGGCGGGAACGCTCTCGGGCGGGCAGAAGCAGATGCTGGCGATCGGTCGCGCGATCATCGAGGCCCGCAAGCTGATCATCCTGGACGAGCCAAGCAAGGGATTGGCCCCGGCGATCGTGGAGAATCTGCTCGAGGCCTTTGTTGCGCTGCGCGACGAAGGGGTGAGCATCCTGATGGTGGAGCAGAACTTCACGCTCGCGCGGCGTCTGGGCGACAGTGTCGCGGTGATGGACTCGGGAACGATCACGTACCGCGGCTCGATGCGTGACCTTGCCGCCAACGACGCGCTTCAGGACGCCCTGCTCGGACTCGATCTGCGCCAGCGCGCGCAAGGCGCAAAGGCCTGAGCGTGCAGCGCGACTGGATTCCGATGCTTATGGTGCCGGCACTCATGCTGGCCGCGCTGCCGATCGTGGGGACGCCCTCCACCTGGCTCACGCTCACGGTGGCCGGACTTGCGATGGGCATGATCATCTTCCTGATGGCCTCGGGTCTAACGCTCGTCTTCGGCCTGATGGATGTGCTCAATTTCGGCCATGGGCTCTTCATTGCGCTCGGCGCCTACATTGCCACCTCGGTGGCGGTCTCCTCGGGGCTCGGGTCGGTGGCGCAGGCGATGGTGCTTGCGATGCTCGCCGCCGGGCTCCTCGGAATCGTTTTCGAGCGCCTGATCGTGCGGCCGGTCTACGGCCAACACCTCAAGCAGATCCTCATCACCATGGGCGGCATGATCATTGGCGAGGAACTCATCAAGGTGATCTGGGGTCCACTGCAGATTGCGCTTCCACCCCCGCCGATGCTGCAGGGCTCGCTGATCATCGCCGAGGCGGCGATCGAGAAGTATCGACTTCTTGCCGTGGTGGTGGGTCTCGCGGTTTTTCTCCTCCAGTGGTGGGTGCTGTCGCAGACCAGGATTGGCTTGCTCATTCGTGCCGGTGTGCAGGACCGTGAGATGGTTGAGGCGCTCGGCTACCGGATCGGGCGGCTGTTCGTGGGCGTCTTTGCGGCCGGAAGCGCGCTGGCCGGACTCGGTGGCGTGATGTGGGGCCTCTATCAGCAAAATGTGGTGCCGCAGATCGGCACCCAGGTGAATGTGCTCATCTTCATCGTGATCATCATCGGCGGACTGGGGTCGACTGCCGGAGCGCTGATCGGAGCACTTCTCGTGGGCCTCGTGGCCAACTACACAGGCTACCTGCTTCCGAAACTTGCGCTCTTTTCCAACCTTGCGCTGATGGCCCTGATCCTGATGTGGCGACCCTACGGTCTGTACGCGCTTGCGAAGCCCTGAAGATGCTTTCCCGTGTGCTCTCCTACGACCTTCCGCGCAGCGCCCCGCTCGCGCTGCTCCTGGCGCTCACGGCGCTTGGACTCCTCGCTGCCCCCTTCCTCTTTCCGGGCGTGAAGGCACTCGGCGTGGCAGCGAAGATCCTCGTGTTCATCGTGCTCGCCGCAAGCTTCGATCTGCTGCTTGGATACACCGGCATCGTGAGTTTTGCGCACACCATGTTCTTCGGCATCGGCGCCTACGGGATTGCGATCGCCTCGCTGCGCATGGGTGCAGGATGGGATGCGCTCGCGCTCGGAGCACTTGCTGCGCTGGGTCTGAGCCTCACGCTCGCCTTGCTGATCGGCATCGTATCGCTTCGGGTACGGGCGATCTTCTTTGCCATGATCACCCTTGCCGTGGCGGCAGCATTCCAGACCCTTGCGTCGCAGTTCTCCGAACTCACCGGCGGTGAAGACGGGCTGAGTTTCCGGGTGCCTGCACTGCTCACCTCGGCCACCCGTCTCCTTCCCGATCCGGTCCTCGGCGTGAACATCGACGGCAGGATCCTGTGCTACTACCTGCTCCTTGCCGTGAGCACAGCCCTGTTCCTGATCCTGCTGCGTGTGGTGAATTCACCCTTTGGACGAGTACTCCAGGCGATCCGCGACAACGAGTTCAGGGCCGAGGCTATCGGCTACCGGGTGGTGGTCTTCCGAACGCTCTCGAGCCTGATCTCAGCCCTCTTTGCCACGCTCGCAGGAATGATGCTGGCGATCTGGCTGCGATACAACGGCCCGGATACGTCGCTCAGTTTCGAGATCATGATGGATGTGCTGCTGATGGTTGTGATCGGGGGCATGGGCACGCTCTACGGGGCAGTGCTTGGAGCGGCTGTCTTCATGGTCGCGCAGGCCTACCTGCAGGACCTGTTGCGGGTCCTTGCTCAGGCAACCGAGGCAGCCCCGATGCTTGCGGCACTCTTCTCGCCCGATCGCTGGCTGCTCTGGATGGGACTGCTTTTCGTTTGCTCGGTGTACTTCTTTCCCAACGGCATCGTGGGCGAGTTGCGCAGGATCGCGCATCAACCGATCACATTGCGTTCCAGGTAGGGCTCTGCGCGTAGTACGCGTTGATAGCCGAGCGCCGATACCTCGAGACTGCGACTTTCCCCGTGGAGTATCTGCTCGGCAAGCGCAAGGGCTGCGCCGGGGGCGTGCTGCATGCCGTGCCCGGAAAAGCCGCACAGGAAGTGGAAGTAGGGCCTCTGCGGGTGCGCACCGATCACGGCGTTGTGGTCGAGGAGATGCATGTCGTAGTAGCCGGCCCAGGCGCTTTCGATGCGCATCGCGGCAAAGGCTGGAATGCGGTGGGCAAGGGATGCCCAGGAGGCTTCGTCAAGTTCCTGCCACTGGGGTTCGATCGTCGTCTCGGTCTCGGTGGTCTCGGCGGCTGTCACAGCGGCGCCCAGAGCGGGATCGCGCGGCGGAAAGCCGAGCAGGAAATGTCTGCCTTCGGGTCGGATCCAGAACCCCGAGGGATCGATCACAAGCGGCATCGCGGGCAACGCTGCGGGGCAACTCAGCACAAACACGGTGCGGCGCGAAGGTTGAACCTCGAGCCGAAGACCTGAGGCTCGGGCAAGTGCGCCCGACCATGCCCCGGCTGCGCACACAAAGTGCTCACAACGCCAAACTGCGCCCGATGCCAGCGCGATCTGCGCAGGGTCGTGCGCATGCACGACCCGGTCGTGCACCACCTGGGCCCCCTGTTTGCGGGCCTTGGCAAGCAGAGCGCGGTGCAGCGCCGGCCCATCGAACCAGCCCTCGCCTTCGAGCCCCAGGCGTCCGAGGGCGAGATCGTGGGTGCAGAGCCAGGGAAAGCGTTCGCGCAGCGCTGCAGCGCCGAGAAGCGCGGTACGCACGCCGAGAGGCACCTGTTCCCGGTCGAGCGCGCGCAGGGAATCGGCCTGCCGCTCTCCGGCGAGGTAGAGGTAGCCGGCTTCGTGCAGGCTCAACTGCGGCGCGTCGCCTTCGATGGCCAGATGGGCGTGGGCCTCGCGCAGAAAGAGGAAGCCGAACTGCGACAGCTCCACATTGACCGGGCAGCTGAACTGCTGGCGGATCGAGCTTGCCGAGCGCGAAGACGAGGCAAGCGAAAAGCCCGGGTCGGGCTCGACGAGCACAACCCGGAGGGCGGGGGCCAGACGGGTGAGCCAGTAGGCCAGCGCGGCGCCCATCACGCCCGCGCCGGCGATCAACACCTCAGACGCGCGCTGCAACTTCAGCCTGGAAACGCGCGGTTGCCGCCTCCACGGCCTTGCTGTGGATTGCAGCCAGTTCGGTCCGCGAATCGCGCGCGCGGTGGGCTGCTCCGGCCGTGGACAGCTGCCCCTGCCATTGCGGAAACACATGGCGCGCCATGAGTTCGTAGCTGCGGCGGGTGGCATCGAAGTTCGCCCAGTTGTGCGCAAGCAGCAGATACGCTCCAAATCCACCCTGACTCTGTTTCCACAGCCGGTCGATCTGGGCGTGCACCATGTCGGGCGTGCCGATCGCACCGAACCCCGAGTCGTTCACAAAGGAGATCATCTCCTTCACGTTGCTCCCGGGCACTGCCATCTGCGGAAAGGCGGCCACGGCCTGGAAATAGTCGAACCACTGTTCGATGCCGTATTCCACATCCCGGTACGCCTGGTCCATGGTTTCGGCGCAATGCACCAGGCCCACCAGACGCCACTTGCTGCGGTCGACCCGGGTGCGGTAGTGCGCTGCCTGCTGTTCCATCACATCCCAGTGCAGCGCCAGTGCATCGAAGCCGGCTGCGGTGGTGGCGCCGATCGAGAGCAGCCCCACGCCGTAGCGACCCGCGAGTTTCGGACCGGTGGGCGAGGCCACGGCAGGCACCGCGATGTCGAAAAGCGGGTTGCTGTAGGGCCGCAGATGCAACCTCGCCTCCTGCAGGTTCCACCGGTCGTTTCGAAAACTCACCGGCTCCTCGGTGCGCAGGAGTTGCATCACCACCGCCATCGCCTCCTCGAGCAGCCGGCGGGTGTCGGCCTGCGACACGCCGATCATGATCCCGTCGCTCGGGAGCGACCCTGGCCCCATCCCGAGCATGACCCGGCCGCGGGTGAGATGGTCGAGTTGCACGATACGTTCAGCGACCCACAAGGGGTTGTGGTAGCTCATGCTCACCACGCCGGTTCCGAGGCGGATGGTGCGGGTACGTTGCGAGGCCACCGCGATGAGCAACTCGGGACTCGCGGAGATCTCGCTGCCTGCGGAGTGGTGCTCGCCGCACCACGCCTCGTCGTAGCCGCAACGATCAAGCCACTGGATCAACTCGAGATCCTGCTCGAGCGCCAGCGTGGGGTTGATGCCCGGTTTGTGAAAAGGGGCAAGAAAGATCCCAAAGCGCATACGGGTTGTCGTCATGTTCGTGTCTCCCTGTTGAAGATTGGATCGGTGAGGCTTGCGCCGAGCGCAGCGCAAACGCCGGACCAGGTTGTGAACCACCGGGGAATGCGTCCGGATAACGCGGTGGCCTTCCTGCTCCGGCCCTCCATCGTATACCTGCCGCAAGCATCGCCAAAGCGCCAGAGCGCCAGAGCGCCGAAGCGCCAGAGCGCCAGAGCGCCAGAGCGCTCCGTCCGGTTGCTGCATTGCAGTTGCTCCGTGCGGTCGCTGCGGTAAAGTAATCGTGGAGTTTGCCGTGCAGGCAATGGAGGCTTTGCGATGTCGGTTCCGATCTCTGCCGTACCTTTTTTTGCCGGACTCTCGGGTGACGACCTCACCGAAATCATGCTGCAAACCCGCAGCCGCAAGTTCGCTGCAGGGCAGCAGGTGTTCAAGGAAGACGACGCACCCGATGGGATGTATGTGGTGTTGTCGGGTGCTTTTCGGGTGTATCTGCTCGGGCGCGGTGCCGGGGTACTGAAGAAGGTGCTCGTTTCGCTCAAGCCCGGCGCGCATGTGGGCGAATTCGGGCTGATCGACGGCCAGCCCCGGTCAGCTTCGGTGGAGTGCGAAATCGACGGCGAGATGCTGTTCCTCCCGGCACCTTCCTTCGTGAAAGTGGTGAGCTTGCGGCCCTCGGTGGCGAAGATCGTCACGGAGAACCTGTGCCGCACGGTCACCAATCAAAAGGGCATGGTCTACAAGAACGAGGAACTCCGTCAGCGGATTCGCGCCGCCCAGATTCCGCCCACCGTCGACAACATGAAAGCTCTCTGCAAGATGCTGCGGCTCAACAACTACACGATCGCCCGAAGCTGACCACTGCGGCCGCCGGCGCAACGGGGCATCCACGCCGCGCGATCAAACCACATGCACCTGTGCTCGGGTGCCCTGATTCCAGCGTCCGCCGAGCGCGCGTTCGATCTGTGCTGCAAGTTGCAAAAGCAAACCGTCCGCAGCCTGGCGGCTGATCGCCTGGATACCGGAGGGCAGCGCATTGGGCTGGAGTGCAAGCGGGAGCGACAGGGCAGGGATGCCGCAGAGGTTTGCAAGCGGCGTGAAGGCAAAGTTGCGCCACAGATGCGCAAACCAGCCGTGCACATCCGGGTTGTCGCTTTGGGTGAGGTAGGCGTGCGTGCCGAGCAGGGGGGTGGGAAGCGCGCTGACCGGGGTGAGCAGCACATCCCAGTCCTCGAAGAACGCGCCAACTCCGCGGGCAATCTGATTGAACCGGACCTGCATGCGGAAGCGGTCGCGGTAGCGCAGGTCCTTGCCTGTTTCCCAGATGCGCAGGTTCACCGGTTCGATCAGACCCTGCGGAGGACGCTCGAGTCCGCGCGCTTCCAGCAACCCTGCGATGACCTGCGCGAAGTTGCTGATGTAGCACACGGTTTGGGCCTCGTAGGCGGCTGCGTAGTCGATCGCAGGCTGGGCCCATTCCACCGCATGACCGAGCCCCTCGAGCAGGCGCCCGGCATCCGCAAGTTGCGCAGAGAATGAAGCGAGCGCCCGGTGGTCGCCAAAACTGTCTGCGAGGGCGATGCGCAACCGGGGCGGATCGCGCTCGATCAGGCGCGCATACGGGATTTCGCTGAGCCAGAAGGGCATGAACTCGCCGGGGGCTCCACCGCGGCAGGCGTCCACAAAGGCTGCGGTATCGCGCACGCTTCGGCTCAGGCAGCCCTGCGTGGATACCAGCCCGCTGAGGTCGGACTGTGCCGGCGCAAGCGAAAAGACGCCGCGTGAACACTTCATCCCGATCAGTCCGTTGAAGCCTGCGGGGATGCGGATCGACCCGCCGCCGTCGGTGGCATGGGCCATCGGCACTGCGCCGCTCGCCACCATCACCGCACTTCCGGCGGAGGAGCCGCAGCTTGTGTAGCGGGTGTCCCAGGGGTTGCGGGTGATGTAGAGGGCCGGATTCTCGGCGGAGCTGCACACGCCGAACTCGGGCGTCGTGGTGCGGCCGATCAGGTTCAGGCCGGCGTTGCGCATCTTGCCGGTGAGGAAGGTGTCGGCGGTGGCGCGGTTGCCACGCATGAAGAGCGATCCCATCTCCTGGAGCCTGCCGCGCATCGCAGGCCCGAGGTCCTTGAGCAGGAAGGGGACACCTGCAAACTCGCCCCGAGGGTTGAAGCCGTTGGCCGACGGGTCGTCGATGGCGTCGTCGAAGACTTCCACCACACCCTCGAGCAAGGGGTTGACCCTGGCGATCGCCGCAGCAGCCTGCTCGGCGAGTTCCTGCGGAGTCAACACACCTGCGCGTACCAGCGCCGCCAGCCCGAGGGCATCGTGACCAGCCCATTCCTCCCACGACATGCTCTGCGCCACGACAAGGCTCCTTCGCAACATCAAGACCCCGTGCTGATGCTACACGCTGCCCGGAAGCAGCCACTGGCGCGCCGGTGTGAAGTTCACGCGGCTGACATGGGTATTGATCCACCATTACGATCCTTCGCATCGTGCAACACGGAGCAAGCCATGACACCTTCCGAAGAGGCGCATCTGCAACAGTTCCTCGGTCGCCTGGTCGAGGCCCGGGTTGATGCAAAAGACCTCCAGGCTGAGCAAATGATCGCGCAGGCCTTTAGGCGGCAACCCAGCGCGGCGTATCTCCTCACGCAGCGGGCGATGGCGCTCGGAATCGCCCTTCAGGTCGCGCAGCAACGCATACGCGAGCTCGAGGAAACGCTCAAGGCTGCCCGGGCGGCCAGCGAAAGTCCAGCCTCGGCCGTGCGGTCAGGCGAGCCAGGCACCTGGGGACGCCAGGGCTACGCCCAGGGCGCGTTGCAGCCGGCCCGTTTCTCCGGGGCAGCTTCGGCGGGTGGAGCGCCACCACCCCGTCCCACGGGTGGTGTGGGCACTGAAGGCCCTGCACGCGCGGCGGCACAGGGTAGCTGGACCCAGGGCCTCATGGGGAGTCTGGTCGGGGCTGCCGCCGGTGTGGTGGTGGGCCAGGCGATCTGGCAGGGTATGCAGAGCCTGCTTGCCGACAGCCCTTCGCAAGCCGCTGGAGCGGGTGGCTTTGACGCCGCGGGCTTCGCATCGGGCGAATCAGGGTTTACGCAGGTGGCCGATGCAGGCAGTGCCTGGGATGCCGCGGGAGCCGATGACGGCTCGGGATTCGAGGGCGACTTTGGCGACGGGGACTGGATCTGAAGCGGCTGGATACGCAGCACCCAATGCCATCACGAGGAGCGGTAAAGATGAGCTACCTGGAATCCGGCACGCACACAGCACAGCTTTCAGTTTCGGCGAAGCCTCGAAGGTTTGGCACTCCCACGGTGCCCTCCCTTCGAGCCTCAGCCGCACGCACTGGGGTTGCAGCCGTCCCGGGCGTGAAGGTTGCTGCCGCCCGGGTACTTTTCGGGGCAATTCTAGGCCTTGGTACAGTGGTTTGCGGGCTCAACGCCCACGCGGCCTCCGACACCTCGTCGCCAGCACCCCCGGATCGCCAGTGGATGAAGACTTCGGCCGACCTGATCCGCGACGGTAAGGTACCGGATGCGCTTGCGCGGTTGCGCGAAGTGAACCAGCCGGAAAGCGCCGACTGGCACAACCTCATGGGCTACGCCTTTCGCAAGCAGACACCCCCCGACCTCGAGCGCTCGGAGTTTCACTATACGAGTGCCCTCAGGATCAAGGCCGACCACCGGGGCGCGCTCGAGTATTACGGCGAGCTTCTTCTCATGAAGAACGACCTTACCGGTGCCGAAGCCATGTTGCAGCGGCTGAGCAGAGCCTGTATTTTCGGTTGCGGCGAGCATCGCGACCTCAAGGAAGCGATCGAGCGCTACCGCAAGGGGAAATAGAAGGCGTTTCCAGGGCGTTCCCGGGCGAGCCGATTCCAGGGCGTTACCGAGGCGTTCCCGAGGCGTTCCCGGGGCGATCCCCTCGACAGCGATCTGTCCCCGGTTCGAGGGCCTCGCGTGGGCTCAAGCCACTCGTGTGCAGCAGATCCAGGCTCCGGGCAGAGCACTATCTGGCCTAGGCCGTGCCGGCTTCGCGCGACTGCATTTCCGCGCGCAGTTCGGCAAGCATCTTCGCCTTGCGTGCCGCATCGGCCCGACGGGCCTGCGCTTCCTTCTCGGCAGGGTCGAAACGCTTCCAGATCTGGTTGGCAGCGTCGAGCAGGGTGAAGGTCCCACCCAGGGCGGCCACCGCCACAAGACAGATCACCACGACGGCGCCAGACCACTCTACGATATCGAACGGTACGGTGTGCATGCTGCTTACTCCATGAAGGCCTCTGGCGAAGTTCCAGAGCCCTGAGGATAGCGCGCGAAGTTATTTATTTCCAGTGGTTTGTGGCGAAGTGTTGCAGTTGATTCACAGCCTTGGCCTGCGATGCGCGATGGGGTTCGGCGAACCGGATCACCGGTTCTGCGACAGTCCTGCGTGGCGTTTTTGCTCGCGCACCAGCCAGCGTTGCAGCGCTTGCGGCCGCTGCAGCCATCGCACTGGGTTCCGCTTCGCACCCAAGGGCAGCAACGCCTCCACAGCAACCAACATTGCAAGGTACAGCAGCGCCTTTCCGGCCAACACTGCCGCGAAAACGCTGCCCGATGGAACACCGAGCAGTGTGGCAAAGGCCACCGAGGCGCGAGGAGTGTCGGGGAAGACCGAAAGGATCGCCAGAACCGGTAGCGTCGGCAGACCTGCTTCGCGCAGAAAGCGGTGTGCGCAGTCCAGGCTTTGCGTAACGAGGCCAAGGGGTCCAGTTGAGGCGGAATCGCTGCATCGCGCACCGGGTTCTGCGGCAAGGAGATCGGCGCCTGGCACGCCGGGTCCATTGGAAAGCCCATCAGCGCCTGGCACGCCGGGTCCCAACCCGACGAGCGCACCGTTCAGCATGCTCGCAAGCAGCAGGGCGCTGATTGCGGCGGCGGCAGCAAAGCCTGCGGCGATCCGCCACCGGCGACTCGGTTGCAGCACCATGAGCGCGAAGGCAAACACTTCGGCGGGGAGCACTGGTACCAGGCTGTCGAGGCAGGCGGCGAGCGCAAGCGCGGCGATCAGCCAGGGTTGACTGCCCCTGCGCGCGATCCACACAAGGGGGCCCCGCCAGAGTCGGACTCGACGTCGTGCCGGAGGCATCACGCTCTGTACACCTCCTTTGGAGGGGATCTGCGAAGGAGGAGGGGATCTTCAATGCCGCACGGGACCCTTCGGACACGGAGGGGGATCTGCGAAGGTGGAAGGGTTCATCTTGGCAGCCTGGCATTGATATTGCATCATTCCGAACATGTCGATTCATCTTGCGCTGCACCATCTCACGTCCTACCGCTATGACCGGCCGATCGCGCTGGGACCGCAGATCGTGCGCCTGCGGCCGGCGCCGCATTGCCGAACGCCGATCCTGAGTTTCTCGTTGCGGGTGGCTCCCGAGGATCATTTCATCAACTGGCAGCAGGACCCCTACGCCAACTACCTGGCCAGGATCGTGTTTCCGAAGCGTGTGGAGGCCTTGCGTATCCAGGTCGATCTGGTTGCAGAGATGGCGGTCTACAACCCCTTCGACTTCTTTCTCGAACCTGAGGCCGAGCGCTTTCCTTTCGACTACGCGGAGGATCTTGCGCGCAATCTCGGCGCCTATTGCGCGAAAGGGCCGCTCACACCGTGTCTGAAGTCCTTCCTCGAGGACTACGCAGGCAAGTCCGCGGCCACGGTGGACTATCTGGTCGCAATCAATCAGGCCCTGCAGCGCCGGATCGCCTACACCGTCCGGATGGACCCTGGGGTACAAACGCCCGAAGAGACCCTCGTGCTGGCTTCAGGCTCGTGCCGGGATACCGGGTGGCTGCTGGTGAATGTGCTGCGTCACCTGGGGCTTGCAGCCCGCTTTGTTTCGGGCTACCTGGTGCAACTCAAGCCCGACGAGGCGCCGCGCGAAGGCGCGGTTGGCGTTGCGCAGGACTTCACCGACCTGCATGCGTGGTGCGAGGTCTACCTGCCCGGGGCGGGCTGGATCGGGCTCGACCCTACGTCGGGATTGCTGGCCGGTGAGGGACATATCCCGGTGGCCTGTACACCTGAGCCGGAGGATGCCGCGCCCGTGGAAGGGGCACACGAGACCAGCGGGGTGCAGTTTGCGCACCGGATGAGTGTGCAGCGGGTGCACGAATCGGCGCGGGTCACCAAGCCCTACACCGAGGCGCAGTGGGAAGCAATCGACGCGCTTGGCAGAAAGGTGGACCGCGAACTGCTCGAAGGCGATGTGCGTCTCACGATGGGCGGCGAGCCCACCTTCGTTGCGAGCGACGATCGCGATGCTGCCGAATGGAATACCGAGGCGCTTGGTCCGAGCAAGCGCCACTACGGCGCGGAGTTGCTTGCGCGGCTGAAGGCGCGCTACGGATCGGGGGGCTTTGCGCACTTCGGTCAGGGCAAATGGTATCCGGGCGAGCCCTTGCCGCGTTGGGCGCTCGCAGCCTACTGGCGTCGCGACGGCCAGCCTTGCTGGCGCGATCCCCGCCTGCAGGCCGACGAGTCGGTACACAGCCGTTACGGGTGCGAAGACGCGAGGCGATTCGCTGCCGCGCTTGCGCAGAGGCTGGGGCTTGCAGCGAACCTTGTGCTTCCAGCCTACGAGGACACGCTCTATTACCTCTGGCGCGAGAGGCGGCTGCCGGTCAACGTCGATCCTTTTGATGCGCGGCTCGACGATGAGCTCGAGCGGGCGCGTCTGCGCCGGGTTTTCCAGCAGGGGCTTGCCCAAGCCACGGGCCATCTCCTTCCGATCCAGCCCGGCGATCGCGGAAAACCTGGCGGTGCGCGCTGGGTGTCGGGGCCGTGGATCGTGCGCGACGGCCGTGTTTACCTGATCCCGGGCGACTCGCCGATGGGCTACCGGCTGCCGCTCGACTCCCTCATGTGGGTACCGCAGACCGACCGACCGCTGTCGGTGGCGCGCGACCCCTTCTCGAGGGATGCCGCCGAGCCATTGCCCCCAGGCGGCGTGCCTTTCACCGATCGTGCAAGTGCGCTGGCGGCTTCATCGCTGCGGACGTCGGGCCCACCGCGCATGCAGACGCAGGCGGCGCTGAGCGGCAAGCACGATGCCGAGGCAGAGGCTTCCAACGCGGCGAAGGCACTCACCCGTACTGCGCTTTGCGTTGAGGTTCGCAACCCGGGGAGGGCAAGCGGCCCCAGGGTTGAGGCGCAGCGCGAGGGCACTGGAACCCTCCATGTGTTCATGCCGCCGCTCGAGCGGCTCGAGGACTATCTCGAACTGCTCGCTGCGGTTGAAGATACCGCCGCCGAGCTTGCGTTGCCCGTGGTGATCGAAGGCTATCCTCCGCCGCGCGACGCGCGTCTGGTGATGTTGCAGCTCACCCCCGACCCCGGCGTGCTCGAAGTCAATATCCATCCCAGCCAGAGCTGGGCGGAACTCGTCGAACGCACCGATTTTCTCTACGAGGCGGCCAGCGCCACGCGCCTGACTGCGGAAAAGTTCATGCTCGACGGGCGCCACACCGGTACCGGAGGCGGTAACCACGTGGTGCTTGGTGGTGCCTCGCCGCCCGACAGCCCTTTCCTGCGGCGCCCCGATCTGCTCGGCAGCCTGCTCACCTTCTGGCACAACCATCCCTCGTTGTCGTACCTTTTCTCGGGGCTTTTCATAGGCCCTACCAGCCAGTCGCCGCGGATCGACGAAGCGCGCAACGATCAGGTCTACGAGGTGGAGATCGCACTGGCCGAGCTCGGTCGGCACTTGGCCACCAACCCGTCGTGCCCGCCCTGGCTGGTGGATCGGAGCCTGCGCAATCTGCTGATCGACGTTAGCGGCAACACCCACCGCGCCGAGTTCTGCATCGACAAGCTCTATGCTCCCGAGGGGCCTTCCGGCCGTCTGGGGCTGCTGGAGATGCGCGCCTTCGAAATGCCGCCGCATCCGCGCATGAGTCTCACCCAGCAGTTGCTGATTCGCGCGCTGCTCGCCTGGTTCTGGCGGCAACCCTACGAGGGCCATCGGGTCACGCGTCTCAATCGCTGGGGCACCGCCTTGCACGATCGCTTTCTGCTGCCCACCTTCGTCCAACTCGATTTCGACGATGTGCTGAAGGAGCTCGCACAGGCGGGCTTCGTATTCCACGCCTCCTGGTTCGCGCCGCACTTCGAGTTTCGCTTTCCAGCGATCGGTCAGGTCGAAACCCGCGGGATCGGGATCCGTTTGCGGCACGCGCTCGAACCCTGGCATGTGATGGGTGAGGAGGCCTCGGCGGGCGGCACCGCGCGCTTTGTCGACTCCTCGCTCGAGCGTCTCGAACTGAAGGTGTCGGGTTGCGACACCAACCGCTTTGCGATCACCGTCAATGGCGTGGTGGCGCCCCTCCAACCCACCGGGGTGGCTGGCGAGGCAGTGGTGGGTGTGCGTTACCGCGCCTGGCAACCGGCGAGTGCGCTTCACCCGACGATTGCGGTGCATGCCCCGCTCAGCTTTGATCTGGTCGACAACGTGATGGGGCGCTCGCTCGGCGGTTGCCGGTACCATGTGGCGCATCCCGGAGGTCGCTCTTACCAGACCTTCCCTGTGAACGCCTTCGAAGCCGAAAGCCGCAGGCTCGCCCGCTTCTTTCCACTCGAACACACTCCGGGTACGATGCGGGTGGCTGCTGCGGTGCCGAGTGCGGAGTTTCCCTTCACGCTCGATCTTCGTCGCAGCCCACTCCAGCCGCATCCTCCGGCCTCGGCGGCATTCTCGTCCTGAGGCGTTCACCCGGTAACGCATTCGATCTTCCTTGCCAGCGCCTGCGACGTCTCGAAGTGAAGCTTTGGCCTCTCCCGGCGCAGGGCGGGACTGGCGCGAGCGTTTTGCCACGCTCGCCCAGGCGGCCGATCCCGGCCACTTCGACGAAGCCCGCAACGCTGACGGCAGCCTGCGCCCGCTCTGGGACCGCTTCGCTGCGGCGCTTGGGGGCTCCCGCTTCGAGGGCTTTGCGCGGCACGCCGCAACCGTGGCGCGCCTCATTGCCCAGCATGGCGTGTCCTACAACGTCTACGACACGCCGCATCCCGGATCACGACCCTGGTCGCTCAATCCGATGCCCTTCCTGCTCGCGGCGCAGGAGTGGCGGCACCTCGCGCGCGCCGTTGCGCAGCGGGCGCGACTGCTCGAGGCGATCCTGCAGGACGTCTACCACCGCCAGAGCCTGCTGCACAGCGGCCTGCTGCCGGTGGCTCTGCTCAAGGGGCACCCCGGCTACCTGCGCTCGGTCGAACAGGTGCAGCCTCCGGGGGGACTCTATCTGCACATCGCCGCCTTCGACCTCGCGCGTGGGCCGGATGGACAGTGGTGGGTGGTGGGGCACCGTACCCAGTCGCCCTCAGGGCTCGGTTATGTACTGGAAAACAGAATTATCGTATCGAAACTATTTCCCGAAGCCTTCAGCGGGCTGCGGATCCAGCACATCGCAGCGAGCTATCGGAGGCTTCTTGCCACCCTCACCGGCCTTGCGCAGCGCCTGAGCGGGGAGGACGCGCCGAGCATCGTTCTGCTCACCCCAGGTCCCTTCAACGAGACCTACTTCGAGCATGCCTACCTGGCGGGTTATCTCGGACTTCCGCTCGTGGAAGGTGGCGATCTCGTCACGCGCGGCGACCGGCTCTACCTCAAGACACTCCAGGGACTTCGCCGGGTTCACGGGGTGCTGCGCAGACTCGACGACGAGTATCTCGATCCGCTCGAACTCCGTAGCGACTCAAGCCTCGGCATACCCGGGCTGGTGCAGGTGCTCCGCGCCGGAGAGGTGCTCGTTGCCAACGCCCTGGGGACCGGTTTTCTCGAGTCGCCAGCCATCCAGGGGTTTCTGCCCGCGATTGCCGAGCACCTGCTCGGGGAATCGCTCCTGCTTCCCTCGCTGCACACCTGGTGGTGCGGCGAGGCTGCAGCGCTCGAAGCGATCGTGCCGCTGCTGCGGACGCAGGTGGTGAAGCCAACCCTGGTTGGGAGCAGCCAGTCGCAGTTTCAGCCGGTGATTGCCGCACACCTCGACAAGTCCCAACTGGCCGAACTCAAGGCACGGATCCGCAAACGACCTGAGCAGTACACAACCCAGACCTATCTGCCCTTTTCGCAGCCGCTCACCTGGCAGGAGGATCGCCTGGTGCCCAGGACCGCGATGCTGCGGGTGTTTGCCATTGCAAACGGGGCGGGGCAGTGGGAGGTTCTTCCGGGCGGCATGACCCGGATCTCGCACGAGGATCCGCATACCGTGTCGCTCGCACAGGGAGGCAGCACCCTCGACACCTGGCTGGCGGCCGACGGCGAGGTCGACGGGGCGCCCGCGCTGCCCACGCTGGTTTCGCGCCGCGTCGGAGCAGCCTCGCCGAGCGCAAGCCTGAGGCCTGTGTCGAGCCGAGCGGCCGAGAACCTCTTCTGGCTCGGTCGCTACACCGAGCGCGCGGAATTCATGACCCGACTCGCCAAGGAAGTGCTGCTTGCAGCAGGCGGCAACGATGAGGACCTGAGCGAACTCTGGCGCGCGCTTGGGAGGCTCGCCGCCACGCATGGTCTGGTGGCACCCGAAACCCCCTCGCTGGTACAGTCACCCAAGGTTTTCACCCGATCGTTGATCGCAGCCCTCCGTGCCCCGGAGGCCACCAGCATCGAATCCTGCTTGCGGGCGATCGACAGCAATCTGCGTGCGCTGCGCGATCTGCTGCCAGCCGACCATGTGCGGCTGGCGAGTCTGATGCGCGAGGAACTCACCAGCGCCGATCCCACCCTGATCGCCACGGTCCAGGCCCTCGACGATCTCAATCTGCATCTGGCCGCGCTCACCGGACTGCAGACCGACCGGATGACCCGCGACCTGAGTTGGCACATGCTGATGCTTGGCAGGCTCATCGAGCGACTGATCAACATGAGCGAGACGCTGAGCGCCTTCTTTGGCGGGTCCGCGTTGCATACTCACCGTGGGTTCGAATCGATTCTGATTCTTTTTGACAGCATCATCACCTACCGTGCCCGCTATCAGGCGGTGCAGGAGCACGAAGCCCTGATCGAACTCCTCGTGCATGACGCAAGCAATCCACGCGCACTCGCACGCATCCTGCGCCAGGCGGGCGAGGAGCTTGCGGCACTGCCCGATTCGGGCGGGGACCTGCTCCGGATTGCCGCATCGATACGACGGCACTGTCATGAGGTCGCGCGCGATCCGATCGGTCGCCTCGACCGGAGTGCGGCTGCGGATCAGGCCGATACGGTTGCCCCGGCAGGCTCGGCAGGCTCGGCAGGATCGGCAGGATCGGCAGCTCAAACCGCCCCGGCACCGCCGCCCGCGTCGGCATTGCCTGCCGTGTCGGCACCGCCGCCCGCTGTCTCGGCACCGCCGCCCGCGTCGGCATTGCCTGCTGTGTCGGCACCGCCGCCCTCTGTCTCGGCACCGCAGATCGGATCAGCGCCGTGGGTTGCACCCAACATTCCCGCGCTCGCAACGCAACTGATCATGCTCGGGCGCAGCTTTTCAGAGGCTCTGGGAAGCCGTTACTTTGCGCATGTGCAAACGCGCAGTACCCGCTCCTGAGCGAGGGCGAGGCTCCATGCAGGAAGGCGCCAGGCGGGTACTCCATGTGCATCACGATACCCACTACGCCTACCGGGAACCGGTGCAACAGGCTTACCACCTTGCCTTCCTGCGCCCCTGCGAAGGCATCCGGCAATCGGTTCTTGCGCGAAGCTTCCGAATCGAACCCGCGCCGGATGTGGAGCATGAGGTCCTCGACCCCTTCGGCAACTGGCGGCACTTCTTTGCGCTGCACACACCGCACCGCGCCCTCCGGGTGAGCAGCCGATTCCGGGTGCATGTTGCCGAGGGCGGCGCTCCGCCGGCTGCCGCGCGCGCCTTGTCTTGGCGCAGCGTGCGCGAGGCGCTCAGCTATGCAGCGGGCCGGCGCTACGAGCCCGCTTCGGAGTTCGGCTTTGCAAGTCCCTATGTGCCGCACGACGACACACTGCGCGACTACGCCCTGGAGGTTTTTGCCGGAGAAGCGGGCCTTGTGACCGCCTGCGAGCGCTTCAACCAGCGCATCTTCGAGGAGTTCAGATACGCGCCCAGCGCCACCGGGGTGGACACCCCAACGCTCGAGGCCTTCAGGCGACGCGAAGGGGTATGTCAGGACTTTGCCCACATCATGATCGCCGGATTGCGCAGCCTCGGTCTGAGCGCGCGGTATGTGAGCGGGTACCTGCTGACCCGTCCGCCGGCGGGACAGCCACGCAGGCGCGGGGTGGATGCCTCGCATGCCTGGGTGGCGGTGTATTGCCCGGGCGCGGAGGGCAACTGGCTGGAGTTCGATCCCACCAATGGAATTGCGGCGCGGCAGGAGCATGTACGGCTCGCCTACGGCCGCGACTTCGGCGACGTTTCTCCCTTGCGTGGGGTGATTCAGGGCGGTGGAGAGCACCGGCTTAAAGTTGCGGTTACCGTTGAGGAGGCCACCGGCACCGAAGCGCAGACCGATCCGGATCAGGACTCCACCCGGTAACGGAAGGTGCAGCGTTCAGCCCCCTGCATGATCGTCTGCGCACGATCGAGCCGAATTGCAGGGTTGTATCCCTCCACAAACACCCCGTCGCGCTGACACGACAAGAGGTCGCCGATCGCCTCAAGTCCCATGTCGCGGTACATCTCCGCGTAGCGGCAACGGGTCACGTCGAACTCGAAGCGCGTGCTGGTTTCCGCGAGGACCTCGATCTCGAGCGCGCCCGCGGCCTTCCAACCCTCGAAGAGCTTCACGAAGGCAGGAAGGTCGGTACGGCCTCCGGGGGCTTCGCGCGCCAGCGCCTCACCCTCGGCCAGCGCTGCCTCACGGATCGCCGCTGCGATGATTGCGCGGGCTTCCTGCGGACCAAGCCGGGCGAGCAATGCCGCGTAGATCGGCTTGATCACTTGAGCCTGGATTCTCCGTTTTTCCAGAACAGATAATTGCATGCTTCAATCTCCTCGAAAGGATGCCGGTATCAGAAAGCGATCATCGGCCCGACGATGACGGTCCAGCTGAGCAGCGTGAGCACGATGCACAAGGCTACCGCAGCGCTGCCGAGATCCTTGGCCTTCCCCGAGAGTGGGTGCCGATCGAGCGAGATGCGGTCGACGGTTGCCTCGATCGCAGTGTTGAGGACCTCCACGAGGAGCAGCAGCACCAGCGGGAAAATGAGCAGCAACCGCTCCACGCCACTGACCGGCAGCCAGAGAGCCACCAGCGATAGCACAGCCGCAAGCACCACCTCCTGACGGAATGCTTCCTCCTCGTGCCAGGCAAAACGCAAGCCGCGCAGGGAGTTGGCAGCAGCCAGCCACGGCCGGCGAAGGCCGAAGCGTCCCTTGTGCGGGTTAGGTTCGGGGGTCATTGACGGATCGGGTTCAACAGTGGATCCGGACGAGTCAGGGGATCGTTTTTCCAGGCGCGGCAGATTCCAGGCGGTGTCAGATTCCAGGCGATGCCAGATTCCGGGCGATGTCAGATTCCAGGCGCGGCAGATTCCGGGCGCGGTCAGATTCCAGGCGCGGTCAGCGCGCCGGATCATAGCCCGCGCCTGTTGCGAGAAGGAGGCTCACCCGGGATCCTGCCAACATCGCGCCCTCGGCGGGCTCGCCCGAAGCGGGTTGCACAGTTGGCGCAGCCAGGGCGGCTTCGATCCTCAGTTCTGCGCCCAGGCTTCGGGCGTACTCGCTCACGATGTGCAGTCCGAGCCCGGTACTCCCACCGGGCTCTGCCGCTTCGCCCCGCGCCCAGCGTTGGCGCAAGCGCTCGGCTTCGTGGCGGTCCATGCCAGCGCCGTTGTCGACCACCGAGAGGCGGACACGCCCGTCGGGTTCGCGCGCGATTTCAACCGTGACCTGAGGGGTTTCGCCACCCGGTGGACGCCCGTGACGCAAGGCATTATCGATCAGGTTGTCGAGGACGCCGTCGACCAGCGAGGCTTGCGCAAGCACTTCAATCTCCTGATCGATCCCGCGCACACCGAGATCCACTCCGTATTGATCGGCGCGGCGCAGATGCCGCAGGAAGGCTTCGCGCACATGCTGATCGAGCCGGAGCGCGGCGGGCCGGAGCACTTCGCGCGCCTCAACCACCAGTGCGAGCGCGAGAAGCTGATCGATCCTGTGGCTAGCCTTCTGTTCGCGTTCGCGGATCTGCTCGAGCTGACTGCGCCAGACTTCGGGCCGATCCTGCGCGAGGCCGTACTCGAGGAGTGCACGGATACCTGCAAGCGGCGTACGCAGTTCGTGGGCAACATTGCCCGCGAATTCCCGATGCCCCTGAACCGTGCGCGCGATGCGCTGAAGGAGGCTGTTGACGGTGTTGCCGAGCTGGCGCAATTCCTGCGGTTGCAGCGGTACCGCAAGCGCAGACAGGTCCTTGGGATCGCGCCTGGCAAGCGCCTGCTGCAGATCGCCGAGGGGCTGCAAGTCTTCGCGGATGGCGCGCCGCAGCCACCAGGCGAGCACCAGCAGCAGGAGCAACTGCGGCAGCAGCGAGTAGAGGAGCAGCGCGGCGAAGAGCCGGTCCTGGCTGCGGACGGTCTGACCGATCACGATCTTGTAGGGTTGCGGCGTGATCCGCGCAAGCACGAGTACACGCAACCGATACTCGCGCAGTTGCATCTCGGTGAAGACCGGCGGGTGCATCGGGGGAAGATCGGGGAGCCTGAGCTGCGGGTGGCCAGCGATCAGGCGCCCGTCGGGATGAAACACCGCAAAGAAGAGGACTTCGTCGCGATCGAAGAGCAGCGTGTCCATTTCGTTGGCCGACAATCCGAGGAGCAACCCCGACGGCTCCGAGAAATGCACATGGCTTGCGAGTGCGTAGGCATCGTCGAGCAGCGTGCGATCGAAGGCCTGCTGGGTGAAGTGCCGCGAGACCGCAGTCATCAGGAGCGTCCCGAGCAGCCAGGTGAGGGCTAGCGGCCCAACCACCCTACGAACCAGACGATCCCGCAGTGACCCGGTGCGCGGGCCGGTTGCTGGATCGTCCACCCCATCCGGCGGGCGCATTTCAGGGAGCCTCCTCCTCGATGCGGTAGCCCAGTCCGCGCAGGGTGCGAATCGAGGCACCAGAGCCGCTGAGTTTCCTGCGCAGGCGCGAGACGAAGGCCTCGAGCGCATTGTCGGCGAGCAGGTCGGCAAAGTCGGAGAGCTTCGCGGCGAATTCGCGCTTCGATACGGTGCGTCCCGGAGGCGAAAGCAGCTCGACCAGCACTTCGCGCTCGCGGGTGGGTAGCACGAGTTCCTCGCCTCCTACGTGGATCATCCGAAGCTTGCGGTCGAAATGCAGACGGCCCACGCTCACGGAATCACGCAGCCCCTGGGATCGCCGCACCACCGCACGCACCCTGGCCGCGAGTTCGGCGGTGTCGAAGGGCTTGGCCAGGTAGTCGTCGCCTCCAGCATCCAGCCCCGCGATGCGCTCGTCGGTGCGGTGGCGTGCGGTGAGGATCAGCACCGGGGTAGGGTCGCCGCGGGCGCGCATCTGGCGAAGCAGGTCCAGGCCGTTGGCGCGCCTGCCACATGCGCCAAGGGGCAGGTTGAGATCCAGCAGCACTGCGTCGTAGCGCTGGTGAAGCAAGGCGTGCCGGGCAAGTGCAAGGTCGCGCGCGCCATCAACCCGGAACCCGAGGTCGCCAAGGCTGCGGTTGAGCACATCCTGGAGCACGTCGTCGTCTTCGATCAGCAGGAGCCGCATGTGCGCATGGTCAGGTTTTGGTCAGCTTTGGCGCGCTACAAGGCATTGGTGATGAGCATACGACAGCTGCAACGCTTCCTGCCGGGGTCCGGTGCCCGACCACAGGCGATCGTCGGTTCAGGCAGCGAGCGGGGAGCGCCATGCGCATTAGCCGCTGGGCGCAGGCACTGAGTCTTGTGGCACGCTGGATCGGCGCAGCGCTCCTCCTGGGGGCAGCGCTTGCCGGATCGGGCGGCTGCACCGAGCCTGCCGATCAGGCGCAGCCGCCGAAGGAAGCCGATCTTGCGCCACCCTCGCCCATCCTTCAGGACGGCGCCCTGCAACTACAGCGCCAACCATCCTCAGATCGGCCAGCTCAAACTGGCGCCGGCGGTGGAGGCAAGGGAGAGCCAGGGGGAGATCGCCGCGCGGCTTGCCTGGAACGAGGAGCGAACGCAGCGGGTGCGCAGCGCCTTCGCGGGGCAGGTGAACGCAATCCTCGCCGACCTTGGCCAGGCGGTGCGACCGGGACAGGTGCTTGCGCGCCTCGCCTCGGCGGAGTTTGGCGCGGCGCAAGCCGATGCGCAGCGCTCCGAAGTCGACCTTCAGCTCGCCCAGCAGGTCATGCGCCGCCGGCAGGCGCTCCTCGAACTCGATGTGATCGCCCGCAAGGAATACGAGGAGGCGCAGGCCGAGGTGCAGAGGGCGCGCGCCGAGGCCGAGCGGGCTCAGTCGCGCATGCGCCTCTACGGTGCCGGTGATCGGGTTGATCTGGATCTGGGTCTTCGCGCCTCGATCGCTGGTCTGATCGTGGAGCGCAACATCAGCCCGGGCCAGGAGGTGCGGCCCGACGGCGATGCGCCGCCGCTTTTCGTGATTTCTGATCCGTCTTCGCTCTGGCTGCATCTCGAGGCGCGCGAGGCGGATCTTCCGTTCCTGCGCCCCGGCTCCTCGCTGCAGTTCGAGGTCACAGCGCTCAAGGGACGCCGCTTTCCGGCAAGGGTTCTGGTGGTGGGCGCGCAGATCGATCCCCAGACGCGGACCGTGCGGGTGCGGGCACTGGTCGACAACGCCGATCGTGTACTGCGCAGCGAAATGATCGCCACTGCCTACTACGCGCGCCGTGAACAGGGACTGCTCGAAGTGGCTTCCGACGCAGTGTTTCTTTGGGGAAAACAGCATGCGGTTTTCGTGTCGGATCAGCCGGGCGTGTACCGGATACGTAGCGTGGAAGTGGCGCACCTCGGTGCCGAGAGGGTACTGCTCGCGGGCGGTTTGAAGCCGGGCGAGCAGGTTGTGATGCAAAACGCCTTGCTGCTGATGCGCGAGATGAAGTTTGCCGAGGATGCAGCGCGCCGCAGCGGGGCGCCGCGTTGACCGCACTGATCCGCTTTGCGCTGGAGAAGCCGCTTTTTGTCGCGCTTGGTACGCTTGTCTTCATTCTCACCGGACTCTGGGCTTTCAGCCATCTTTCGGTGGAGGCCTTCCCCGACGTGACCGACAGTCAGGTCACCGTGATCGCGCTTTATCCGGGGCGCGCGGCCGAGGAGGTTGAAAAGCAGGTCACCCTGCCCATCGAGGTGGCGCTCTCGGGGCTCCCTAACGCGGTTCGTGTGTTCTCGCACACCCAGTTTGGCCTTTCGTTCACTGTCGTGACCTACGACGACGATGCGCAGATCCATCTGGCCCGCCAGCAGGTTGCCGAGAGGCTGCGTGCCGTGAGCCTTCCCGAGGGCGTGGAGGCTAACATGGCGCCGATTGCCACTCCGGTTGGTGAAATCCTGCGTTTTCGTCTGCGGGGCGATGCAAGGACCACGACCGAACTGCGCAGCCTGCAGGACTGGGTGGTTGAGCGTGGCCTGCGGCAGGTCCCGGGGGTTGCCGATGTGGTCACCCTGGGGGGCTTCATCAAGCAGTACGAGGTGCAGCCCGACACCGAGCGGATGCGTGCCTACCGGCTGAGTTACCAGCAACTGCTCGATGCGCTTGGCCGGGGCAACGCCAATGTGGGCGGAAGCTACGTGGCGCAGGGCAACCAGCAGTACGCCATCCGCGGGATCGGTCTGATTGGCAGTGCAGAGGAGATCGGCCAGATCGTGGTGGCAACACGGGAATCGGCCCCGATCCTGATCCGCGATGTCGCGCAGGTGCGTATTGGCGCGGTACCCCGGCTCGGCACTGCGGGGCAGGACTACGACGATGACATCGTGAGCGGCATCGTGATCATGCGCCGCGGCGAGAATCCGAGCGAGGTGCTCAAGGGCGTGAAGGAGAGGATCGAGCGCTTCAACGCAGGAGGGCTGCCGCAGGGGGTGAGGATCGAGCCCTTCTACGACCGCAGCTGGCTCATGGGTCGTACCCTTTCCACGGTCTTTCGCAACCTGGTCGAGGGCGCGCTGCTCGTGGCGGTGGTGCTCTACCTTTTTCTTTCCAGCGTTCGCGCAAGCCTCGCCGTGATCGCAGTGATTCCGCTCGCGCTGCTGTCCACCTTCATCGGACTCAAGCTGATGGGCGTGCCGGCCAACCTCCTCAGCCTCGGAGCGATGGACTTCGGCATCCTCGTCGACGGCGCGGTGATCGTGGTGGAAAACATCCTGCAGCGCCTCGCATACCGGCGGGAGCCTCTGGGGGATGTGGATCGCAGGGATGCAATCGTTGCAGCCGCAAGCGAAGTGGGACGCCCCACGCTGTTCTCCATGCTCATCATCATCGCAGCGCATGTTCCGATCTTTGCGCTGCAACGCCACGAAGGACGGATCTTTCAGCCGATGGCCTTGTCGGTCACCTCGGCGCTGATCGGTGCACTCCTCTTTTCCCTCACGCTCGTGCCGCTCCTCAGCTACCTGATGCTGCGCAAAGGGGTGCCGCACGACGACAACCGCCTGGTGGCGTGGGCGAAGTCGGTCTACGCACCTGTGCTCGACTGGTCTTTGCGGCATCGCCGCAGCGTGCTTGCAATTGCGCTGGCCGCCTTTGCGGCCGCTGCGCTGCTCGCCACCCGTCTTGGCAGCGAGTTCCTGCCTGAACTCAACGAGGGAAGCATCTGGGTGAACCTGAGGCTGCCCTCGAGCGTGTCGAACGACGAGGCGGCGCGCATCCTCCATCAGGTTCGCGCCACGCTGCTGCGGATCCCCGAGGTGCGGACCACGGTCTCGAAGGCGGGGCAGCCCGAGGACGGAACCGACCCCAAGACGATCAGCATGGCTGAAGTGCTGGTTGACCTCAAGCCCCCCGAAATGTGGCGCAAGGGAATCTCCCGCGAGGAACTGATCGAGGAGATGGAGCGCGCCGTTTCTGCCCTGCCCGGCATGGAACCAACCTTTTCCATGCCGATCCGCGACAACGTGCTCGAGTCGATTTCCCAGATCGACGGACAGATTGTCATCAAGGTGGCAGGGGAGGATCTCGCGGTGCTGCGCGAGGTGAGTTCGGCCATCGAGGCGGAAATCCGCGGGGTTCGAGGCGTGCAGCGCGCCGAGATCGACCGCCAGGGCGATGTGCCCCAGTTGCTCATCCGCATCGATCGTGAGCAGGCCGCCCGCTACGGGCTCAATGTGGGCGATGTGCAGGATGTGATCGAGGCCGCGCTCGCAGGGAAGGGCGCCACCCGGGTCTGGGAGGGTGAACGTCGTTTCGAGGTGGTGTTGCGGCTCGCCCCGAAGCAGCGCAGTCTCGCCGAACTCGGCAACATTCCGATCCCGCGGCCCGACGGAGGCTATGTGAGTCTCGGTGCGGTCAGCCGGATCGAGGAAGTGAGCGGCGCCATGAACATCGCGCGCGAGGCCGGGCGGCGCACGATGGCAATCGGGATCTTCATTCGGGGGCGCGACATGGGCTCGGTGGTGGCCGACATGCAGCGTGCCGTCGAGGCGAAAGTCAGCATTCCGCAAGGCTATGAGCTCAAGTGGTCGGGCGAGTTCGAGAACCAGGAGCGGGCAATGCGCAGGCTGGCGCTGGTGGTTCCCCTCTCGCTGCTGCTCATCTTTCTGCTCCTCTTCGATGCCTTCTCCTCGCTCAAGAAGGCACTTCTCGTGCTGATCAATGTGCCCCTGGCACTGATCGGGGGCTTCGTGACGCTCTGGGTCTTTCAGGTTCCTCTTTCCGTGTCGGCTGCGATCGGCTTCATTGCGCTTTCGGGCCAGGCGGTGCTCAACGGGGTGGTGATGCTGTCGGTCTTTCAGCATCTCGAGGCCGCAGGCATCCGCGTGGTCGATGCGGTGCGCGCAGGCGCGCTGCAGCGCTTGCGCACCGTGTTGATGACTGCGCTGCTGGCCGCGCTTGGCCTGCTTCCGATGGCGCTGAGCCGCGATATCGGTGCCGAAACCCAGAGGCCGCTCGCGCTCGTGGTGATCGGTGGCCTGGTGAGCGCCACGCTCCTCACCTTGATCGTACTCCCGGTACTCTATGCCTCATGGTTTGCACCGGGCGAGGACGTGCGCGAAGCCGCCTAGTGCAGCGAAGTTCCCTGGGGGTGGAGGATGGAACAACAGTCCGCACAGCCGAGCTTGCGCCGCTACGCATGGATGTCGATCGCGGCTGCGCTCGCCACGATTGTGCTCAAGGGCTGCGCGTGGTGGCTCACGGGCTCGGTGGGGCTGCTCTCGGATGCGATCGAATCCTTCGTGAACCTGGCTGCAGCGTTCATGGCGCTCTGGATGCTCGCGCTGTCGGAGCAGCCCGCCGACGCGGAACATCCCTTCGGCCATGGCAAGGCCGAATACTTCTCGAGCGCCTTCGAGGGGATGCTGATCGTTGTTGCCGCCCTGAGCATCGCCTACTCGGCGCTTGAGCGCTTGCTTCATCCCCAGCCGCTCGAGGCACTCGGCCTCGGTCTGGCGGTTTCGGTGCTCGCCTCGGCGCTCAATGCGGTGGTGGCGAGGATACTGCTCAAGGTGGGGCGCGAACACCGTTCGGCAACCCTCGAGGCCGATGCACACCACCTGCTCACCGACGTGTGGACCTCGCTGGGCGTGGTCGCTGGCGTGGGCCTGGTTGCCCTGAGCGGCTGGGCGTGGCTCGACCCGGCGGTGGCGCTCCTGGTGGCCGTCAACATCCTCTGGACGGGCTCGCAGCTGATGCAACGCTCCGCGTCGGCGCTGCTCGATGCTTCCTTGCCTGCCGAGGACCTCGCAAGGATCGATGCAGTCCTGCGGGCGCAGGTCCGTGAACCGGTCGCCTGTCACAGCCTCAGGACCCGGCAGGCGGGGCGTCGCTCCTTCATTGCCCTGCATCTTCGGGTGCCGGGCCACTGGTCGGTGAGCGAGGCGCATCGGGTTGCACTGCGCATCGAGGCGGCGCTCGGCGAAGCGGTGCAGGGCAGTCAGGTGAGTGTTCGGCTCGAGCCCTCTGACCCGGCGCCCTCGCCCGGTATGGCTCCGGACGGAAGGTGGCGGGCGGAGTGAGGCGGCACCAGGGCCCAGAGGATCAGACTCCAGAGCGCGCACATCAGGTAACCCCCCAGGAAGGCTTCGAGGGGCAGATCCCAATACAGGACCGACCCGATCCAGCGCATCAGGAAAAGGCGCCCGTCGTCTTGCTGCGCGCGGAGGGCTGTCTCGAGCAAGGTAAGAGGGCAGTGCTGACCGAGCACCGTTTGCACCGCGATCAACACCATCATGGCAAGGTGCATAAGCCGCAAACGCCGGTTGCGTACCCATGGCCAGCGCCTGGCTCCAAGGGGCACCAGAATGAGCATCGCGAAGTTGAACGCTGCGACGGCAAAGTGCAGCACGAGGACGGCCTCGGCGAGAAGCAGGCGCATTGCTTCCTGACTCCTATCGGGTCGAGTGTTTCATCCAGTCGAAGGCCGCAAGTTCCAGTGGATGGCCGCATGCTCCCGTTGATGGCACCATGCTCCAGTTGAAGGCTTCATACTGTAGTCGCAGGGTGAGGCGCTGCTGGATTGCGCTTTCCTTCGCGGCTCTTTTGGCGGCGGTGTCACAGAAGTGGCAATCCTCTTTGCTCGCTCAATGCTGCCGCAGTGAAGTGCAACATACTCATGGCGTGGTCACTTCCATTGCAGGTTCGGTTTACGGTGACAGGCTGTATAGTCACGTTGCTACAGGTTGATCAGGCTTTGGCATGGAATGCCGAACTCTTCCGAGATGCTCTTGAAGTAAATGATGGAATCAGACCGCGTGCAGTCCAGCCGGGCAGCCCGTCATCCAGTCACCCCGTCAGCCAGTCAGTTCAGTTCAGTTCCGCCAGTCACTCAGCAGGCTAGGTCAGTCGGCCTTGCTCGGCATTTGCTCAGGACCGTATACTTGCCCGTGCGGTGTGTTCCGGGCGCGCGGTAAAAGCCTGGCGCGCTGCGCGGTGGGTCGCACTGCGCGGGTCGAACCCGAGGTGCGGGCGGATCTTCTCATGCAGGGATGCTGCGGGGCCACCGCACCCACAGAAGAGGCGCGTGCCACGAAGCCGCAGCCAAGGAGGAGAAGGTGCCGGTGCACCTCACGGAAGGGATGGTTGTGGAGGACCAGGGAAGCGGCCCTGCGGTCGTGCTGGTGCATGGCCTTGGAGGCAACCTGAGTCTTTGGTCGGGCTGGATGCCTGTGCTGCAGGGA
>Ga0194124_10001246_pt1 | contig 32949 bp, 28 predicted proteins | sample TA2KigCas0mmetaG_FD_148605 | JGI IMG/M metagenome (GOLD analysis project Ga0194124, IMG submission 148605) | Freshwater microbial communities from Lake Tanganyika, Tanzania - TA2015031 Kigoma Deep Cast 0m | ecosystem: Environmental > Aquatic > Freshwater > Lake | place: Tanzania: Lake...
AAAATCGCATTGGCGCCGCAGCGGGCGAGGAACTCCACTCCGGCCGCGCTCGTGACGTTGCCGGCGAGGATCGTGAGCGCCGGGAAGGCCGACCGCACGAGCCGCACCACCTCGCCGACCCCCGCGGTATGGCCGTGGGCAGTCGAGACCGCGACGCAGTCCACGTGCTCGGCGACGAGTTGCCCCACGTGCTCGATGATCCGCTCGCGGTCGAGGGTGCCGTCGGGCCTCCGGACGGGCGAGAGGGCGGCGCCGACGACGAGGCGGAAATCCGGGTCGCGCGCGGGTTTGCGGCGGGACTTGGCCTCTCCGGTGATGCGCTCGACGTCCGAGGCGGTGATCAGGCCGCGGAGGGCGCCGGTGGCGTCCACCACGAGCATCTTGTTGCTGCCGACATTCTCGGAGAAGAAGCGGTCAGCCGCGCTGATCGGGTCCTGGGCGACGTCGCGCTGGTCCACGGTGCGCAGCTGGGCCCGGGGCGTCATCACTTCCGCCACCCGCTTGGCGCGGTAGCGGTCCTTGACCACGTTGCCCGAGAGGAGGCCCCCCAAGCGGCCCGCCTCGTCGACCACCGGGAAGGTGGAGAAGGCGAACCGGCGGGTATCGATCATGCCCAGTACATCGCCGATGAGCTGCCCGGGCGCGACGGTGATGGGATCCTGGATGAGCCCGTGGATGTGGCGTTTCACCCGGGCGACCTCCTTCACCTGATCGCGCGGCGCCATGTTGTAATGGATCAGGCCGAGGCCGCCGTTCAAAGCCATTGCGATCGCCATCCGGGACTCGGTCACCGTGTCCATATCCGACGAGATCACCGGGATCTGGAGGCGCAACGAGTCGCTGAGGGCGGAGGCGGTGTCAGCTTCCCTGGGCAGAATCTCGGAGTAGAGGGTCGCCAGCGACACGTCGTCGAACGTGAGCGCCATCGGCAGGCTAGCGCGAAAGAATGCGTCGGCCGGGAGGAAATATTCGCCATCCGCGGCGGCGGTGGCGGGGGAGGGCGTGGCAACCGGAGACATAAGGTTGCCGGGAACGGATTAAGGCGGCGGGGGGCGAGGGCAAACGGAAAACGCGGCCGGCCTGCGGGGTTGCTTTCCGCGCCTCTCCCGGCTCGCTGGGGGGATGCCCACTGCGCGCCTGCGCCTGCAGCACCGCCGCTTCCGTCTTGCCTTCCGCGCGCCGGTGCGGACGGCGCACGGGGTGTGGACGCACCGCGAGGGCCTGCTGCTGCGCATCGAGGATGACGCCGGTCGCACCGGCTGGGGTGAATGCGCGCCGCTTCCCGGCTGGACCACGGAGACGGTGGACGCGGGAGCGGAGGCACTCCGGGGCCTGGGGGAGTGGGTGGAGGAGAGAGCCCTGGCGCGGCTGCCGGCGGGGCTGGCCTGCCTGCGCGGGGCGCTGGCGGCGGCGCGGGAACCGCTGGTGCTGCCGCCGGAACCAGCCGCGCTCGGCGTGGCGGCCCTTTTGCCGGCCGGGCGCGAGGCGTCTGCCCGCCTGACCGGGCTGGCGGAGGCGGGATTCCGGGTTTTCAAGTGGAAGGTCGGGGTGGGGGACGCCGCCGACGAGCTCGGCTGGCTCGACGAGCTTTGCGGCCGCCTGCCGCCCGGAGGCCGGCTGCGGCTGGATGCCAATGGCGCATGGGAGCGCCGGGTCGCGGAACGCTGGCTGGAGCGCTGCGCCGAGCGCCCGGTGGAATTTGTCGAGCAACCCGTGGCCGCGTCCCCCGGGTCCACCGAGGGCGAGCGGCGGCGCGCCGACGACCTGCTGCAGGGCCTCGCCGGCGCCTACCCGACGCCGCTCGCGCTGGACGAGTCCCTTGCTGGCGACGGCGAGGTCGCGCGCTGGCTAGCGGAAGGCTGGCCCGGGTTCTTCGTGCTCAAGTTGAGCCTGCACGCCACGCCGCAAGAGACCCTAGCGGCGCTTGCGCGAGCTGGGGCGCGGGTCGTGTTTTCCTCCGCGCTGGAGACGCGCGTGGGGGCGGCACACGCGTTGCGGCGGGCGTGGGCTTGGCCGGGCGAACGGCACGCGCTCGGCTTCGGCGTCTGGCCCCTCTTCGCGGCGCGCGCCCTCGACGGACCAGTGGCGGCGCCTTTCCTGCGGCGGGAGGACGTCGCGGCCCTTGACCTGGAGGAAGTATGGAGCGCGCTCGCCTGAAGGCCCTTGTGGAGGAGACGGGCTGCGCCCGCGCGGTGGGCCGGATGCGCTTCGTGCTCGATCCGGGCTGGGGCCCGGAGGCGCGGCGAGAAGCGGAGGCCTTGCTCACCTTACCCGACGGGCGTCCGCCGGAAGAGGAGCGCGGCTGGCTGGCTCTCCCGACTGGCGGTTCCGGTGGGAGCGTGAAATGGGCGCGCCACGACGAGGCGACGCTCGCCGCGGCGGTGGCCGGGCTGCGGGCGCACTTCGGGATCGAGTCGATTAACGCGGTGGACGTCCTGCCGGCGTACCACGTGAGCGGCCTAATGGCGCGGGTCCGCGCGGAGGTCTCCAAGGGAATGCATCTGCCGTGGGCGTGGAAACGGCTCGAGGCCGGGGACTGCCCGGAACTGCCTGGGCGGCCGGACGGGTGGGTCCTCTCGCTCGTTCCGACGCAGTTGCAGCGCCTGCTGCGCCAGCCCGCGGCGACGGGGTGGCTGCGCCGCCTTCGCGTGGTCTTCCTTGGCGGCGGGCCGGCGTGGCCGGACCTGCTGCGGCGCGCGCGCGAGGAGGGGCTGCGCCTCGCCCCGAGTTATGGCATGACGGAGACGGCGGCGATGGTGGCCGCGGTGCGGCCGGAGGAGTTTCTCGCGGGGCGGGAAGAACTGCGGCCGCTGCCCCACGCGGAACTGGCGGCCGACGGCGAGGGGCGCCTGCGGGTCAGCGGCGCTTCGGTCTGCCGCGGCCTGTGGCCGGAGTGGCGCGGCGAGGGCTGCTGGACCACGGGCGACCGCGCTGAGGCGCGCGGGGAGGGGTGGGTCATTCTGGGCCGCGCGGATCAGGTCATCATTACCGGAGGCCGGAAGGTGGATGCGGCCCGCGTCGAGGCGGCGCTGCGCGGGGCGGGCGTCTGGGACGACGTGGTCGTGCTCGGCGTGCCCGACCCGGAGTGGGGCGAGAGCGTGGTCGTGTTTCATCCGGCCGGTGCGCCTCGCGTCGACCCGGCTGCGGCCCTAGCGGGGCTGGCGGCGTGGGAACGCCCGCGGCGCTGGGTGGCCGTCGAGAGATGGCCGCGCAACGCGGCGGGCAAGGTTGACCGCGCCGCGCTCCGGCGGCACGGCGCCACGCTTGCGGCGCCACGGGGCGGGGACTAGCTGCAGGGTGCCGATGACCAAGAACGAGATCGCGGACGCCCTGCTTGAGATCGCCACCCTGCTCGAGCTGCAGGGGGAGAACCCCTTCAAGGTGCGCGCCTACCAGTCGGGTGCCCGGGTGCTGGAGGGAATCGAGGAGGCCGAGCTGGCGCGGCTGGTCGCCGAGGGGAAGCTGCGGAGCGTGAAGGGCATCGGCGAGGCGCTAGCGGAGAAGATCTCGACGCTGCACACAATCGGGCGACTGCCTTTCGCGGAGAAACTGCGCGCCGCCGTGGGGCCCGGGCTGGTGGAACTGCTGGAGGTTCCGGGCCTGGGGCCGAAGAAGATACGGGCCCTGCACGACAAGCTTGGCGTGGACTCGGTCGCGGCGCTCGCCGCCGCCTGCACCGCGGGCCAGGTCGCGGAGCTGGAGGGTTTCGGCGCGAAGACCCAGGAGAAACTGCTCGCCGGCGTGCGCAACCGCGAGGCCTACGGCCGGCGGCACTTGTGGTGGGACGCCGCGGAGCTGGCGGGCGCGATCCTCGCCGGGCTGCGCGCACTGCCGGCCGTGCGCCGCGCGGAGGCGGCGGGCAGCCTGCGCCGGGGGCTTGAGACGGTGGGCGACCTCGACTTCATCGTGGCGGCGGAGGAACCTGCGCCGGTCGTGGCGTGGTTTGTCGCCCAGCCGGGCGTCCGCGAGGTGACCGCCCACGGCGACACCAAGGCGAGCGTCCGCTTCGGTAGCGGGCTACAGGCGGACCTCCGACTGGTGCCGGCGGAGCAGTTCGCGTTCACCCTGCACCACTTTACCGGCTCCAAGGAGCACAACGTGCAGTTGCGGCAGCGCGCCCTCGCCCGCGGCTGGAGCCTGAGCGAATGGGGGCTCACCGCGGTTAGGGGCACAGACTCGCCGCCGCCTCCGGTGGCGGCCGAGGAGGACCTATTCCGCGCCCTGGGGCTTGCCTACATCCCGCCCGAGTTGCGCGAGGGGAGGGGGGAGATCGAGGCGGCCGAGCGCGGGGAATTGCCCCGCCTGATCACGGCGGGCGACACGCGCGGGGCCTTCCACAACCACACCGCCGCCTCGGACGGCCGCAACACCCTGGCGGAGATGGCGGCCGCCGCCGGCGCGCTCGGTTGGGAATACCTCGGCATCGCCGACCACTCAAAGTCCAGCTTTCAGGCGCGCGGCCTGCACGAGGACCGGCTCCTCGCGCAGGTGGCGGAGATCCGCGCCCTCAACGCCTCTGGCCGCTGCCCGGTGCGGCTCCTTGCGGGCACGGAGTGCGACATTTTGCCCGACGGCGGCCTCGACTTCGCCGACGAGATCCTCGCGCGGCTGGATTACGTGGTGGTTTCGGTGCACTCAGCCTTCGGCCAGGACGAGGCGACGATGACGGCGCGGATCGTCCGGGCCCTCGAGCACCCGCACACCACGATGCTCGGGCACCTTACGGGACGCTTGCTGCTCCGCCGCGAGGGTTACGCAGTCGACGTCGGCCGCGTGATCGACGCGGCGGTGGCCAACGGGGTCGTGATCGAGCTCAACGCGAGCCCTTGGCGGCTGGACCTGGATTGGCGGCATTGGCGCCGGGCAGCCGAGCGGGGGCTCCTCTGCGCGATCAATCCGGACGCCCACGACACCGCCGGGCTCGAGCACGTCGGCGCCGGAGTCAACGCGGCGCGCAAGGGCTGGCTGGCGCCGGAGCAGGTGATTACGACGTGGCCCTTGGCTCGGATCGAGGAGTGGTTGGACCGCCGGCAGGAGCGCCCGCGGGCCTGACCTCCCGTTTTGCGAGCGGTGCGGCGCGCGGGCGGCTTGCAAATTTGCGTTGCGGGGCGCGGGGCGGGCGTGCCACCAACCGTGCAGTCCCAGCCCCCGCGCAACCATGGCCTCCCCCAAGTCCTCCCCCCTCACCTTTGAACTGACCGAGGAGATGGAGGCCCGGCTCGAGGTCTGCCGGCGGGGTCACGGTTACGCCTCCGCCAGCGCAGTGGTGCGGGCGGCGCTCGCGGCCTTCGACTTCGCCGGCTGTCGCCCCTTGCGCACGAAGCAGCGCCAGCTCTCGGTGCGGTTGAGTGCCGACCAGCGCGCTCTCCTCCGCCGCCAAGCGCGCCTAAAGCACGTCAGCGTCGGCGAGCTGCTGCGGCTCGCGCTCGCGGCGATGCCGGTGAAACCGGGCCGGCGATAGGCCCCCGCAGGCGGGCCCGCGGCGCGCTTGCCATGGCGCGGGCCGGTCCCTTTGGTCCCGCGCTGTCTATGCACGCCTCCCCCGCCCCCCTCTCCGTCTGGGCCTGCAACGTGGCCCCTTCCCCGACCCTCGCGGTTGACGCCAAGGCGAAGGCCCTGCAGGCCGCGGGCGAGGATGTCTGCGGCTTCGCCGCGGGTGAGCCGGACTTCGATACCCCCGAGCACATCAAGGAGGCCTGCGCCGCGGCCCTCCGCGCGGGCAAGACCAAGTACGCGCCAACGCCGGGCATCGAGCCGCTGCGGCAGGCGATCGCCGACCGCTATGCCGCCGAGTACGGCCTGCGCGCCACCCCGGCCCAGGTGATCGTCTCCCCTGGGGGCAAGTTCAGCTGTTACCTTGGCGTGCTCGCGACCTGCTCGCCGGGCGACGAGGTCATCGTGCCCGCCCCTTTCTGGGTGAGCTACCCGGAGATGGTAAAGTTGGCCGGCGCGGTCCCTCGTTTCGTGCTCGCGGATGACCGCACGGGCTTCCGCCTCACGCCCGCGATGGTCGAGGCCGCGATCACCCCGCGCACCCGCCTCCTGATCCTCAACTCCCCGTCCAACCCGACCGGCGCCGTCTACTCCCGCGCGGAACTCGAGGCGATCGTCGCCGTCGCCCTCCGTCACAACCTCTACATCCTCTCCGACGAGATGTACGAGCACCTGGTGTACGACGGCGTCCGGCCCACGTGCGTGGCCACCCTTGCGCCCGAGGCTGCGGCCCGGACGATCACCGTCGCCGGCTTCTCGAAGACCTACGCGATGACCGGCTGGCGCATCGGCACGACGCTCGCCCCGTTGCCCATCGCGAAGGCGATCTCAGAGCTGCAGAGCCAGATGTCCTCCAACGTCACCACGTTCGCCCAGTTCGGCGCGCTGGCGGCGCTGCAGCAGAGGGAGAAGACCTCGGCCGCGCTGGCCACGATGCTGGCGGCCTTCGACCGCCGGCGCCGCCACCTCCACGCGGAGCTCAGCCGCATCCCGGGCATCTCCTGCCTGCTCGCTGAGGGCGCGTTTTACCTGTTTCCCAACATCTCCCGCTTCGGCCTGAGCGACCTCGCGTTCTGCAACCGCCTTCTCGAGCAGGAGAAGGTCGCCGCCGTGCCTGGCAGCGCCTTCGGCGCCGAGGGCTACCTCCGCCTGAGCTACGCCACCAGCGACGAGATCATCGCCAAGGGCGTTACCCGCCTCGCCCGTTTCTGCGCTGGCCTGCGCACCGCCTGATCCGCCCCAATGCGCCCCATCGTCCAGATCTCCCTCGACCTCACCGACCGCGCTGAAGCGCTCGCCACCGCCGCCACCGCGCTGCGTGCCGGCGTCGACTGGCTGGAGGCCGGCACCCCGTTCATCCTCGCCGAGGGCCTCCACGGGGTGCGCGCCCTGAGGGAGCGTTTCCCCGGCGTGCCGATCGTCGCCGACCTCAAGACGATGGACGGCGGCTACCTTGAGGCGGAAATGATGGCGAAGGCCGGCGCGACCCACGTGGTGGTGATGGCGCGCGCCCACGAGGAGACCCTCCGCTGCGTGGTCAAGGCGGGCCGTGACCACGGCGTTAAGGTGATGGGCGACAACCTCGGCTGCCCCGATATGGTCGCGGGCGCCCAGCTGATCGAGGACCTCGGCTGCGACTTCGTCATCCACCACATCGGCTACGACGAACGCCGTGGGATCGCCGCCGCTGGCCGCCGGATGCCGAGCCCGCTGGACCAGCTCCGCGAGGTGGTCGCCGCCGTGGGGATTCCCGTGCAGGCGGTCGGGGGGCTGACGCTCGAGCAGGCCGTGCGCACCCCTGAATATGGCGCTCCCCTGGTCGTGATCGGTGCCCCCCTTGCGGTGGACGCAGACTCGTTCCGCACCGCCGGGGGCGACCTCGAGGGCACGCTCCGCCTGATCTGCGAACGCGTCCACGCCCACGGGGACGTCCCCGTCCGCCCCCGCTCCCTTCGATGAAGTCCGCCGCCGTCGTCAATTTCTCCTCCGCGCCCCACAGCGTGGAGCTTCGCGAGTTCGTGCGCCCGGTGCCGGGCCCCGAGGATGTGATCCTGGCCGTCGAGGCGGTCGGCGTCTGCGGGAGCGACCTGCACCAGTGGACCGGCCAGCACAGCTGGCCCGTGAACTACCCGGTTGTGCTCGGCCACGAGTTTGGCGGCCGGATCGCCGAGCTCGGCGCCGCGGTCCGCGGCTGGTCTGAGGGAGACCGCGTGGTCAGCGAGACCGCCGCGGTGATCGATCCTGCCAGCCCGCTCTCTCGTGCCGGACGCTATAATCTCGACCCGCGCCGCAAGGGCTTCGGTTACGGCGTCGACGGCGCGATGACTCGTTTCGTGCGCGTTCCCGGCCGCTGCCTGCACCGGGTGCCCGATGGCCTTGCGTTGGAGCAGGCCGCGCTGACCGAGCCCTGCTGCGTCGCCTACAACGCGGTGATCGAGAACGGCCGGGTCCAGCCGGGCGACCGCATCGTGGTCCTCGGGCCGGGGCCTATCGGCATCCTCTGTGCGGCGATGGCCCGTCTCGCCGGCGCCGAGGTCGCGCTGGTCGGATTGGAGCGGGACCGGGTCCGCCTCAACGTCGCGAAGGCCTACGGCTGCGACGTGATCGTCGGGGATGCCGCGGAATGGGCCCGGCGGCGCGACGGTCTGGGCGCGGATGGGGTGGTCGACGCCGCCGGCGTCTCGGCCGCGCTCCGCACCGCCCTGGAGCTGGTGCGCCCCGCGGGCTGGATCAGCAAGGTGGGCTGGGGCCCGCAGCCGCTGAATTTCTCCCTCGACCCGTTGGTGCAAAAAAACGTCACCCTACAGGGGAGCTTCAGCCACACCTGGCCGATGTGGGAACGCGTGCTTGCGCTCCTCGCGTCCGGTCGCCTCGACGTGCGGCCAATCACCGGCGGCGTCTGGCCGCTGCAAGAGTGGCACACTGCCTTCGAGCAGATGCACGGTGGGGAGATCGTGAAAGCCGTACTCCAGCCGGCCTGAGCCCGATGCGCCTGCGGGACAAGGTCATTATCATCACGGGCGCGACCGGCGGCATCGGCCGCGCGATCGCGGCGCGGGCGGTGGCCGAGGGGGCGCGGGTCCTCGTGCACGGCCTCGACGCAGCGGCGGGGGCGCGTACAGTCGCGGAACTGGGGGCCGCGGCGGCGCTGCACTTGGAGGATCTAGCGGATCCCGAGGCGGCGGGGCGGATCGTCGCGGCGGCGTTGCGCGCCTTCGGCCGGGTCGACGCGGTCGTCAACAACGCGGCCCTGGTGGCCCGCAGCACGCTCCTGACCGCCTCGGCTGCGGGCTTCGACCGGATGATGGCGATCAACGTCCGCGCGCCCCTCCTGCTCATCCAGGCGGCGTGGCCGGAGCTGCGCGCCCACCGCGGCTGCATCGTCAACATCGGCTCAATCAACGCCCTGAGTGGCGAGGCCACGCTGCTCGACTACAGCGTTTCCAAGGGAGCCCTGCAGACGCTCTCGCGCAACCTCGCCAACGCGCACGCAGCGGACGGGGTCCGCTGCAATCACCTCAATGTGGGCTGGGTGCTGACCGAGCGGGAACACGCGATGCAGGTCGCGGAGGGCCAGCCGCCGGACTGGCACGAGCGCCTTCCCGCGGTGTTCGCTCCTTCCGGTCGCCTGCTCCGGCCCGAGGAGGTCGCGGCCGCGGCAGTTTACCTCCTCGCGGAGGAGTCCGGCCCAGTGAACGGCGCCGTCATCGAGCTGGAGCAGTACTCCCTCCACGGCCGCAACCCCGTCAAGGTCTGACCCCGATGCCCCGCCTCGCCGCCTTCCCCAAAGCCTTTATGCGCCCCCTCTGCCGCGAGGGCACGATGACGCTCCGTGGCTGGGCCGACCTTGCGGTGCCGCTCGGGGTGGACGGTCTAGAATTCTACAGCGGCTTCCTCGAGCTCGCCGATCCGGCCGCTTGGGCGCCCGCCCGCCGGCTGGTGGAGGAACGGGGGATGGTGATCCCGATGCTCTGCTGCTCGCCGGATTTCTCGCAGCCCGACCCCGCGCTGCGTCGGGCCGAGATCGAGCGTGAGAAGGGTTGGATCCGGATGGCCGCCGCCTTGGGCGCCACTTACTGCCGGGTCCTTTCTGGGCAACGCCGCCCGGAGCTCAGCCGCGAGCAGGGCCTCGACCTTGTGACCGGCTGCATCGAGGCCTGCCTGCCGGAGGCGGACGCGTGCGGCGTCACCCTGATCCTCGAGAACCACTATAAGGACGATTTCTGGAGCTACCCGGAGTTCGCCCAGAAGATGGATGTTTTCTGCGCGCTGGTGGACCGCATCCGGCATCCGCGCTTCGGGGTGAACTATGACCCAAGCAACGCCTTCCTCGCGGGCGATGATCCGCTGGAGCTGCTGGCCCGGGTGAAGGACCGGGTCGTCACGATGCACGCCAGCGACCGTTACCTCGCCGAGGGCACGCTGGAGGACCTGCGTCGCGAGGAGGGTGGGCCGGAGGGCTACGCGAAGCGCCTCCGCCACGGCACGATCGGCCGGGGCCTCAACGACTACGATGCGATCTTCTCCACCCTGCGCGCGGCCGGGTTCGACGGTTGGGTCAGCATCGAGGATGGGGTGGACGGGATCGAGCAGCTCGCGGAAAGCGTCCGGTTTGTCCGCGGCAAGCTCCGTCAGCACTGGGCCTGAGGCGGCTTTCCGGACCATACTCCCGCGGCTGACCGGGCTTGATCGGACTTGTCCGAGCTGCGGCGGCGGCTGCGCTGGCTGGCGTTGCGGTCGCCGCAGGTGCGGGGCCCGCTCACGGAGAGGGGGCATGCACACGGTGGGGGATGTCCTTAGGGCGCTGCGCGCCGGCGCGCACGCGGTGCCGCTGGTCTCGTACTGCTGCGCCACGGGCCGCGGGCGCGCGCCACGCTGTGGCCCGCGTTGCGGCATCGGCCCTCGGAACACGGTTACGAGGATCTCCGCCAGTTGCGAAGGCTCTCGACCGGCGGCGCTGGCCGGATCCCCAGGCCTTTGAGCGCGGCAACTCCATCCGGATTCTCCAGAGCTGGAAGATCTAGCGGCCAGAGGCCTGCCTCAGGCGGTGACCGACTCCAGCGAGCAGCCGTCCGCGTCGCCCGCAGGCGTCTCGCAGTTCGGCCGGGCGATCACGCCGGGGTAGGGTTCGGAGGCGAAGGCCCGCCCGGGCTCCGTGAGCAGGTGGCGGTCGCAGACCGCGAAGAGGTCTGCGGCGTTGTCCGTGCGCCGCATCTCGTGCAGGAAACGCCCCTCCGGGTCGACGCCCTGGCCGACAAAGTTGAGATACTTCTTCATCTTGTTCACGTGCAGGCGCTCGGGGAGCCCCGGCGGGAGCGTGGCGTGGAACAGCCGCTCGACATACTCGCGCACCTCCGCGAGGGAGACGTCGCGCGCGGCGCCCCCGGCGAACTGCTCCCGGCACTGGCGGAAAATCCACGGGTTGCGGATCGCGTGCCGGCCGATCATCACCCCGGCGGCCCCGGTCTCGCGGAGGACGCGCGCCGCCGCTGCCGCCGAGGTCACGTTGCCGTTCGCCAGCACCGGGCAGCGCACCCGGCGGACCGCGTGGGCGATCATCCCGTAACGGACCTCGCTGCGGTACATCTCGCGGACCGTTCGTCCGTGCACTGTGAGCAGGTCGACGCGGTGGGCGTTCATCAGGTCGAGCAGCCGGTCGAAGTTGGCGGTGTCCTCGAAGCCGAGCCGCATCTTAACCGTGAGCAGGCCGGGCACTGCCTCGCGAAGGGCGCCGAGGATGGAGTCCACTCGGTCGGGGTCCCGCAAGAGGCCGCCGCCGACGTTCTTGCGGTAGACTTTGGGCGCCGGGCAACCGAGGTTGAGGTCGATGCCCGCCACCGGCAGCGGGAGGAGGGCGGCGACGGTGCGGCGCAGGTGCGTCAGGTCCTCCCCGATCAGCTGGGCGAAGACGGGCCGCCCGGTGTCGTTTTCCGTGATCGAGCGCACGATATGCGCCTCGGGGCGCGACTGCGCGTGCACACGGAGGAACTCCGTGAAGTAGTAATCCGGGGCGCCGTAATGCGCGGTCACGCGCATAAACGCCAGGTCCGTCACGTCCTGCATCGGCGCCAGCGCGGTCAGCGGGGCGCCCGGGAACAGTCCGGCAGGCAGGGGGAGGGCAGTGCCGCTCACGCCGAGCCCTCTTCGCCCTCGCCGGCCTGCTGCTTGAGCACGCGCTCCAGCACCTCGGTCATATCCTCCGCCTGGTCGAAGACCGCGCGCGCCACGTGGATCGGGCGCTGCTGCTGCAGGGCGAGGACGATCGAGTCGCTCGGGCGCGCGTCCAGCTCGATCAGCTTGCGCCCGAGCTCGTTCTCCATCCGCAGGAGAATCCGCGCGAAGAAGGTGCTCTCGCGCGCGTCGTTGATCACGACGTGCTCCACGTGCGCACCCAGCCCGAGGAGAATGCTCCCGATCAGGTCGTGGGTGAGCGGGCGCTCGCGCTTGGCGCCGCTGAGCGTCATCTGGATCGCGCCGCCGACTGGTGCGTCCACGTAGATCACAAACGTCTTGGCATCGTTGCCGAGGAACACGGCGCAGCCGTTCGCGGTGGGCATTACCCCCTTAAGGGTGACGAGGACAACGTCTTTGGGCATGTTCGAAGGTGATCCCGGAAGACGCGGGGCGCAAGCACCGGGCCGGTGGGCACGCGAGGATTGCGCTCGCTGGCGACGCGCCGGCGAGCCTCCGTCAAATCACCCTTTGGGATAAACCTGACCCGCCCCTGCCGTTTCGCGTTCGCTCCCGGATGCCCACCCCCGTGGGCCGCTGGAGGTGGGGCTTGGCCGTGTTCGGGTTCAGTTTCGTCGCCGCGGTCGCGTCCGCCTGGTCCCCCGGCCTTCCCGCGGAGAAGACCGCCTTCCTTGAGTACCTGCAGCGGCGAGCGGGGCGTTATTTTACCGAGGCCGTCCTTCCTGAAACCGGCCTCATGCTCGACCGCGTCCGTGCGGGCGGCCGCGGCGGCAGGCCGCGTTCGCGCCACCGGCGGAGGCGGGGCGCGCCTGGTACCGGGAACCGTGGGTCGAATCCGGGGGGCGGCGGTTCATCCAGCGCGGGCCGCTGTTCACGCACCAGTACGCGCGCGGCTGGTTCGATTTCCAGGGGCGGCGCGCCGCCGGGGTCGATTTCTGGGCGAACTCGGTCGCGGCGAACCTCGCAGAGCGGGATTGGTCGCTCGCGCAGCGGACGCGTTACCCCCTGTGGTCCGGCTCGCTCTGGGGCCTCACCGCGTCTGACAGCGCGGGCGGTTACGTCGCTCGGGGCGCGCTGGGGCCGGATCCGGATCTCCGCGACGGTACGGTGGTGCCGTGCGCGCCGGGCGGGTCGCCGCCCTTCGCGCCGCGCGAGTGCCTCGGCGCGCTGATCGGGATGCGGCGCGCGCTCAGCGGCCGGACTTGGGGGACCTACGGCTTTGCCGACGCCTTCAATCCGCACACCGGCTGGATCGCGGAGGACGTCGTGGCGATCAACGTCGTGATCACGCTGGTGAAGGCCGAGAACCTCCGGGGCGGATTCGTCTGGCGCACCTTCGCGCGGGCTCCCGACGTGCGTCGGGGTTTCGCGCGCGCCGGGTTCACGCGGGAGCCGGACGGACCGCCTCCCGCGCGCGGACTCGCGCGGGCCCGCTGATCAAGCGCGCTCCAGCTTCGGGCGGCCGGCCTCGACTCGGAACGACGCGCGCGTCACGAGCGGCGCGCCCGGCCGAGTCACGAACGGCACCGTGCGGTAGTGGGTGGTCCACGCGCGCGGGGTGAGCTCGCAGGTGACGTAGCCGCGTTCCTCGTTCTGGAACTTCACGCCGGGGTTCTCGGCCAGCAGCCGGGCGAGGCCCTTGGCTTCCGCGCGGCCGTCGCCGCTCGAGCTGATGGAGGTGCCGACGAATTCCACGGCCGTGACCGGGTCGTCGGGGCGCTCAAAATCCGGACCGAGCTCGTTAGCCCAGTGGGAATGGATGTCGCCGGTGATCACGACCGGGTTGCGCACCGCGGCCTCGCGCCAGTGGCGCAGCAGGAGCCGCCGCTCGTGCTCGTAACCCGGCCACTGATCCATACTGAGGGAGATCTCGGGGCCAGGGGAGGTGTCGACGCGGGCGAACATCACCTGCTGGGCAAGGACGTTCCACGTCGCGGTCGAGCTCTCGAGGCCCTGGCGCAGCCAGTCGCGCTGCGTCGGGCCGAGCAGCGTCCCCGCGGGGTCGAGTTGCGCGGGGTGGGGGGGCTTACGGCCGTCGCCGAGCGGCTGGTCCGTGCGGTATTGGCGCGTGTCGAGCACGTGGAAGTCCGCGAGCCGTCCGGCGGACACGCGGCGGTACAAAGGCATCTCCGGCCCGCTCGGCAGCTGGGCGCGGCGCAGGGGCATCGCCTCGTAATAGGCCTGGTAGGCGGCGGCGCGGCGGCGGAGGAGCTGTTCCCGGGTGGTCCTCCCCGGGTCCTGCGGGATGTCGCCCGCGTAGTTGTTCACCACCTCGTGGTCGTCCCAGGTGACGATCCACGGCGCGGCCGCGTGCGCGGCCTGCAGCGCCGGATCAAGCCGGTAAAGCGCGTGGCGGGCCCGGTAGTCGTCGAGCGTGAGGATCTCCCCGCCATTGTGGCGCCGGGTGCGGCCATTGGCCGCGGCCCCCTCGTAGATGTAGTCCCCAAGGTGCACGATCAGGTCGGGGGCCTCCCGCACCATATGCTCGTACGCGGTGTACAGGCCGGATTCGTAGTGCTGGCACGACGCGAACGCGAAGCGCAGCCGCTCGGGCAGATCGGTCGCTGCCGGGAAGGTCCGGGTGCGGCCCTTGGGGCTCACCTCGGAACCGGCGCGAAACTGATACCAGTACCAGCGGCCGGGACGGAGGCCGATGACCTCGACGTGCACCGCGTGGGCCCAGCCTGGGTTCGCGACGACGGTGCCACGCGCGACCACGCGGCCCATTCCCTCTTCCTCCGCCACCTGCCAGCTCACCTCGACGGGTTCGGGGGGCATTCCTCCGCCGACTTCGAGCGGCCTCGGCGCGAGGCGGGTCCAGAGCACGAAGCCGTCGGGCGTCGGATCACCCGAGGCCACGCCCAGCGTGAAAGGGTAACCGGGCAGCTTCGGGGCGGCCGCAACCGCCCCGCGGAGGCGCGTGGAGGAGGCGGCGGCTGCGGCGGCCAGGGAGGCGCCGGCGAGCACGAAGCGGCGGCGGGTGAGGGGAAAACTCCCGGGGAGCGGGGCGACGGGGTCGGGCATAAGCGGAGGCAACGACCCCGCGCGGAAAGGGTCAAGGCGCTTGGGGTGACAAAGCCGCGTCGCCGGTGAGCGCCGCGTCCTCCTGGAGGCCCGCGGCCGCGCCGCCCACCGCGCCGAAACCTAGCTGGAACGAAGTGATTCCGGCCGCAAGGGGGCGGATGATTGAGCAGGACAGCGCGAAGTGGGAGAAGCCGCTCAGCCGGCGGTTCAGCAGGGCCCAGTCTTCGTCATCACTGGATCGCGGCGCGCCGGGGGGCTGGAGTGGGGCGCATCGGCGGGAGGCGGATCCGCGGCTGCCCGGCACCGGCAATTCTTTTCCCGGCGAACCGCGGGCTCGACAGGGCGGCCGCTGCCTGGACAGCGTAGTTTTATGCGCCGCCCCACCCTCCCGCGCCCTCTGCCCCTGCTCCTTGCCGCCGCCCTGCCCGCCGCCGTCCCGGCCGAGCACGATCTCGTGGTCTACGGCGGCACTGCTGCCGCCGTGACCGCCGCGGTTCAGGCCCGGCAGATGGGCCGTGCCGTCGTCGTGGTCAGCCCCGACCGCCACCTCGGTGGGCTCACCAGCGGCGGCCTCGGCTGGACCGATACCGGCAACAAGGCGGTCATCGGCGGGCTGGCGCGAAACTTCTACCACCGCGTCTGGCGCCACTACCAGGCGAACGAGGCGTGGCGCTGGCAGTCGCGAGCCGACTACGGCAACCGCGGCCAGGGCACGCCTGCGATCGACGGCGAGCAGCGGACGATGTGGATCTTTGAGCCGGGCGTCGCGGAGCGAATCTTTGAGGACCTCGTGCGCGAGCACGGCATCACCGTGGTCCGGGACGAGTGGCTCGACCGGAGGGGCGGCGTCACCAAGTCGGGCGGCCGCATCGCTTCCATCCGCACCCTCAGCGGCCGGACCTATGCGGGGCGCATGTTCATCGATGCGACCTACGAGGGTGACCTGATGTCCGCGGCCGGGGTGTCGTACCACGTCGGCCGCGAGGCGAACCGGGTCTACGGCGAGCAGCACAACGGGGTGCAGACCGGGGTGCTGCACCACCGGCACCACTTCGGGGTCCTGCTACCGCAGCAGGTGAGCCCCTACCGGATGCCCGGCGATCCGGCGAGTGGCCTGGTGGCGCGGGTCAGCGCCGAGCCGCCCGGAGTCTTCGGCGAGGGCGACCACCGGGTGCAGGCCTACTGCTTCCGGATGTGTCTGACGGACCATCCCGAAAACCGAATCTCGTTCGCCCGCCCCGAGGGGTATGACCCCGCGCAGTACGAGCTTCTGGCGCGCGTCTACGCGGCGGGATGGAAGGAGACTTTTGGCAAGTTTGACCCGATCCCGAACCGCAAGACCGACACCAACAACCACGGTCCGTTCAGCACCGACAACATCGGGATGAACTACGACTACCCGGAGGCCAGCTACGAGCGCCGCCGGGAGATCATCAAAGAGCACGAGAACTACCAGAAGGGGTGGCTTTACTTCATCACGACCGATCCCCGGGTGCCCGAGGAGGTGCGGGACCGGATGCGGCAGTGGGGCCTAGCCAAGGACGAGTTCAAGGACAACGGCGGCTGGCCCCGCCAGATCTATGTGCGCGAGGCGCGCCGGATGATCGGTAGCTTCGTGATGACGGAAAACGAGCTGCGGCAGCGGAAACCCATCCCCGACTCCGTCGGCATGGGTAGCTACACCATCGATTCCCACAACGTGCAGCGTTACGTCACCCCCGAGGGTTTCGTGCAAAACGAGGGTGATATTGGCGTGCCGCTGAAGGCGCCCTACGCCATCGCCTACGGTGCGCTGGTGCCAAGGCGCGGCCAAGCCGAGAACCTGCTCGTGCCGGTGTGCGTCTCCAGTTCGCACATCGCCTTCGGCTCCATCCGGATGGAACCTGTCTTCATGATCCTCGGGCAGTCCGCCGCCACCGCGGCCGTGCTCGCGCTCGAAGGCGGGTTGGCGGTGCAGGACGTCCCCTACGCCCGCCTGCGGGAGCGCCTGCTCCGCGACGGTCAGGTGCTGGATCACCGCGCCGCGCCCTCGCCTTGAGCCTCCCGCTGCTCCTCGCGCTTGGTTCCGCCGCCCTGTTCGCGGTGGCCGCGCTGCTGGTCAAGCGCGCCTCAGATCTCGGGGCGGGCCTCTGGCGCACCGCGTTCGTCGCCAACCTGATGACCGTGGTCGTCTTCCAGCCGCTCTGGCTGCTCGGCGGCGATTGGCAGCCGGACCTGTGGTGGCAGCCCGTGGTCACGGCGCTCTGCTTCTCCGGGGGGCAGTTCCTGACTTTCCTAGCCTTCGAGACCGGGGACGTCTCCGTCGCCGCGCCGGTGATGGGGATCAAGATCCTCCTCGTGGCCGTACTGGTGTCGTGGTGGGCGGGGGAGGCTCTGCGTTGGCAACTCTGGGTCGCGACGCTGCTCGCGAGCGCGGGCGTGGCGGTGCTGAACGCCTCCGGGGGCGCCGGCCGACCACGGTTCCGCGTCGGTCGCACCGTGCTCATCGCCTCCGCGGCGGCCGCGGCTTACGCGGTGTTCGATGTCCTCACGCAGTTGTGGAGTCCGCGGTGGGGCCTCGGGCGGTTCCTGCCGCTGACGGTGACGTGCGGCGGCCTGCTGGCCTTTCTTTACGTGCCGCGTTTCCGCGGCTCGCTTGCCGACATCCCGGGGCCGGCCTGGCGCTGGCTGCTCGCGGGGACCGCCGCGATGGGCGTGCAGTCGGCGGGCATCTCTGGCGTCATCGCCTACTGGGGGGGGGCCGCGCCCGTCAATGTCGTCTACGGCTCGCGCGGCCTCTGGAGCGTCCTGGTAGTCTGGGTGGCTGGCGCGTGGGTGGGTTCGCGGGAGCGTGCCGCCGGTCCCGCCGTGCTGCGGGCCCGGCTGGCCGGCGCCGCCCTGATGCTGGGCGCGATCTCCCTCGTGCTCGGCTGAAGCGCCGCCCGCGCGGGACCGTGTTCACGCTTGCCAGTGCGCGCGGGCGCGGGTGTGTTCCGCCCCGACTTCACCGATGGCCGCGAACTACACCGAAGCGAGCATCAAGACGCTCTCCTCCCTCGAACACATCCGCCTGCGCCCGGGGATGTACATCGGCCGCCTCGGCAACGGGGCCCACGCCGAGGACGGGATCTACGTCCTGATCAAGGAGACGATCGACAACTGCATCGACGAGTTCACGATGGGTCACGGGCGGCGTATCGACGTTGAGCTGCGCGAGCGCTCGGTCCGCGTCCGCGACTACGGGCGGGGGATTCCGCTAGGGAAGCTGGTCGACTGCGTCTCCATCATCAACACGGGGGCCAAGTACGACAGTGAGACCTTCCAGAAATCCGTCGGGCTGAACGGCGTCGGCCAGAAGGCAGTGAACGCCCTCTCGCTCGAGTACCGGGCTCAGGCCTTCCGCGACGGCCAGAGCCGGCTGGTCGAGTTCGCCCAAGGCCGGCTCCGGCGCGACGGCAAGCTGGTCAAGTCGGAGGAGCGCAACGGCACGCTGATCGAGTTCACGCCCGACGAGGCGCTCTTCGGGAGGGACTTCCGCTTCCGCCCCGAGTTCATCGAGGACCTGCTCTGGAATTACGCCTTCCTCAACCGCGGGCTCACGCTCAGCCTCAACGGGAAGGCGTTCAAGTCGGAGTACGGCCTGCGCGACTTGCTGCAGAAGAATCTCAGCGGCGAGCCGCTGTACCCGATCATCCACCTCGAGGGCGAGGACATCGAGGTCGCCTTCACCCACGGGGCCCACTACGGCGAGGAGTACTTCTCGTTCGTCAACGGACAGCATACCACGATGGGCGGCACGCACCTGGCCGCCTTCCGCGAGGCGCTCGTCGACACGGTGCGCAACTTCTTCAAGAAGGACTACGACGCCGCCGACATCCGCCAGTCGATCGACGCCGCGATCGCGGTCCGCGTAATGGAGCCGGTCTTCGAGTCCCAGACCAAGACCAAGCTCGGTTCCTCGCACGTCGGCCCCAACGGGCTCTCGCTGAAGGACTTCGTCGGCAAGTTCATCCAGCAGGCGCTCGACGTCCACCTGCACAAGAACCGCGAGACGGCCGAGGCCCTCCGCGTGAAAATCGAGTCCAGCGAGCGCGAGCGCAAAGAGCTGGCCGGCATCCGCAACCTCGCGCGCGAGCGGGCCAAGAAGGCCTCGCTGCACAACCGCAAGCTCCGCGACTGCCGCCTCCACCTCGGGGACCGCAACGAGCGGGCCGAGTTGAGCACGCTCTTCATCGTGGAGGGCGATTCCGCCGCCGGCTCGCTCACCGCCACCCGCGACGTGCAGACGCAGGCCGTCTTTGCCCTCAAGGGGAAGCCGCTCAACACCTACGGGCTGTCCAAGAAGGTCATCTACGAGAACGAGGAGTTTCACCTGCTGCAGTCCGCCCTCAACATCGAGGAGGGGCTCGAGGGGCTGCGCTACGGGCGCGTGGTGATCGCGACCGACGCGGACGTCGACGGGATGCACATCCGCCTGCTGCTGATCTCGTTCTTCCTGCAGTTCTTCCCCGACCTGATTCGCAACGGGCGGCTTCACCTGCTGGAGACCCCGCTGTTCCGGGTCCGCAACAAGCGCCGCACGATCTACTGCTACAACGAGGCGGAGCGCGCCGCCGCGGTCGCCGAGCTCGGGGCCGGTCACGAGATCACCCGCTTTAAGGGCCTCGGCGAGATCTCGGCCGGGGAATTCAAGGACTTCATCGGGGAGAACATCCGGCTCGAGCCGGTCTCGCTGAACCACCTGCACAACAGCGACGAGCTGCTCTCCTTCTTTATGGGCAAGAATACGCCCGAGCGGCAGGATTTCATCATCGGAAACCTCAAGGTGGAGAAGGATCTCGTGGCCGTCTGAGCCGCGGGCGCTCGCTGGTCGTGCCGCGCCCGCCCGCCCCGCTCCGGTTCGCGCTGCCCCTGCTGCTGCTCGCGGCCGCCGGCTGTGTCTCCACGCCGCTGCCGCACTTCCCCGTCCCCGCAGAGGCGGCGGCGCACCCCTCCGCCGCCCGCAACCTCGCCGTCCTCGGTCGGGTCTGGGGCCTCGTCGCGGACCAGCACTTCGACCCGTCGCGGGACGCGCGCGAGTGGGCCGCGGCCGCTCGTCGCCTTGGACCGGCCGCGGTCGCCGCGCTCGACGAGGCGGCGCTCTACGCCGTGCTCCGGGAACTGCTGGCCCCGGTCGCCGACAGCCACACACGCCTGCTCACTCCGCAGGAGGTCGCGGAAAACCGGGCCGCGGTCCGCCCGCGCGCCGGCTTTGGGCTGGTGCGGATGGAAAACGAATGGGTAGTCTCCGAAGTCCTTCCGCTCAGCCCCGCCGCGGCGGCCGGCGTGCGCCCAGGGTGGCTGGTGCGCGCGCGGGCTGGGGCGCCCCTCGGCCTCAACCCGGACTTCCGCGTCGCGGCCGGGGAGACAGTCGAGTGGGACTTTCTCGGTGCCGCCGACCACCCGGTCCGCCTCCGCCTCACGGCGAAGGCCATCCGGACCACCGCCCGGCGGGAGGCGCGCGTGCTCTCCAGCGGCGTGGTCGTCCTACGCTTCGATGCCTTTGACGGCCCGGCCCGCCGCTGGCTCTCCGCCCGCCTCCGGGAACACCGGGCGGCGCCCGGGCTCGTCCTCGACCTGCGCCACAACCCCGGGGGGGAAACCCTGTCTCTCGGCATCATTGTGGGGGAGTTCTTCCCGCAGGCCGTGGACTGCGGCACGTTCATCTCGCGCGGGGGCTGGCGCGCGGCCAAGTCCTCGTGGACCTGGGGTTCAGCCCGCCATGCCGGTCCCGTGGCCATTTTGGTCGGGCCTGGCACCGGCAGCGCGGCCGAAATTTTCGCCGCCGTGTTGCAGGAACACGGCCGGGCCCGCGTCGTCGGCACGCCTACCCCCGGTGCCGTACTCGCCAGCCACTTCTACGCGCTGCCCGATGGCGGGCAGCTTCAGCTCAGCCGTGAGGATTACGTGACCCCACGGGGCCGCCGGCTCGAGGGCACCGGGGTGCTTCCGGACCTCGAGGTCCGCCCGACGCTTGCGCAACTGCGCGCCGGGGAGGATCCGGCGCTCGCGGCCGCCGCCGCGTTCCCCGGGGCCGCCGCTCCTTGACCTCGCCGCGCCGCGCGTGGCACCGTCCGCGTTTTCATCCCGCATGCCAAAAAAGCCGCCCGCCAAATCCACCCCGGATCAACCGGAACTGCCGCTGGGCAACTCCCCCGAGGGCGCGGCCGCTCCGCCCGCCCCCGCCTCCCCCCCCGCGTTGGTCCCGCCTCCGGAGGCCTTCGCGGTCGAGGCCTCGCCCGCGCCGGCCCGCCCGCCCGCCCGCCGCGGCGGCGACTCGGTGCAGACGGAGGACTCCCCCCTCGCCAACAGCTACCGGGGCTGGTTCCTCGACTACGCCAGCTACGTCATCCTGGACCGCGCGGTGCCCCACCTCGGCGACGGCCTCAAGCCCGTCCAGCGACGAATCCTCCACACGCTGTGGGAGATGGACGACGGCCGCTTCCACAAGGTGGCGAACGTGGTCGGCCGCACGATGTCGCTCCACCCGCACGGCGACGCCTCCATCGGCGCGGCGCTCGTCGCGATCGGGCAACGGGCCTTCCTGATCGAGCCTCAGGGCAACTTCGGCAACGTCCTCACCGGTGACGACGCGGCGGCGCCCCGTTACATCGAGGCGCGCCTGACCGCCTTCGCCCGGGAGGTGCTCTTCAACCCGAAGACCACCACTTGGCAGCTCAGTTACGACGGCCGTGCCAAGGAGCCGGTCACACTCCCGGCGAAGTTCCCGCTCGCCCTGCTCGAGGGTGCCGAGGGCATCGCGGTGGGGCTCTCCACGCGCATTTTGCCGCACAATTTCAACGATCTCTGCCGCGCGGCGATCAACCACCTCCAGGGAAAGACCTTCCGCATCTACCCGGATTTCCCCTCCGGCGGCCTCGCGGACTTCGCGGAATACAACGACGGTGAGCGCGGCGGGCGGGTGAAGGTCCGCGCGCGCATCGAGCAGCGTTCCAAGTACCTCCTCGCCATCACCGAGCTACCCTACGGCACCACGACCGAGACGCTGATTGAGTCCATCCTCGCGGCCAACGCCAAGGGCAAGATCAAGGTCAAGCACGTCGACGACAACACGGCCGACAAGGTCGAGATCTTGGTCCACCTGCCCCAGGGCTCTGACCCGGAGCAGGTGACCCAACAGCTTTACGTGTTCACCGGCTGCCAACAGAACCTCGCGCCCGCCTCCTGCGTGATCGTCACCGACGCGAAGACGGGTCTCGACCGGCCGGAGTTCCTCGGCTGCCGGGAGCTGCTGCGGCGCTCCGTCGACCGCACCCGCGAGCTCCTCCGGCGCGAGCTGGAGATCAAGCTCGGCGAGCTGGAGCAGCAGTGGCACTGGGATTCCCTGGAGCGCATCTTCATTGAGGAGCGCATCTACCGCCGCATCGAGAAGTCCCGTACTTGGGAGAGCGTGCTCGCCGAGATTCGCGAGGGCCTTGCTCCCTTCCTCAAGCAGCTCCGCCGCGAGGTCACGGAGGACGACATCACCCGACTTACCGAGATCCGGATCAAACGCATCTCGGCCTTCAATCGGTTCCAGGCCGATGAGCAGCTCAAGCGCACCGAGGAGGGCATCCGCGAGACCAAGGGCCACCTGCGGAACCTCACCGGGTACACCATCGCGTGGTTCGAGATGCTGCAGGAGAAGTATGGCAAGGGCCTAAAGCGCCGCACCGTGTACGACGAGATTGAGCAGATCGACGCCTCTGCCGTCGCCTCCGCCAACCAGCGCCTCTACGTCAACCGCGAGGACGGCTTCATCGGCCTCAATTGGCGCCAGCACGAGTTCATTCAGGACTGCACGATCCTCGATAGCGTCCTGACCATCATGCGCGACGGGTCGCTCAAGGTCGCCAAAGTCGCCGACAAGGTGTTCATGGGGCGCGAGATCATCCATTGCGCCGTGTTTCCGAAGGATGGCGACCCTCACTTCTACACGATGGTCTACCAGGACAAGGTTTCGGGAAAGGCCTACGCGAAGCGCTTCCAGATCGGCGGGCTCTCCCGCGACAAGCTTTACCCGCTGGTGGCGAGCGAGGGCTCCAGGGTGGTCTATCTCGACGTGGCCCGCTCCGAGGCGGAAATGCCGCGCCAGCTACGGATCTTCATCGACGGCCGCAGCGGCGCGCGCGTGCGGGAGTTTGACTTCAACGTGGGCGAGCTTCCGGTCAGCAGCCGTGGGGCCAAGGGCCAGATCGTCTCGAAGTGGCCCGTGAAGGACGTTCGCCGCATCGACCTGAAACTGGACTGAGCGGCCGCACGCCCGCGGGCGGCGGGCCCGGACCGCCCGCGATGCGAGTCGCGCGCCTGCTTTCCGTTGGCGCCCTCGATTCCGGTATCGCCTTCCGGATTCGGGCCCTTAACCTTGGGGTCGGTCAGGATGCGTCTTTCTTTCGCTTCAACCCCTCGCCTTCCCTTTTCCCCTATGAGCACCTCCGTCGACCTCTCCCGTCGCCAATTCATCCGTGCCTCCGCCGCCGCCGGCGGGGCCTCCGCGCTGGCTGCCTGCAGCCACGCGGCACAGCCGACCTCGACCGCCCCCGCCGCGGCCGCCGTGGTCGCGGCGGCCGTTGCGCCCCGCGCGATGGGCGCCCAGTCCGGTTCGGACCGTCTCCGCGTCGGGGTCGTGGGCTGCGGTGGCCGGGGCACCGGCGCCGTCCGCAACATCCTCGACGCCGCTCCTGGCATCGAGATCGTCGCCCTCGGGGACCTCTTCGAGCGCCAGGTCACTCAGGCGCAGGAGCGCCTCAAGCTCCCTAACGTCCAGAAGTTTTGGGGCTTCGACAACCACGAGAAGGTCCTCGCCGCCGGCATCGACCTCGTGATCCTCGCCGCCCCCCCGGGCTTCCGCCCGCAGCACTTCGAGGCGACGGTCAACGCCAGCACCCCCGCGCGCAAGATCCACATCTTCTGCGAGAAACCGGTCGCCGTTGATCCGGTGGGCTGCCGCCGTTTCATCGCCGCCGCCCGCAAGTCCAAGGAAATGGGCATCGCCGTGGTCGCCGGCACCCAGCGCCGCCACCAGCAGAGCTACATCGACACCCTCAAGCGCGTCCACGACGGCCAGCTCGGTGAGCTCGTGGGCGGCCAGTGCTTTTGGAACGGCTCCGGCATCTGGTTCCGCGAGAAGAAGGACTGGATCGCCGGCTTCTCCGACTTCGAGTGGCAGTGCTGGAATTGGTACCACTGGGACTGGCTCTGCGGCGACCACATCGTCGAGCAGCACATCCACAACATCGACGTGATGAACTGGGCCTACGGCGGCCCGCCGGTGAAGTTCACCGGGATGGGTGGACGCCAGAGCCGCGGCAGCATCGCGGGCAACATCTGGGACCACTTCGCGGTCGAGATGGAGTACGCCAGTGGCGCCCGCGTTCTGAGTATGTGCCGCCACACCCCGAAGTCCACGCCCCGCGTCGCTGAGCGCATCGTGGGCAGCAAGGGCTACGCGGACCTCAGCCAGTCGGGGACCGCCACCATCAAGGGGGCCAACCCCTTCAATTACTCAGGGCCCACGCCCGACCCGTACGTGGTCGAGCTCACGCACCTGATCGAGAGCATCCGCAAGAACCAGCCGCTCAACGAGGGCGAGCAGGTGGCGATTAGCACGCTGACCGCGATCGGCGGTCGCATTTCGGCTTACACCGGCCGTGAGGTCTCCTGGCGCTGGCTGATGGAGGGCTCCAAGCTCGACCTCGCGCCAAAGGAGTTCAAGGCGGGCCCGGGCTTCTTCCCGAAGACGCCGAACCCCGGCGAGACCGAGCTAATCTGAGCCGCTAAATCTCCCAGAAAAGGCCCGCTGGCGTTCGTCGGCGGGCCTTTTTTGTGCGTCCGGCGCGGGGCGGAAGGTGGTGCCAGAGGCCGGGATTGAACCGGCGACCAAAGGCTTATGAGTCCTCTGCTCTACCACTGAGCTACTCTGGCGCGGAGAGGGGCGAGGGTGGCGTTTTGCCCCGAGAAATCCAGCCCAAACTTCGCCGGTTCCGGTCTCCCCGGCTCAGAAATCCGCGGCCGCGCCCACGCCCTCCCACGCCTCCAGCTCCCGCAGCCCGCCCGTGTGCCGGCGCCGCGCCTTGTCGGTCGCGTATTTTCCGAGCACCAGCCGCAGGGGAGGCGAGTCAGCGTCCACTGCCGCGAGGATCGCCGCGGCCGCCTTGGCCGGATCGCCGGGCTGGCGCCCGCGGGTGCTCTCCACCAGCTTGCGGAACTTGCCGCTGGTGCCCGCGTAATCCGGTAGCGTCGCCTCGCCCGCCTCCAGCGAACGGCCCACGAAGTCCGTGCGGAAGGGCCCCGGTTGCACGAGCGTGACCTTGATCCCGAGCGGACGCGTCTCCGCTGCGACCGCCTCGCCCATCGCCTCCAGCGCGGCCTTCGAGGCCCCGTAGATTGAGAATCCCGGGTAATTGCTGATCGCCGCGGCGGCGCTGGTGAACACGAGGTGACCGCTCCGCTGTGCCCGCAGGAGCGGCAGGCTCGCCCGCACCACGTGCACCGCCCCGAGGAAGTTCGTCTCCCATTGCCGCCGCATCTGGTGCTCGCCCAACTCCTCCAGCGCCCCCAGAAGCCCGAAGCCCGCGTTGTTGACCACCACGTCGATTCGCCCGAAGGCCGCCTGCGCCGCGGCGACCGCGGCCGCCGCCTCGCCCGCGACGGTGACATCCAGCCGCAGCGCGCGCGCCCGCTCCGGCGCCGCCGCCGCCAGGTCCGCGAGCGTGCCGGGATCGCGGGCCGTCGCCGCCACCTGATCCCCTCGCGCCAAGGCGGCTTCCGCGACTGCGCGGCCGAGGCCGCGCGAGGCGCCCGTGATGAACCAAACCCGGGTAGAATTTGCCATAAGAATGAAAAACAAGCCGATTGCGGCTCGCGCGCAAGGGCGTGGCGGATTCAGGCTGCCCGCCGGCCGCCATTCGCGGCCCGACCCTCCCTTCTCGCGGAAGATGATAGACCCCGGCAGGCCGCGCCGTTCCACCCCGGTTCTCCCCGTTCCTTGCCGATGCCTGCCCCCGCCCGCCGCCTCCCGCTCGCGCTGTTTCTCGCCGCTATCGCCCCTCTCGCCCCCGCCCAGGCCCCACCGGCCCGCCCGGCCCAGACCGCGGCCGACCCAGTCGTCCTCACGCCCTTCACCGTCGCCGCCGACAAGGACAACGGCTGCGCCGCGAGCGAGACCCTCGCCGGCACCCGGATGCGCACCAGCCTCCCTCACGGTGCTCACCCCCGAGTTCCTCCAAGACCTCGCCGCCAACTCGCTCGAGAAGGACCTCCTCTACACTCCGAGCGTCGATTCGGTCGAAGGGGACAACGTCGACGCCGACCGCGCCGCCGGCCAGTTACTCCGCTTCGGCACGGGCCAGCAGTACTCGATCCGCGGCTTCGTCTCCAACAACGGGGAATAGGGCCTCGCGTACGACTTCTTCTCCGCCCTCGAGCCCAACGACGCCTACAACCTCGAGCGCATCACGCTCTCCCGCGGCCCCAACACCCTCCTCATCGGGGTCGGCAACCCTCAGGGCGCCGCCGTTACCACCACCAAGCGCGCGACGCTCGCCGCCCGACGCACGCAGGTCCAGCTTCAGTACGACCGCTGGAGCTCCCGCCGCGCCGCCCTCGACCACAACCAGCCCCTCGTCCCCGGCCGGGGTCCATCCGGCCGATTCCACCGACGTGAGCGACACCTCGAGCTTCCAGGCTGAGGGCTACGAGCTGAGCGTGGTCTTCAATTCCTCGCCCCGCTGGCAGGTCGCGCTTACGGGCAGCAGTAACGAGAACACTCAGGGCACGCACCTCGCCTCGCGCGGGTGTTATTTGAACTTTGCCACGCTCAACCAAGGGCTCGCCACCTGGCGGCGTTTCGCCAGCGAGCTCCGCCGCGTCGAGGCCGGCCAGTGCTCGACCGCCTTCGCCCTTGAGCCAACGAGCGCCACCGCGCGCGCTCAGGCGGGCACCAATGCCCTCTACCTCGAGCAGCAGACCGACGCCGCCGAGCAGGCGCACCTCGACGAGCTTGCCATCGAGAGCGCGGCGATGCACCGCAACGGCAAGTACGCCTTCAACGGCCTCGCCACCCACACCTTCGCCGCGACGGCGCCTTGAAGGGCTGGTCCGTCAGCGACGACTTCCGCTGGCGCAGCGCCAACACCATCGGCTTTGAACGCGCCCTCGTCGCCGGCCTGCCGACCGGCGTCATCAACCCCGCCCGCCCGATCCGGGGCCGCGACTTCTGGGACTTCAGCGCGATGTTTGCCCACGAGCGGCGGATCTTGCGCAACGTCACCCTCCGCACGCAGCTCAACGTGGAGAACCTGTTCGACTGGAGCGGCGCCCGCTTGGTCTCCGGAGATTACGACAACGAGGGTGTCCTCGGGGCCGCGAACGCCCCTATGCCGATCCGCTGGGAGCTGCGCCGGCCGCGGAATTTCATCCTGACCGCCACCTTCAGCGTTTAAGCTATGCCGCCGGAAAGGGCCTGAACTCCTGCCTCCCTCGCGGGAGCTAGGCTCGGAGGTCCGCCAGCAGCGCGCGCAGTTCCTGCTCCGGCTCCTCGTGGTGCTGCTCGACCGCCAGCCGCAGGGCCGCCTCCAGCCACGGCCGCGCCTCCACCGGGCGACCCATCCCCAGGAGCGCCTTGCCCAGCAGAATCCGCGGCATCATCCAGTCCGCCTTGCCCTCCGCGCAGGTTTGGAAGTGAACCAGAGCCTCCTCCACCTGCCCTTCGGCCATCAGGGCCTGCGCCAGGCTGAACCGGAAGAGCTGATTTCCCGGCTGGCGCGCGACCAGCGCCGCAAAATGTTCCCGGCGCGAAGGCACGCTCAACCAGCCTCGGCTTTCAGCAGGAAGCGGTCCTGGTTTTCCCCACGAATCCGCCCGGTACCGGTCGCGGCAGTGGCGTGCAGGGTCAACATCAAGAGATGGTAACACCCGGCGGTCCTCAGGCGAAAGGACGAAATTTCTCTTCGCGGTTCGCCCGCGACAGCGGGGTGAAGGCGGGCTGGGGCAGGGAATCGAGGAACAGCCGGCCGTAGGTCTTGGCCAGCACCCGGGCGTCGAGCAGGGTGATCACGCCCCGGTCCGACGCCGAACGGATCAGCCGGCCCACGCCCTGACGGAACTTCATCAGGGCATCGGGCAAGGTCAGCTCCTGGAACGGGTTGCCCCCCTCCTCGCGCAGGTGGTCGCAGCGCGCCTCGGTCACCGGGTGGTCTGGCGGATCAAAGGGCAGGCGGGTGATGATCACCTGCGCCAGCGCGTCGCCCGGGACATCGATCCCCGTCCAGAAACTGTCCGTGCCCAGCAGCACCGCATTGCCCGCGGCCCGCATCCGCCGGGTCAGCTCCGTGCGCGAGAGGTCCGCGCCTTGGCAGAGCAGCGGCCGCCCCTCCGCCTGCAGCACGGGCTCGAGGGCCTGGGCCACCGCTCGGAGGTCCGTGTAGCTGGTGAAGAGGACCAGCGAGCCGCCGCGCACCCGAGTGCAGCAGAACGCCACGTAATCCGCGAGGATGTCGAGAGCGAGGCGGGCGTCCTTCGCGGAGGGCAGGGGCACGTCCGCGGCCACGTACACCCGCATGTTCCGCGCGTAGTCGAACGGGGAGCGCACAAGCCCCGTGCGGGCATCGCCCGCGCCCAACCGCTGGGCGAACGCCCCCACCTGGCCGCCCAGGGCAAGGGTGGCGCTGGTGCACACCACGGCCGTCCGCCGGCCGAACAGGTGCTGGCGCAGGGCCGGGGCGATCTCCAACGGCGCGCTCCGCAGGGTCACGATCGTCTGCTGCCGCCCGGACCGCTCCGCCCAGTACACGTGCCCCGGCGCGCCGAGGCTCAGCCATTCGTTCAGTCCGCCTTGGATGCCTTTCAGCCGCTGCCGCTGCTCCATCAGCTCGTCCCGGTCGCGTCCCTCCTCCAGTCGGTCCGCCCGCTCCGCCAACAGCCGCTCCAGGGCCCCCAGCGGCCCCTCCAGCACCGGCGCCACCGGTTCCGGCTGGCGAAGGCGGACGACGCTCCGCGCCGCGAGCAGAGTGTCCGCGATCGAGGCAAAGAACTCCTCCCCCGCCGCGAGCGCGTCGACCACGAGCTGCGGCCCGGCCAGATCTCCAAGGCGCCGCAGCAACCCCCGGCGAGTTCGGGGATTGTGGAGATACTTCAGCGCCCGGTCCACGCCGTAACTGGAGAGGCTGAGGCCGAAGTGTTCGGTGGCGACCTCGGGCACGGTGTGCGCCTCGTCCAGCACCACGAAGTCATCCGCCAGCAGCACCCCGCGGGCGTCGGCCGCCGCGCCCTGCGCCTGCGCGCCCCCGGCATTGATCAGGGCGAAGAGGAGCGCGTGGTTCACGATGACCACGTTGGCCTGGCGGAGGCGCGCGCGGGCCTGCTGGTAAAAGCAGCGGCCCCCGTCGCAATGCTTGCGCGAGCAGGCCGACGAATCCGCGCTCACCACGTCCCACACCTCCGCTCGGGGCGGCGGGCGCAGTTCGTGTCGCAGGCCGGTCCGGGTCTCCGCCGCCCACGCGGCGAGGCGCTGCAGCTCATCGTACTCGGCATCGGCCAGCAGAGACGCCCGCTCGGCCAAGGCGTGGGCGAGCCGCGTGGTGCAGAGGTAGTTCCCCTTTCCGACCAGCACCGTGGCCCGGAAGTCGGCGTAACGCGCCAGCTCCGGGGTGCCGCGGAAGAGCCGCCGGCACTTCGGGAGGTCGCTCTCCTCCAACTGCTCCTGCAAGGCGATGGTGTGGGTCGAGACGATTAGCGGCCGCGATTGATCGACGGCGTGGATGATCCCCGGCACGAGGTATGCGAGGGACTTGCCCACGCCCGTGCCCGCTTCGAACAGCAGCGGCTCGTCGTCGGCTAGGGCCCCGGCGACGGCCCGCGCCATCTCCTCTTGCTGCGCGCGGTACTCCAGACCGAGGGCCGTGCGCAGCCAGCCTTGTGCCGCGAAGGTGCGCGCGGCCAGCTCCGGCGCGAGGGCCGGCGGCGGCGGGCTGGAATCGGTGTCGTCGCGGAGGCCGATCATCGCGGGCGATAAAGGAAGCCCCGGCCTGCCGCCGCCCGCAATTGAAATTGCCGCCCGCCGCCCTCCCCCGCACTTTGCCGTGATGATCGAGCAACCGGGCGCGGGGGAGGACTGGGTCGCCGGCCTTGCTCGCTTCCTACGCGACGAGCCGGGCGTCAACGCGGTCCGCATCGATCCCGCCTCGCGGCGAGTCTCCGTAGCCACCTGGGGCCGCGATCCCGTGCTAGGGCTGGAGGAACGCCTCGCGGCCACGATCGCCGCCGTCGCCGCCCGCGGCGTCGATACCCCGGGGCCGGCGCCCGCCGGGTTCCGCCTCCGGCGCGAGGGCGGGTTGACCGAACTCGGCCGCCTCGCCGGGCCCACCGCCGAGAAGCTCTGGCTCTGGCGCGAGATGGAGTGGCCCGAGATCCGCGCTGAGCCCGCGCCCGAGGAACAGGAATGGAAGCTCCTCGCCCTGCTGGCCACGCTCTGCGGCGCCGCCGGCCTCGCCGCCTCCGCCGCCAGCCACTTCCTCCCGGACTGGCCCTGGCTCGCCCGCGGGCTCTTCCTCGTCGCTCTCTTCGCCGGCGGCTGGGACGCTGCGATCGACACTTGGGAAACCCTCCGGAAGCGCGCGATCGACATCCATTTCCTGATGCTCGCGGTGGCGGCCGGCGCGGTCGCCATCGGCGCCTGGGGCGAGGCCGTGCTCCTCCTGTTCCTCTTCTCCGCTTCCGGCGCGATGGAGGGCTACGCCCTGCACCGCACCCAGCGCGAGGTCGGCTCACTGCTCAAATCCGCTCCGAAACAGGCGACGCTCCTCGATGCCGACGGCGGCGAACACGGGGTCTCGGTCGACGCGGTGCGCCCCGGCCAGCGCCTGCGCGTCCGCCCGGGCCAGGCCTTCGCCGCCGACGGACGCGTGGCCGCCGGGCGCAGCGCCTGCGACGAGTCCGCCCTCACCGGCGAGGCCAACCCGGTTCCCAAGGCTCCGGGCGACCCCGTCTACAGCGGTACCCTCAACCTCTGGGGTCAGGTCGACTTCGACGTCACCCGGCTCCCGGCAGAAAGCACGCTCCAGCGCATCATCCGGCTTATCCAGACCGCCCAGAGGCTTAAGGCCCCCAGCGAGCGCCTCACGGACCGCTTCGGCACCGGCTACACCTACCTGGTCATCGGCGGCTCCGGCCTGATGTTCCTCGTCTGGTGGCTCGGCTTCGGCCTGCCCGCGTTCGCCCCGGACGGCGAGACGCGCTCCGCCTTTTACCGGGGGATGACCCTGATGGTCGTCGCCAGCCCCTGCGCCCTCGTCCTCTCGATCCCCTCCGCCATTCTGGCCGCGATCGCCTGGGGTGCCCGCCACGGGGTGCTCTTCCGCGGGGGAGCCGCGATCGAGCGATTGGCCGACATTGACGCGGTGGCCCTCGACAAGACGGGCACGCTCACGACGGGGGAACTCGCCGTGGCCGGCTGCGAGAGCTTCCCGCCGGGCCGCGAACGCGAGGTGCTGGAACTGGCGCACGCCCTCGAGGCCAAGTCCCACCACCCCATCGCGCGCGCCATCGTCCGCCACGCCCGGGCCGCCGGCATCCGCGAGTTGCCAGTCGAAGACTTCCGCTCACTCACTGGCCAAGGCCTCCAGGGCCGGGTGGGGGAGTCCACCCTCCTGCTCGGCCGCCGGGAACTGCTCGAGGCCGGACCCCTGGCCGCTTGGGTGCGCCAGCTCCCGCCCGCTGACGCCGACCTGAGCGAGGTCTGGGTGCTCGGCCGCGACCTAGTCGGCCGCCTTCTGCTGCGGGACCAGATCCGCGCCGAATCTCGCCGCGTGCTTGCGGAACTCCGCCGGTCCGGCATCCGCACGGTGATGCTCACTGGGGACCGCCGCCACGCCGCGGAGGCAGTTGCGCGTGAGCTCGGGGTCTCCGAGGTCCGCGCCGGCCTCAGTCCCGAGGACAAGGTGGCCGCGATCCAGGCCCTGCGTGCGGAGGGCCGGGTGGTCGCGATGGTCGGGGACGGGGTCAACGACGCCCCCAGCCTGGCCGCCGCGGACGTCAGTGTGGCGATGGGGGCGCGCGGCAGCGACGCGGCCCTCGAGCAGGCGGAGGTGATTTTGATGCACGACCGCATCGACAACTTCCTCGCGGCGGCGCGGCTCAGCCGCCGGGCGCGCGCCATCATCCGCCAGAATTTGGCCCTCTCCCTCGGGGTGGTCCTCGTGATGGTCGTAGCCACCACCATCGGAGCCGTGCCGCTGTCCATCGGCGTCGCAGCCCACGAGGGGAGCACGCTAATCGTGTGCCTGAATTCCCTTCGTTTGCTCTTCGGGCGGGCCGGGTAACTTTTATTCTCGCCAAGCCGTCCACGCCCTCAGGTCCCTCGTTCCCCCTCCGCGGATGAACCCCACGATCGTCCCGCTGCTTCTGAGCGCCGCCGGCCTTTTCCTAGCGGGGTGCACGCTCCCGTCCTCCCGCCGGGTCGTTCCCGCGGGGCAGGCGAACGTCCTGCAACGGAGCGACCTGGGCGTGGTCACCAGCGTGCGGGAGGTGAACATCGAGGGCCGGCGCACTGGCCTCGGCACCCTCGGCGGCGGGATGGTGGGGGCGGCGGCGGGCAGCGGGGGCCGGGGCGTGGGCGGCGCCCTGGTGCAGGCCTCGGCAGCGGTGGCTGGCGCGGTGGTGGGACAGGCGGTGGAGGAAGCGGCGACGCGCCAGCGGGCGCAAGAAATCACCGTGCGGCTGGAGGACGGCAGCACGGTGACGGTGGTGCAGGAGGCCTCGACGGGGCTGTTTAGGGACGGCGACCGAGTGCGGGTGCTGCACGGCGGCGGTCAGGCCCGGGTGACGATGGCGGTGCCCTGAGGGTACCACCGCAGTTTCACCGATGTATGCTTCCCTCGTGCCGGATTTGGGTCAGGTGGCGCTCGCCGTGCGGGATGTGGCGGTGGCGAAGCGGTTTTTCGCGGAGGTGCTGGGCCTGCGGCCGCTCTTTTATGCGGGTGCCCGGCTTTCGTTCCTCGGGTTGGGCGCGGTCTGGCTGATGCTCACGGTGCCGGATCGGACGGGGGAGGCAGGGCGCAACTCCGTGTTATAGTATCGGGTTGCGGGACTGGAGGAGTAGGATCTGCGCGTGGTGGCGGGTGGGGCGGTTCCGGAGCGGGCGCCTGGGCTGGCGGCACGGTTGTCGGATCACGAACTCTTGCCGGCTTTCGTACGCGACCCCGATGGCAATCTGGTGGGCCGGGG
>Ga0194124_10001247_pt1 | contig 32934 bp, 30 predicted proteins | sample TA2KigCas0mmetaG_FD_148605 | JGI IMG/M metagenome (GOLD analysis project Ga0194124, IMG submission 148605) | Freshwater microbial communities from Lake Tanganyika, Tanzania - TA2015031 Kigoma Deep Cast 0m | ecosystem: Environmental > Aquatic > Freshwater > Lake | place: Tanzania: Lake...
AAAAAAAGGCATACGAGTTTTGCATCTGTTGAGGTAACACCTGAAATTGATGAAACAGTAGAAGTGGAGATTAGACAAGAAGATTTAAAGGTTGATACGTATAGGTCTTCAGGAGCTGGTGGTCAGCATGTCAATACCACCGATTCAGCTGTCCGCATGACTCACCTCCCAACAGGATTTGTTGTAACATGCCAAAATGAGAGAAGTCAGATACAAAATCGTGAGATGTGTTTAAAAATGTTAAAAGCCAAGATCTATCAGCAAAAAGTTGAAGAGAGAGCTCAAGCCTTAAAGAGTTTACAAGGAGATAAAAAGGAGAACTCCTGGGGTTCTCAGATTCGTAACTATGTTTTTCAGCCATATACACTTGTGAAGGATGCAAGAACAAAATATGAAGTCGGTGATGTAGGATCTGTTATGGATGGGAATATTGATGGATTTGTAGAAGCTTACTTGAAGGAGTTTGGTTAGATGAGTAATACTCTTACAGAAGAGACTACGTATGACATAAGATATAGCACAATCGCAGATGAGCCTTTTTTAAAAGAGTGGGTCTTAGTGCCGGAAATGAGAAAATGGTATCCACCCTCATCAAATATTGATGTGGAAGGATTTGTTCGAAATTGGATCGGATTTTCTAGGTACAAATGCAGTTTAACAGCAGTTTATAACTCTCTTCCTGTAGGGGTAGCAACTATTTTTTTAATGCCATATGTAAAAGTTGCTCATTTATCGATGCTGTATGTTGCGGTTGATCCAAAGTTGCAAAGAAAAGGGATTGGAACTTCTTTGTTGAAAAATATTTTACATTTAGCAAAGACGAAATTTCCAAGGATAGAATCGATGCACGTTGAGCTTTTTGAAAACTCTCCTCTTATAGGGTTATTAGAAAAATCTGGATTTAAGAAAATCATTCGACAAGAAAATTACGTAAAACTTCCTGAAGGGTTTAGGGCTAGAGAAGTTTTAGAAATTCATTTGAGGTAAGAGATGGCAAAAGAGTGGTATTCGGACATAAAAATACGAGTGATGGTTGACGCTGATCTTTTTTACTTAAAAAAATGGTTGATGGATCCGGTTGTTTTGGGGTGGTTTCCCATGAGTAATTTGGCTGAAGTTGAAGATGCTTTGAAGGTGTGGCAAGCTTATGCAAGACAAAGCTCTGCTTTTACTGCGGAAGTCAATGGAATACCTTTTTGTGTTGTAAATTTATACATTCAACCTTACGAAAAAACAAAACAACAATGCCTTTTTGCTATCGTTGTTGGAGAAGAACATAGAGGAAAAGGTGTTGGAACAAGACTTTTAACATATGTGATGCATGAGGCAAAGCATAAATTTGGAATTAAATTACTGCACTTAGAAGTGTATGAAGGCAATCCTGCATATCATCTCTACTATAGATTAGGATTTAGGGAGTATGGAAAACATGAAAGGTTTTTAAAAGAGGCGGATGGCTCATATCACTCTAAAGTATTAATGCAAATAGATTTAGAAAAATCAGAGGTGTGAAGGTATGGCTGGGCATAGTAAATGGGCGAATATTAAACATAAAAAAGAGAGAGCAGATGCGAAAAAAGGGAAGGCTTTTTCTAAAGTTACAAAAGAAATCATTACCGCTGTCAAGCAAGGTGGATCTGATCCTAAAACAAATGCGAAATTGAGACTTGCTATTTTGAAAGCAAAAGAGGTGAATTTACCGAATGAAAATATCGAAAGAAATATTAAAAAAGCAGAAGCTAGCGATGTGCAGTATGAAACAATTACCTATGAGCTTTATGGGTATGGTGGGGTAGGAATTATTTGTGAAGCGATGACAGATAATAAAAACAGAACCTATTCAGACATTAGAATCGCAACAAATAAGAGAGGGGGAGTAATTGCAAATCCGGGGGCTGTAAGCTATCAATTTGATCAAAAAGGAATTTTGCAGATACCAAAAAGTGGAATTGATCCCGATCTACTTTTATTAGAAGTGTTAGAAAAAGGTGGCGAAGATTTTCAAGATGAAGAAGAGGCCTATTTTATAATTACTGCCCCAGATCAGCTCTACCAAGTTAAAGAGGGTCTTGAAAAAGCTGGTTATAAAGCAGCAGAAGCAAATATTGAAATGATTCCAAAAATGCTTGTCGCATGTGATGAAGAGGCTAAGAAGAATAATGAGGCGTTGATTGAGTGGCTAGAAGGGATTGATGACGTCGATGAGGTCTATCACAATATGGAAATGTAGAAGATTTAGCTACATCCGCAAGACCATCTTGAAAAAAAGTGACCCGACTTCTACGGGTCATTCACTACCCAAAATTTAACCGACTAAAATTTAAACTCAAAAGAGTATAAAATGAGCATAACTCTATTTCTGATGAGATTTCAATTCTAAAGGATTGGCTACGTGGTAGTGAAGGGAATGGTCGCTTAAAGGGGTTCCTTTGACGAGAAAAGCGATTCGTTTTGTGTTTTTTCTTGAAAGAAAGGAGAGTGAAACGGTTTTAAAATCTTCATAAGATAGATGTTCACATGCTTTAATAATTTTAGATTTTCTAATAAAGTCGCCCCTCCAAGTAAAAGCTAGAGTATTTAATTCGTTTGCATAAGAAGAGAGGTTTTCTGGAGATTTAGAAAGAGTTGTCATAAGAGATTGCTTAATAGACTGAAATCTCTCTTCAGGGATATAGGTTTCAAAATTATGGGTAAAATCTTCTAAAAAGAGTTCAAATCTTGCTAGAAGCTCTTCTGGTGGGTGAGTTGCTGAGTGCACTGCAAAAAAGAGTAAGAGATCATTTTCTTCCTCTTTTCCCCAGCTTTGCGCAATATAGGCAATTTGTTGCTTTGTTCTAAGTGTATTAAAAAATGCTTCTGAGGTCGCTTTTGCAAGAATTTTTTCAGCAGCTATAGATTTAGGGCTTGTCTCATTTAGTTGGAGCATTAAAATAGCTGCATTTCCCTGTAAATCAGTAGAGGATTTAATTGTGAAAGGACCTAAGCCCTCTGGTAGAGTGAGAATTTTTTTCTTGTTATGCTCGTTTTCAGGGTAAATGGAGGCAGAGAGGTTTGTTACAATTTGCTTCCAAACTGCTTCTGCGTTAGAAGAATCGATATTGCCTGCAATAACTCCTTCTAAGTAAGCTTTTGCAAAGAGTTGTTCCTGAAAATTTATAAACTCTTCGTATGTAATTTCTCGAAGCGTTTCTATTTGCTCTTTACTTAAAGGGTAGTTGTCATAGAGCATATTTAATAAAAGGCTTTTTGCTTGCAAGTAGGGAAGTGTCAGGCTTTGGTTTTCATACGTGTTTAATAGCTCATCTTTTATTAGGTCAAAATCTTCTTTAGTTGGTGTGTTGTTTTTAAGGGCTTGCATTAAAGTCGATGTGAGAGCGCCAATTTTATCGGAGTAGCCGTCAACTGAGATGTGTAATTTTAAGTCTGATTTTGAAAAATAGGCAGAAAGGCCTGCTCTATTTGCAGAAAATAGTGTCGGTGTTAATTTTCTGTGAAGGTGCAAAACAAAAAGATCTGCTTGTACTAAACTTTTTGTTTGTGCATTCAGTAGGGGAGATTTAACATCAACTTGAATTGATACTGAGGGAACTAAATAGTATGTGTCTTTTGCATAATAACATTTTCCAAAACTATCTTCTACAAGTAGCTTTGGCATCTCTAAAAGGTTTTCTTTTTGCTGTGAAAGTATTGATAAATTGCTTGGAATAAAACTATTTGGCGAAGACAATCCTAGTTTTGTATTAATAGAGGGTTCATTCCAAAGAACTTTTTTTTGTTCATCAATTTTTACAACCGTGTAGTTGGCTCCAAGCCATTTCTCTTTTCTGTCCAATTTTTGTTTCGTCAACTCAGAAGGAGCAACAACAAAAAAAGCCGTATTTTCTGGCGTCATTTTAGAAAGAACTGATTGAATAGCTTTTGGTTTATACTTGTGGATAGAGACGTTTTTCTGCGGGAATGTTGCAAGAGATTCATCAATCATAATATCTGCAAGTTTTGAGGCGTATTCAAAGGCAGAATAGCGTGACTGCCATTGATAATCAATATCAGCCATTTTTTTGTATTCGTTGAATAGATGAGGGGGGATTGAGGATTGTTTTAAACAATTAATCGTTTGAAAAACTTTTGCGTAAACTTCGTCTAGATGAAGAAGGCCTGTTTTTGTTAAATCAATGGATAAAGTGAGTAAGACAAGATCTTTTCCAAGACGATCACTTTCGGCAAAAAGAGCTTCGATTAGAGACTCTTTACGAAGAGATTCGAAAAGAGTGTTATCTCCTTTTGCATTCAGTGTGTAGGCGATTAGCTCTGGTAGTTTAGCATCGTTATCGTAAAGCGCCTCTTTTGGCATCTCCCAAACTAAAGAGGTTCTTTTTAAATTTTGAATCGGCTCAATATAGGTGATGTGACCTTTTTGCATAGGTGATAAAAGAGTTTCAGAAGAGGGCTTTACTTGTTTGGTTGCAAGAATTGGAGAGAAGGTTGATGTTGTCAGAGCGACTAAATTTTCTAAAGGCTCTTTTGAATAAATTACAAGGTGCATTTGATTTGCAGTGTAATTTTTTTGAAACCAAGTTTTTAGATTCTCAATAGAGATAATACTTAGAGTCTCTGCTGTTCCGGTGCTGAACTTACTCATGGGATTTTTGGGATTTGCAGTCTCTTTAAGAACCATGAATTCACGCCAACCATCATTTTCTACATTTTTTAAATGCTCTTGATTGACTGCATGAAGTTCTCTTTTGACTGCATCCTCTTTAAAAAGAGGATTTATAAAAAACCCTGAAAAAATATCTAGTGTATCTTGAAAATTTTCATGATTGATTGAGAACATATAGACTGTGCGGTCTGGTTTCGTGTATGCATTTGTGCTTCCGCCATTATCAATAATTTTTTGCCAAAAAAGATTTTCATCAGGATATTTTTGTGAGCCCATAAAAAGCATGTGTTCACAAAAGTGCGCCATTCCGGGATATTCATCGGGATCATTAGATGACCCTGTTTCAACAGAGAGAGCTGCAGCCGATTGATTAGCCTCTGGATCTGAGATTAAATAAGCTTCAAGACCGTTTTCTAAACGGATTTTTACAGATTTTCTGTTTTTTAGAGAGGGAGTTAATATTTGTAGGGTGTTTTGATCTTCAACGATTTCATAAGAAAAAGCGTGTAAGCCGCACGTAATAAATGAAATTAGCGCCAATTTTAACATGGAAAACCCTCCATAGATGCTGTTTTTTAACTAGGCATTACTAGCCCGGAAAATTCCTATACATGTCTGAGACGAGACCATAAATATATTGAGCTCTAAAACTTTTTCTCTCAGCTTTATCTGTTGTATCAGAATTAGGGAAATTTTCCATATCAATTTCTTTTCCGAAATCCAAATAAATCGCAGCCTCATTTGTACTTCTTTTTTCACCTAAATCAATTTGGAGATCTTCTGGAGGGGGAAGCATGTCGTGTGTTGATAGTGCTAATGGAAAGTAGTGTGTTAACGATTTTGCTTTTCTCCCTAAAAGATACATCAGTTCAATGCTTTGTTGATCAAAATTTGCAACTCTTACGATTTTATTTTCATCTGGCCTGTCTCTTCCTCCACTTGGGAAAATCATGATGCACTTGCCACCTTCATCTAAATGTTGTCCAAGTCGCAGCATAGTCTGTTTGTTGTGTTCGAGCATCTTTGTTTTTCTATCGGGATAGACATCGAAGTATTTTTTGGAATAGACGCAAAAGAGATTGATTCCCAAGCTAAAAGGAACTGCTAAAGCATCAGTAACAACTCTTTCACCAGCTACGTAGGCAATTTTTTCAGAAAGAGATGGGAACTGTTTTTCTAACAGCAAATTAATTGCTTGCGGATCGGCCTCTGTTTGGTGATTTGCAAAGATGATGACATTCTCTTTTTTTTCTAAAATCGAAACGATTGCGTCGAGATTTTCTTTGCCAAAGAGCTTAGAACGTGGGAAATCTATTAAGGGTCTAAAAAGAGTTAATCCGAGCGCAAAGTGGTCAAATGGCGCTCTTAAAGCTTCGTGATACGCTTCAAATTCATATGGCGATTTGATCTGCCTTAAAACTTGCCTAGCGTAATCAGTTAGATGTGTTTCATAAAACTCTTTATCTAACCCTTTTTCAGAGATAATCTTTTCAAAGTTATCAAGAAAGCCTTCCATGATTTTCCAGTATTTATTTCCTGGTGCTTCTACTTCAAAAGGCTTTATGATATCTTTGAAAGGTTTTTTAATACTCAAGTTGTTTCCCGTTTGTACTTGAAAATATTTGGAAGTCGTTTAAATGAAGCAAATCGTTTGTTTTAAAATTAATTGTAGCATTGAGTTTTGCTGCCATTTTTTCAAAGTACTTTTTATCTGTATGCTCCAAAAAGTGGTCAAGTTCAGGGTGAACAGCGACATCTAACGTGTATTCTTCGTGTTGTAAAATAATTTCTCTCAAAGAGCGTTCAAGTTCAATAGAAATACTTTCGAAATTTTTAATAATTCCTTTTCCAGAGCAGTAAGGGCAGTCGGTAAAAAGAGTTTGCATAAGAGATTCTTTATTTCTTTGGCGAGTCATTTCTACAAGACCAAATTCACTCATTCCGAGTATTGTGCACTTTGCAGAATCTTCCTTCATCGCCTCTTTTAACCGGTCTAACACTCTTCTTTGGTTTTTTCTCGATCTCATGTCAATAAAATCACAAACAATTAATCCACCAACATTTCTGATTCGTAGTTGTCTTGCAATCTCTTCTGCGGCTTCCATATTAATTTTTACTAAAGCCTCTTCAACATCAGTAGAGCCTTCATTTTTTTGGCTCCTACCTGAATTGACATCAATTGTATGCATCGCCTCTGTTTTATCAAAAAAGAGATAGCCACCAGAGGGGAGCCAAATTTTTCTAGCAAGAGCTCGTTCAATCTCTTTTTCTACATTAAACCTTTTGTACATCGGGATTTTATCTCGATAAAGCTCTATTTTAAGAGATTGATCTTCATCTTTATACCTGTTGTACATTTTTAGGCAGGTCGCATATGTCTGATGATTATCAATTAAAATACGATCAAACTTTTTATCAAGAGCGGTCATGATAGCTCTTTTAATAAGATCAGACTCTCTATAAAGACAAACAGGGCCATCAGCTTTCTGAAACGTCTCTATAATTTTATTCCATGTTTCAACAAGCTCATGAGCCTCATCGATGAGTTGGTCTGTTGAAGCAAGCGTGCTTGCTGTTCTACAAATTAGACCCATATCTGTCGGCATTTCAAAAGACTTAATGATCTGTTTTAAGCGATCTCTCATAGCTGGATCTGAAATCTTTCTTGAAACTCCTTTTTGAGAAGTATTTGGAAGTAAGACAAGATAGCGTCCTGGGATAGAGACATTAGAAGTAAGTCTTGCGCCCTTGCTCCCAATCGCTTCTTTAACAACTTGAACTAGAACAGTTTGCTCGGGCATCAAAATTTTTGAGATATCGCTTTCTTTGGTCTCTGTCGCTTTGTATGTTGAGGGGTCGTAATCCCAATCAAAGTCCATATCAAACAGTTCTTGAAATTTTTGCGTATTTTCTACGATATCTGAGATGTGAATAAAGCCATTTTCACCCTCGCCAATATTGATAAAGGCAGATTGAATGTTACGTAAAATATTTGTAACACGCCCTCTATAAATATTTCCGGTAATTTGTCTATTTTTTTTTCGTTCAACAACAAGCTCTTGCAACCTTCGATTAACAAGGGTCGCCATTCGAGTCTCTTTAGATTCTATGTTTAAAAGAATTTCTTTCATGAATAAATTAATTTTTCTCCATTAGGTTTGGGTCAGAATGTACTGACCCATGATTCAAAAGCGGTAGATTTTCAATCTATAGTTTGAATTTTTTTAGTATACGGAAAAAAAGATTATTCCTAAGCGTCTTTTTCAGTATGGTAGCTTCTTCCTTTGTAGTGGCCGCATGAAGGGCATACATGGTGAGGAAGAATTGCATTTCTACAGTTTAAACAAACAGTAGTTGCTTTCGGCTTTTTAGCTAAATGTGCGAGTTTGCTGTTTTTTCGAGCGTTTGAGTGACGGCCACGGGGAACTGCCATTTTTAGGTCTCCTTCAAAGTTAAGACGGATTCTTGTTTGAAATATTTATTTAAGTCTTTGCGCATAGGGCATCCTCCCTCGCACTCTCCGTACAAAGGAATTTCTAATAAAATAGCATCTCTTAAAGGCTCTTTTAGATCAAAAATTTTTGAAGGGATGCTCTCTATCTCCTCTGTAATGTAGAGCCCTTTTAAAGAAAAGGGGAGAAGAATTAGCTCATTGCAAATTTTACAAAAGGTTTGATAGTGGGTTGATAGGTTTAATGAGAGGATAAGATGGCTATCTGCTAAATAAGCGGTACCATTAAAAGAGATCTTTTCAGGAAAAAAAAGATTCCCATCAGTTACTTCTAAAAAGCTTGGATCAACGCTTTCCTCTATGAGTTCTACGTTCCCTTCAGTCAAACGGTCAATGTAAATATTAAAGACTTCTTGCATAATGGAGGCAATTGTAGGCTATAGTCTCTTAAATATCCAGAAGAAGATTTGTAAGGATATGAGAACTTTTAGACGAAAAAGAGTGCTCTTCTAAAATTTTTTTGACTAAATTACACCCTGCAATGCTCCATTCTTTAAGCTCTTTTGCTGTGCAAAAATTTTTAATCTCTCTTTCCACATGATCTAATTTAGCAAAAGAGCCGACATATTCGGGGAAAACTCTTCTTCTCGCTAAAAGATTTACAAGAGAGTAGTGGGGGAGAAACACTTTAAAAACACGGCTTAAAAGAAATTCTTCTATTTTTGGAAGGGGGAAGGTTGTAATTGTAGGAACATTAAAAAAAGCAAGTTCTAAATTGACAGTGCCGAGCTTTGACAAGGCAAAATCTGCTTTTTGCATCAGTTCAAATCGGTTTTCTGGAAAAACTAGGGTTGCTTCTAAATTGGATTCTTTCAAAATTTTTTCTATGAGAGGGAGTATTTTTTTCGAAGCGACGCTGATAGCAATTTGGTGAGAGGTGATGTTTTTAAGAGCTTTTAGTTGTAGGGTAAGATTTAGACATGTCTCTTTTTTTCTACTTCCTGGAAATAAGGCAATAATCGGCTTATCACCTAGAAAACAAACCTCATTTTGTGGTTTGTAATCTTTTAGTTCATCAATAAGGGGGTGTCCTACATATTCAACTCTAAGAGATGAGGCGGTGAAGTAAGATTTTTCAAAAGGAAGTATAGAGAGCAAAATATCGAAATTTTTTTCGAGAATTTTTATTCTAGAACTTCTCCATGCCCAAACACTAGGAGAGACTAATTGTGCAATTTTCCCTTTAAACCCTTTTTTTCGAAGAGATTTAGCAAGAAGAAGGCTAAATTCAGCGTTATCAATAAGTAAAACGACTTTAGGATTCTTTTTTAAAATCGTTTTTTTAATTTTATGGAAAAGAAAAATAAAGCGTGGCAGAGATTTTAAAACATCTACAAAGCCCATTACACCGAAAGAATCTATAGAGAAAAGCTCTTTAGCGCCAATCTCTTTTAATTTAGGGCCAATAACTCCTTCAATCGAAAATTGTTTTGAAAGGGGGGCTAAAACTTTTGCACCGATTGCATCACCGCTCTTTTCGCCAGCTACAACAAATAAACTCATCGTCTTCTAGGTTTTCTATAGGGCCGTCTTTGATGTTTTTTCCAAAAAAAGTCCCACTCTTCGTAAAGGGTTTGTAATCCTGGTTCGATTCGGCTCCGTAATTCGAAAAATTGGAGGGCTAAGTGAAAATCGGGAATTGCAGGAATTTTTTGACGCATCCCTTTTTTCTTTTCGAGTGGAGTAAAACGGAATTGAGAAGTTAAGATAGCCGACATGTTAAAAAGGAGTTTTTTCGGAAGAATTAGAAAGGGGGCAAAGGCGTCTTTTATGATGAATGCAGATTCCTCTCCGATTTCTCCAAGATGCATCGCTTTTTCTCTTCCCTCGTGTAAGAGTCTTAAGTGTCTTTCAAGAATCGGAAAAACAAGAGCGGATATAAAAACTGGACGTTGGACATTTTTCTTTGATTCGTTTAAGACAATCGAGTCAAGCTCTTGTAAAAATTCAAATACGTCTTCATCGCCGCCTTGTTCAAAAGATTCTGAAATCTTCGGAAGAAGAAGTTTTAGAAAGCCGTGCTCTTTTAAAAGCTTCATAAAAGGGTCTGCAAAACCAGATTCAAGCATTCGAAGAAGCTCTTCTAACACTCTAGGCCCTGAGCTTTTTAAAATTTCACCTCTGCAATCAAAAAGAGCTTGGATAGAGCTCTGTTCAATATTTACACCAAATCGTGCTCGGAATTTTAACAAACGAATCATTCTCACGGGGTCTTGTTTAAAGCGGACATGGGGATTGCCGATTGTACGAAGAAGGCATTTTTTTGCATCTTCATAGCCGTTTACATAATCGATAATTGTTTCATTTTGGGGGTCATAAAAAAGACCATTGATTGTAAAGTCACGCCTTAAAACATCCTCTTCTTCTCCACCCCACTCATTGTCTTCAATGATTAAAGCTTCGTTAGAGTTATCTCCTTTTCGGAAGGTGGAGACTTCTAAAATTTTATTTCCAATATGGACGTGGGCTAAGCGAAATCGTTTCCCAATGAGAAAGCATCTATTAAAAAGTTTTTTAATTTCTTCAGGTTTTGCAGAGGTGGAGATATCAAAATCTTTAGGAGGTTTACCTAAAAGAAGGTCTCTAACAGATCCCCCAACAATATAGGCTGTGTAGCCTGCATTTTTAAGGGTCTCTGTGACGATAAGAGCTGCGGGATCTATTTTATCTTTAGTTATTTTATGTTCAGATTTTTTATATATTTGGGGCATTGTCGTACTGCTTCTGCTTGATATTATTTGAAAGAGCAAGATATCATATTTAGTGCGATTATGAAAATGAAAACCTTTATAGCTTCACTTTTAATTGGGGGTACAGCTCTTGGAGCGGGTATGCTTGCCTTGCCCATAGCAACAGCTGGAGGGGGGATTATCCCGTCTTGGACCATTTATTTTCTCTCTTGGGTATTTAGCATCGCAACAGGTCTTCTTTTTGTAGAAATTGGTCTTTGGCTTCCGAAACATGCAAATATAGTCTCAATGGCAAAAACTCTTTTAGGAAACAAAGGAAAGTGGGTTGCCTGGGCTCTTTACATATTTCTTTTTTACAGCTTGACTGTAGCATACGTTGCAGGTGGAGGGCGACTTATTTCAATTTCGCTTTTTGGTGAAGTTTCTCCAGCAATTTGTATTATTTTGTTTACTCTTGTTTTTGGCTTAAGTGTCTACCTTGGAACAAAAGTTGCAGGGCGTGTAAATGGTGTTTTAATGGCAGGCCTTATTATTTCATATTTAGGCTTTGTCTTTTTTGGTATCCAAAAAATCGATTTTTCAATGATGCAAGTGTGGGGGTGGAAAGGGGCGGTTTTAGGCCTTCCTATTATTTTTACTTCGTTTAGCTACCAAGGCACGGTCCCAAGTATCTTAGACTACTTAGAAAGAGATGGAAAAAGAACAAGGTTTGCAATTATTTGTGGAACAACAATACCTTTTCTTGCATATATTGTTTGGGATTTGATTATTAAAGGTGTAGTTCCTATTGAAGGGCCTCATGGATTGCTTGCAGCGAGAGCTTCAGGGGCAAGTGCGGTAGAGCCTTTAAAATATGTCATACAAAATGCAAAAATTCCAATACTCGGAAACTTTTTCGCATTTTTTGCTCTTACAACCTCATTTATCGGTGTAACCTTAGGGCTTTTTGATTTCTTAAAAGATTCATTACACCTAAAAAAAACAGAATTAAATAAATTTTTTTTAACTTTGTTGGTTTATGTTCCACCTGTTTTGGTTGCGATTACAAATCCTTTGATTTTTTTAAGCGCGCTTGGCTATGCGGGGGGGTTTGGATGTGCTATTCTTCTCGGGTTTTTGCCAACTTTAATGGTATGGGTAGGGCGTTATAAGAAAGGGTACTCGCTCGATCACAAGCTCTGTATAGGTGGTAGAGGGACTTTGATTCTTCTTTTTCTTTTTGTCTTTTTTGAAATTTTTGTGCAAATTATTCAAAAAATAGTATAAAAAATAATTTAATTCAGTCTATTTAAAATAAAAATTATTTTAAAAAAAGCTTGCTTCTATTTTTTGTGGTATAATTAAAACTTAATAATTAAGGATTAATTATGTCTATTGTTAATGATGTTTTTTCGGCTAGCGCTGAGATAGGATTCTACTCTGCTAAAGAGGAGGCTCTATCTAGAGTACACGAATCTATTTATGGTATTAAGGCAAAGGTTTTCGAAAAAGTTTCTGCGGGCGTAAGTTTTATTCCAAAAGTAACTAAACTAGTTGGAGCGAAAAAAACCCCACTTCTAGAGAGGGTTGAAAAGCAGTTTGAAGATCAGATTGAAGAGGCTAAAGGAAGAGAGGCAGAGGAGAGAATCAAAGCTAAATATTACAGAAAGGCTAAAATAACCGGTTTGGCTGTTGCTGCTGGAACAAAGCTTCTTCCTCCGCTTGAGAACTTATCTTCATTAAGCCCGCCTGAGGTGTTTCATTTAGAGGGTGGTCGTTTGAGTGAATTAGCAGGCTCTTTTTATTTTCCCGATGTCGATTTTCCTCAACTAAGTGATTCCAGAGGTGAAAGCCGATTTAATTTCTCTTATTTGAAGAGGCTAAAACCCTCTTCTCAGACTCTTTCTAGAGTTTCTGAAGGTGTTTCTAAAGTTGCAACTGTTGTATCGGAGGGTGCTTCGAAAGTTGCAACCCTTGCTTTAGAGAATAAGTATGTGGGTAAAGCTTTTTCATATGGAGCGGAAAAAGGAGTTGAAATGGGGGTTTCAGCGATTGTTGATCAAGGAGTAGATAGTGCAATAGCTCCTCTGGAAGAGAGTATGGAAGAGGGGGCAGGAGATGTTGAAGCTAAAGTTCGATCCCCGCTTGATTGTTGCTGCGTAAAAAGAGATGTCGATGAGTGTATCTCAGATGTTAAAACGGTAGTTTTGTTTAGGACAAGAGGTTGTAGAAATTCTAGTGCGGATTGTGTTCACGAGGCCAAAAGCGTTATTAGACAAAAAGTTTTTGGTCTAATCAGCTTTTTTACTCACTGCTGTAGCTATTAGTGCCTCTATGGTTTTTTTTTGAGGGTCGAGCAGAGCGTAATCTGTAAAGTTACTTAACAATTATCTCTTTTTTGAATTTAGGAGAGTGCCTCTGAGTGAAAATTCATTTTTAAAAAAGTATCTTTCCAGTGGTAGTGATCGAGCAAACCATCACTCGTTCTTTCCAAAAGAGAGTAGGCTATAAAGAGAGCTTCAATGGAGGCAAGACCCCTTTCTGGGTCATCGCATGAATCTTGGCGCCTTGGGTAGGCTGTCTTGAAGTGATTCGGCAAAGACCTTTTGATAAGAGGCTCTTTTATGCTATTTGTCATTTTTTTTGCATAATTCCATGTGCCATCAATTAAAAATATTCCAAATGTTTTGTCTTTTTCTGAAAGAAGCGGTGCATTCATATCTAATAAAATATAATTTGAAAGAGGTGGTAGAGAGTCTTTGGGATAGGTGAAAAACTGCATGTCGTCTCTATTTTCTAACCCACGAAGGCTACACTTTTTTAAATTTTCTTTTCTATGTCTCAAGATAATTGTAGGAAGAAAAGATAGCATTTTCCATAATCCATTTTTTTTATGAGGTTACGATTTAATGAAACGTGTTTTTTTAATTTCATCTCTTTGGTTTAAGTTGCTTGCTAGTTTACCATTAGTTTTGGATTTTCAGAAAGGAGAGGAAATAGCAAGCCTTTATGAAAAGCCTTTGGCAGTTATTCATAAGCTAGACTCTCTTACTAACGATAAGTTATTTGTTGAAGAGGTTGCAAATGAATTTTTATTTGTAGAAGAGGATGAATTTGATTGTGACATTCCTATACTTATTCTTTTAGATAAGAAAGGTAATGAGATTACCCGTTTGGGGTATGAAGATGCTTCTGCAAAAGAGTTTGCAGATAGACTAAAAAATCGGTTTGGCATGTATCAAAAACTCTGTTTCGATTTTGAAAAAGAGGAGACAGAAAAGGGGCTTGAAAATCTTTATCAAATAGCTGTTGAATTAGGCTCAAAACACTATAAAGATAAAATTGTCGAAAAAGGGTGTCGGCAGACAAACGGTATTTTTTTTCTCTTGGAAAAATATACTTGGTATGTGAATCGTGGGGAAAAAGATAGTCTAGAAGCAAAGGCGATTAAAGAGATGATTCAAGCAAGAGATCCTCTTGATGAAAAAGGAACAAAACTAAGGCTTCTTCTTCTCGATTTCCAAGAGGATAAAAAAGAGGAGATGCAAAACTACTTCAATGAGCATGCAAAAGAGCATGATGAGATGCTTTCGAGATTAGAGCTCATTTTGTAAAATCGGTATGCCACTTTGTTCAGAGTGCTACACGAGTTTAGAAGGGTGAAAAGTTTTTTCCTTTAATAGGGCCTAAGCCAAGTAATTAGCTTAGGGGATTATAGGCTGTCTAATCGAATCTTTCCTGTTTTTTAAAACCTGATTTTATATAATGCCTCCTTTTTAATTTTAATTTATTAAAAATAGAGGTGTTATATGAATGTTGTAAGTGGAAGTCAATCTCTTTTAAATGCCTTAGTGAGGGAGGGGCTTCCCCCTCTGCCACAAGATCTAGCGGTTATCTCTTCTTTCTATTTACCAGCTTTATACTTAAGGTGCTGCCATGATAGAGAGTTTGCAAGCTTTGCAGAAACTGCCCCTCACCTTTTTTTATCTGTTTTGGAAAAATATATAGGCGCTATAGGAATGTTACTTAATCCGGACATGATTACATCTTCGAAAAGAGTGTTTCGTGCTCCTGTGGTTCATCTTGAGTTTCAATCCTCAATGGAGAAGCTAATTCAATTGGATGTAAAAAGCTTTTCATACGATGTTGAACCTTTAAGTGACGCTGAGGTTTTTTTAGAGGTTAGAAATTTAGCAGTAAGAGTCTGGGGTTTGGTTAATTACATATTTATTTCAGCAACTATTCCGAGCATCATAGAATTTGCTCGGTTTAGTGAGAAATTGCAAGTTACAGTTTCTCCTTTTTTCACTTATTTAGAAAATCCCTCTTTTTCGAATGAAGAGGAGATTGATGTAGGAGATTTATTCGCTTCAGAAGATGATGTTCCCGTTTTAACCTTGCCCTTAGATCTTGGAAAAAAGAAGTATAGCTAGCAAATCGAGTTTTAATGAAGAAAAGAGAGGGGTCTATCTGAGTGTTCTACTAAAATAAGTTCTTTTGGTAGTTCAAAAAGGAATCTTGACGGGTTTGTTGGTTTTTCTTTTCCGTGAACTGTTCTATTTTTTGCCATGCTGATTGTGAGGTATTTTTTAGCTCTTGTAATTGCAACATAAAATAGACGTCTTTCTTCTTCGAGATTGCCTTCCAGAAGGCTTTTCTCGTGGGGGAGATACCGATCTTCAATTGCTACAAGAAAGCAGGCGGTGAATTCAAGTCCTTTAGCGCTATGAAAAGTAAGTAGATTGACTCTGTCTTGGCTTCTCTCTTTCTTGTTGTATTTTAACCCGTCTAAAGCATTCATGCTTAAAAAATCGTGCAGCGAGAGATTCTCTTCATTTTCTGTCATTGAGATGAGGGTTTGAATGTTTTCCCACTTAAATTCGATTGCTTTTTCAGATTTAAACTCATCTTTTAAAGCCTCTTTGATTTGAATTTTTTCAACAAACCATTTCATCGCCTCTGTGAGAGGTTTTGTCTCAAAAACCTGTTTTGCCTCAGTCATAAGTTTGATAAAGTTTTGAACTCCTGCTTTTGCTTGTGGCGAAAGTGATGAGTTGTCAGCTTGGTGCAAAACTTCAAAGAGTGGAAGTTTTAGTGTTTTGCTCATTTGGTTGAGAATTTCAATCGCATGAATAGATATGCCTCTTTTAGGGTAGTTTAGAATCCTTAAAAGGGGTGTGTGGTCTTTTGGATTTACAAGAACTTTCAAGTAGGCTACCACATCTTTAATCTCAGCTCTTTCATTAAATTCCATTCCTTGAACAACGCGGTAAGGAATGCCTCTGACAAATTTATCACCATCTTTATAAGGTGCTTGCAATAAAGCCATTTCAAAAGGTCTTGAAAGAGTGTTGGACCTATAGAGAATAGCAAAATCTTTCCAAGCAAGCCCTTTTTCATGTCTTAGTCGCAATATGCGATCAATCACTGCGTGTGCCTCTTCTCTGTCATTATGAGCGTGGAAAAGATGGATTTGATCGCCTACAAAAGAGCTGCTCCAAAGTGTTTTTTCATGTCGCTCTTGGTTATTTCGGATCACAGCATTTGCCGCATCAAGAATCGTTTTCGTGCTTCGATAGTTTTGTTCAAGCTTCACAATTGCATGATGGTTGAACTCTAAAATGTGTTTTACTTTTGCCCCTCTCCAGCTATAGATAGATTGATCATCATCGCCTACTACAAAAAGGTTGCCATATTTTCTTGCGAGCAGATCTGCAAGAGCAAACTGGGTTTCGTTAGTATCTTGGTACTCATCAATCATGATGTATTTAAATCGATCTTGATACTTTTCTAAAAGAGAGGGGACTTTTTGAAAAAGTTCCAAAGTTAGTGTTAAAAGTCCTTCAAAATCAACAGCATTGTATGCTTTCAACGATTTCATAAACTCAGAAATAAGAACTTCTGCTTCAATATCCTCTTTTTCATGCTCAATTTTTAACTGCTTTTCTAATGTAAGAAGAAGCCTTTCTCGATCCTTTTCGTCATAAACTGTGAATGTGTTGGTGTAGCCTAAATGATGGATTTCTTGCTTAAGAACCCAAAAGCAAAAGCTGTGAAATGTCGAAAGGGTAACTTCTTTTGCAACTTGAGGACTTACATATTTTGCAATCCGAGCCCGCATCTCTTCAGCTGCTTTATTTGTAAAAGTAAGACCTAAAATGGCGCTTGGAGGAACTAAGTGATTAGAGAGAAGATTTATGCATCTTTGCACAAGAACAGAAGTTTTTCCACTGCCAGCTCCTGCTAAGACAAGGACCCGTCCTTTAATTGTTTCGATGGCTCTTTTTTGTTCAGGATTGACGTGCATAGAGACCTTTGAACATCTTCTAAAATTGTGTGGTAAGAAATTTTTTCGAGTGGAGCGTGGGGAAGCACTTGAATTTTAATTCCTGTCGGAAGAGTGTGCCCTATTTTCCTAAAAACTTCTCTAACTAATCTTTTAAAATAATTTCGTTGAACAGCGTTACCACCTTTTTTAAAAGCGGTAATTCCTAACCCTAACCCTTCAAATAGGCAAAACATGTAACAAAATTTTACAGAAGATCCGAAAACTTTGGTCCCTTTGACTTTAAGAAGGGTAAAATCGTTTTTAGATAAAGATCTAGCCCGATACGGTAAGCTTGTGGCGGCCTCTAGCTCTTCTTCTTGCGAGAACTGCTCGCCCTGCTTTTGTAGCCATTCTTGCTCGGAATCCATGTGTACGACGTCTTTTTAGTTTGCTTGGTTGGTATGTTCTTTTCATGACAATCTCTTTTGCTTAAATTTATAGGAAAGAGGATAAAGGGGAGAAATATAATTGTCAATAAATCACTCTTTTGATAGCCTAGATTTCCAATTTACACATAGGTACTGGAGTATTTAGATGAAAGTGAGATCTTCCGTAAAAGCGGATCCTCTGAAGGGAGACAGAATCGTCAAAAGGAAAGGACGGGTCTACGTAATTAATAAAAAAGATCCTACACGTAAACAGAGACAGGCTGGTCCTGCAAAGAAAAAGTAGAGATATATGGCTAGAAAATCATTAATTGAAAGAGAAAAGAAAAGAGCTAAATTAGTAGAGCTAAAGTACGAAAAACGTCAAGAGCTCAAAAAAATTATTAGAAGCCTTACAGCTTCTGAAGAAGAGAAAGCGGAAGCTCTCGTTAAAATGGATAAGCTTCCAAAAAATTCTTCACCTATCCGTATCCGTAATCGTTGCCAGCTAACTGGTCGTCCAAGAGGATACTATAGAAAATTCAAAGTTTCTAGACTTTGCTTCCGTGAATTAGCGCTCGAAGGCCTAATTCCAGGAATCGTCAAAGCTTCTTGGTAAATTCTTAGAAGTCTGAAAAGGGGTGATTTCACCCCTTTTTTAGTTAGATTTATGCATTTGTATTTAATAATTGTGATGCTGATTTGATTTGCATTACTGCTTTGAATGTCGCATAAAGAGATGCTATACACACCAATCCTGAAACAACGCTTGCGACTGCTAGAGAACCTACTACCATTCCAGTACCGAAGGTTGCGGGAGTAATTAAAAGTGCGCCAATAGCAGAAATTACGCTAATAGCAAGCCGATAGGTAGCTTGCGTTTCTGTTGTTTATTACACCTATAAATAGTCCGTTCCAAGCCATATTTCCCGCCCCAATTGCTTGTGCGTTATTAGACTCTGCCACACCCGGTATAAAAGCAAGGGCTAGTAATTGAAAATTAGAAACTTTCATATAATGTCCTGTTGTTAGTTGTTGGTGTAGGACAGTATATGAAAAAAAACGAATTAAGATCGATTAAAGAAAGTCAGGGTCTAAGAGGAAGGCGCCATTTTGAAGGTCGGAGATGAGGGTCCAATCAAGAAATTCATCGCACCATATATAAGTTTTTTGATCCATCTTGTTTTCAAGAAGAGTTTTACGTAGTTCTGAGAGCTTTAAAGGGCCGATCACTTTAGAGGAATTATCGATGTAATACCAATCTAGTGTAGAATCTCTAGAGATTCTAGGCATGCTTGGTCCTGCATACATCGAATCGTCTGAAAGGGCAGCCGATTCATTATGGGCTGTTTTGATATCGGGAACTTTGATGTCTTCTTGCTTTTTTTCAGGGGCTTTTGAGGGCAGGAGTAAAAGAAGGAGAAGGCCAAAAAGACTAAAGAATAGCCCGACAAAGAACCAAATAACAGGGTTTCGACCCCGTAGCTTAGCTTGATAGGCGGTTAGGCAACCAATAGTTGTCCAAAACAATAATACTGCAAAACTTGAATAATTCATACCCACTTTCCCCCTAATCGAATCCTAACCATTTGTGTAATATAAGTGAATAAAATATACTGAAGTTAGATAAAAAATTGAAGTTTTTTTAAGACAGAGGAGAGGCAATGAGCCAATTTGACGACCTGGATGTAAAAGAGATTGATCTACCAGATACAATCTTTATTAGAGATATAGAAAGTCGTGTGTTTCAGTCGATTACGATAAAGTGTCTTGAGGATGTTCAAGGGGTTTCTTTGACAGGAGGGACTTTAATAGATAATTTACTGGGGAGAGAGGGCCTAGAAAAAATTAAAGGGGTCTATATAGAGCAAGATATTAAAAATCATTCGGTTAGCATTAAATTAGATGTGAATGTTTTGTATGGGATCTCTTTGCCAGAAAAAGCTGAAGAAATTCAAACAAAAGTTGTAAAAGAAAAAACTAGATTGACTGGACTGCACGTAGCTTGTGTTCACGTAGTATTTAAAAATATTCTTTCCGAGGGGAACTTAGAGGATTTGCTTGGAAAGTCAAAGAGAAAGGAAGAGGGTGGTATAGATAAACTAGCGGATGAATATGCTGAAGAGTTTTAAGGAGGGAGTTTTTTCCGCAATACACTTATTATTAGTGCTTCTTTTGGTTTCTGGGGGCGTGCTACTAATTCTTGGTTCCTTTATGAAAAATCTCCAAAACAGTTTTATTCATATTTTGCTTGCCTATCCAAATTTCTTACTCTCTATAGGTATTGCGATTGGTTTTTTTGGTCTTGTGTTGCTCTTTGGTTTTTACTCGATGTATAAACCAAGATATTATCAAATAGCTATGGGCCAATCGAAAGTGCTTGTTGAAAAAAATATTATTCAAGATTACATCAAAAATTACTGGAATGAGGTTTTCCCGACCGAAAAAGCAGACTTAGATGTAGTTATTCGCTCAAAAGGGGTGATTGAAATTGTCACAACATCTAAAAATCACACATCTCCGTTTTTTTTAGAAAAAGTGCAAAACGAACTTGGTGCCATACTTAAAAATAAGCTCGGCTACGAGGGAAAATTTATTCTTACTTTAATTGAGTAGAAAAAGAAATAAGAGTTTCTCTATCTTTTTTTGTTAAACACTCTACTTTCAAAAGCTCACTCTCAGTTGCTGAAAAAATTCTTTTTACACTGCCAAACTGTTTAAGAAGCGCTTTTTTCTTTAAAGGGCCAATCCCTTGAATTTGATCAAGAAGGCTCAAAGTTGTGCGTTCACTTCTTTTTTTTCTATGGAAAGTGATAGCTTTTCTATGGGCCTCGTCTCTAATTGATTGTAAGAAAAAAAGGAGAGAAGAGTGGGGATTTAAAGAGATGGGCTCATTTTTTCCTCTAATAAATATACGCTCTTTTGTAAGCCCTTTATCGTGACGAGCCTCTTCTTTTGTTAGGGCGATAAGATCTATTGAAACTATTTCGAGCTCTTTAAAAACTTCTAAAATTCTGTTTAGCTGACCCTTGCCACCATCTACGATAATTAGATCGGGTAGATCATTATCAGATAAACCCCTTGTCAATCGTCTTGTAATTACTTCTGCAAGAGCAGAATAATCATCTCCAGATGAGGCAGTTTTAATTTTATACACTCTTGATTTTTTCGGATCTTTTTCTCCGTTTGTAAATGCTGAAAGGCTTGCCACTGCATCAGATCCTGAAATATGTGAGGTGTCAAAGCATTCGATACGTGAGGGAAATCTTGAAAGATTTAAGGGGTCTTTAAGTTCTAAGAGAAGTTCCTCTTTTGAAGAAAGAGAGAGTTTTTCTTGCTCATAGATTGCTTTTGCATTTTCAAATGCAAGATCAATAGCTTTTTTCTTATCCCCTTTTTGCGGTGCAACAACTTTAGAATTAATTAGCTCAGAAACATCTTTTCCGTCTTGGATCTCAATTGGTAACAGAATTTCCTTTGGCGATTTTTCAACGCTGTAGTGTTGGATTAAAAATGACGATAGAAGCTCTTCATCACTTTCTAAGGTTAAAGAAAAGTCGTAGTGTTCGGAATTTATTAAAAAACCGTCTCTATAAATAAGTTTTACTAGTAGGGTATAATGTCCTTTTCGAATGAAATTAATTACATCGCATTCATCAATATCTAGCTGAACAGAAGACTCTTTAGCTTCAGTTACCGATTGTATTTGCTGGATAGTTTTTAAGTAAGCCCCCGCTTTTTCAAATTCCAACGCATCTGAGGCCTCTTGCATCTTTTTTTTAAGATTTGAAAGGACATGTTTTGTTTTCCCTTTAAGAAATCCAATGCTTTCGGCTACAGTTTCATCATACTCTTCTTTGGTGCATTTTCCAACACACGGGGCAATGCATCTTTTGATTGAGTAGAGAAGGCAAGGTCTTTTTCTGCTGCTAAGTTCTTTATCAGAGCACTGTCTTAACGGAAAAATTTTTGTTAAAGTTTCAAAAATGACTCTTGCATGAAGTGCGCTTGTGTAGGGACCAAAGTAGAGTGCATCCTCTTTTTGATTTTCTTTGTAGCGGACTAAGCTTACTTTAGGCCATTTATTTTTGTGATTAATCATTAGCGAAATAAAAGTTTTATCATCTTTTAAGAGGATATTATATTTCGGCTGATGCTTTTTGATTAAATTCCTTTCTAAGAGAAGAGCTTCTTTTTCTGTAAATGTAACAATCGTCTCAATCTCTTCTAGCTGACTTATTAAAAAAGGGATCATCGCTCTAGAATCTTGATTAGAAAAGTATTGTTTGATTCGTTCTCGCAAAATTTTAGCTTTTCCGATGTAGAGAATTTTCCCTTCCCGATTTTTCATCAAATAGACGCCAGGTTTTAGGGGAAATGTGAGAAGTTTTTCAGAGTTCATGTTGAATTTTTAGAAGAAATTGAAATGCTTCAAGAGGCGTTGTTTTATTCAGATCAAGCCCTTTAATTTTTGCTTGAAGATCATCAAGTGGGGCTTCAGAAAATAAAAGGAATTGCTCCTCTTTAGGGATCGCTTTTTTCTTTTGCCATTTTTTATCTTCAAGCTCTGTAAGAAGTTTTTGTGCTCTTTTGATCACGTCATGAGGTAAACCTGCTAATTTAGCAACCTGTATGCCATAACTTTTATCAGCGCCCCCTTCTAAAATTTTATGTAAAAAGATAATGCCATCTTCATTTTCTCCAACAGCTACTCTGTAATTTTTTGCCGTTTTATACTCTGTCTCGAGTTTGGTTAGCTCCCAAAAATGGGTTGCAAAAAGTGTTTTTGTTCCAAGTTTTAAAAGGTGTTCGGCAACAGCTGATGCGATTGCAATACCATCATAAGTGCTTGTCCCTCGTCCTATTTCATCTAAGATGACAAGAGATTTAGTTGTTGCTGTGTGAAGGATGCTTGCCGTTTCAGACATTTCGACCATAAAAGTCGATTGTCCTCGTGCAAGGTCATCGCTTGCGCCGATTCTGCTAAAAACTTTGTCTACAACTCCTATTTTTGCAAAACTTGCTGGGACAAAGCTGCCTATTTGGGCCATAATCACAATTAGGGCAACTTGCCTGATAAATGTAGATTTTCCAGCCATATTCGGTCCCGTGATAAGAGACATGCTTCTTTCAGAGCTTGACAGGTAGGTGTCATTCGGAATAAACATTGCCCCTTTTAGAAAAGTTTCTAAAATTGGGTGTCTTCCAGCTCTAATTTCAATTACATCAGACTCATTTACCTCCGGTTTTTGATACCCTCTATCTCTTGCAACTGCTGCTAGAGAGTAGAGTGTATCAATGAGGGCAATTTTTGATGCAACTTCTTGAATGTTATTTATATAACCAGAAACCTCGTCGCGAAGAGATAAGAAGAGCTCTTTTTCCATTTCGATCATTTTTTCTTCAGCATGAAGAATTTTATGTTCGAATTCTTTCAGTTCAGGGGAAATAAAACGCTCTCCATTAACAAGAGTCTGTCTTTTTTCAAAAGTTAGAGGCATTTTTAAAGCTTGGATCCTGCTAGCTTCGATAAAATAGCCAAATGCTTTGCTATATCCTACTTTTAATGTCTTCATGTCAAGAGATTCGCGTAGCTTTGTTTGGTAATTGCTAAGCCAAATTTCACTCTCTTCTTTTAGGCTCTTTAATTCATCGAGCTTACCAAAGTAGCCTGGTTTAAAAATATTTCCCTCTGTAAATTTTGTAGGTGGATTTTCTAAAAGACCTGTTTTAATTTTTCTTACGATGGGAGAGAAGTCAAAAAAAGAGGGGAGCGTCTCTTTTAAAATAGGAGATTTAAAAGTCGCTAGAGCCTCTTTTAAAAGAGGTAAAACTTCTAAAGAATCACCAAGAGTTAAAAGATCTCTTGGGTTTGCAATTTTTGTGTGAACCCTCATAGCAAGTCTTTCTAAGTCTCTAATAGAGCTTAAAAGATCTTCTAAAAATAGAGGAGAATTTACAAGTTCTTCGACCCCTTTAGCTCTTTTTTCAATCTCATCTAAAGATAAAAGGGGGTGTAAAATCCACTCTCTTAAGAGCCTACTCCCCATAGGAGTTTTTGTTTGATTGAGCAAAGCAAAGAGGGAGGCTTTTGGATTCCCATTTGATGACGATACGAGGTCTAAATGCTTTGCCGTTGCATGATTAATTGTTACATAAGACGATGGAGCGTCTAGCTTAACTGATTTTATAGAAGAAATGTTTTGAAAAAGGTCTGTTTCGACATGGTGTAAAAGAGGGGCTATGGCATTAATCGCGCTGATCATCCCTTTTAATCCAAAACCGTCTAAAGAGTGAACTCCAAAATGTTTAGTTAAAAAGTTATAAGTTTGTTGATGATCAAAGTAGTACTCTTGTTTTAGGCTCAATCGAAATGGAAAAATTGTTTTCAGTTCCTCAAATAGAGACTCATTCGATTTATAAAATTTTTCGGAAACAAGAAGTTCTTTTGGCTGTTTTTTTGCTAATTCATCAATAAGGGCCTTTGTAGATTCAATTTCTAAACAAATTAAGCTGCCTGTAGAAAGATCTAGAAATGAGACCCCAATTGCTATATTTACCTGAGTGATTGCAGCGAAATAATTATTAGTTGCGTCCAAAAGAGTTTGTGATAAAAGGGGAGCTCCTGGAGAGACAATTCTGACAATTTCTCTTTTAACAATACTTTTGCAATCTTTAGGCGACTCCATCTGTTCTGCAATTGCAACAAGAAACCCTTTAGCGACTAATTTCTCAACATACCCATCAAGAGTTTGCGCGGGAATTCCGCTCATTGGAACTTGACCTCTTTTTGTTAAAGTTACATCGCATTCTCGTGCAAGAAGAGTTGCATCTTCGAAAAAAGCTTCATAAAAATCACCAAGACGAAAAAAAAGAAGGGCCTCTTTTGCTTTTGCTTTGCATGCATGCCATTGTTGCATCATGGGAGATAATTGCGTATCTATCAGTTCACTCATTTTTGCGTTCTTGAAAAAAATTTATAAAGTCGTTTTATCAAAGTGGGTTTTTGCTCTTTGCTTTCAATTTTATCGCCCATTTTCTCAATAAATTGCAACGCTTCTTTTGCGTCATCGATCCCTTTTGCAATTTGAAGAATTACCCCCTCACACCACCTTCTAGACTCCCCAATTCCCTCTTGCAATTCGGTCAGTCTTGCTAAAATTTCTTTCGGGCAGGAGGGTTTATCATTTGCTCTAAAAGGAGTTTTTAAGCCTTGTTTATAATTTTGTACTTGTTGGCGTAATTCAAAAATATCAATCAATAGAGGAAGGAAAATTTTTTTAAAATCCTCTCTTAACCCACCGATTTTTGTAGAGGGTATAATTTTTTTGAGTGTTTGTTTCTTTTCAGCATCTAAATTAGAAGGCTTGTATATACTTGCGTAGACTTTTTTATGAAAAAAGGTGTTTGATTTCTCTTTTGTCTGCATAGAAGACCCCAGCCAAATAGAGTAGCGTTTTATTAGGTTATTGTAAAGAATTAGTGGTGATTTTTAAGTTGTCGAAAAAATTATTCGTGGATGTAGTCTACGAGATCTTCTGGAATGTTATTTAGAAGAAATTTAAGTTTTGAGACATCTACTTCGCATGTTGTATAGTGCCTTTGTTTTGGATCTTGCAATCTTTTTAGAGAGTAGATGGGTCTGATTCCTTTTAGGGAGGAAGAGAGCTCTTTGCTTCGTGGCAAAAGAAGATCGACTGTGATTTTTTCATGTCCACCTATATCAACCATTTTAAGGTGATGAGCCTTTGCAAGTCTGCCGCAAATTTTTGTGAAAGGTCTGTACCTTGGAACTGTGATAAGTTTATGATGATCAGGAGTTGTATAGATAACTTCTATAGAATCGTCAATACCGGCTAATTCGTTTTCAGGATCGTGGACAATCATAGAGACTGTACTTGGTTCTAAATTGGTCTCACCTGTATAAAAAGCGCGAATAGGAGCTGAGATGATTGCTTTTGCAACTAAATTGATAGTAGAGATAATCGCAGGAATACATGTAGAAAAGGTAGTCGCCCTCCAAAGAGTTTTAATTTTTGAGAGGTAGGGAAACTTATAAAAAGGATCGATGTCGATGAATTTAGAATATTCGTCTTCAATTTCAGCATCGGCTCTTTCAAGGCGTGTTAGATCAGTTGCATTTCGCCAGTTTACGCCATCTTTTATTCTAGCTACAGCCATGCTTGGAAGGGCTGCAATATAAGAGAGGGCGCATGTGACTGTTGTTGAAATAAGAATGAAAAGGTTCATTGCCAGATTATCTGCTTTTAAGGCTTCGATGAATGATTTTCCTTTCATGTACTCTTTGAAGTGGGTGAAGTGCTGTTTGATATGACCGATGTAGTCGAATGCGTAAGCGTGGTGGGTTTGGATAAATTCGGCATAGCTTTTAGAAAATCGGACATTTCCCCATTCAATCCAGGTAGCTCTTGTTCCGTCTACAGGGCGAATTGCATGAGCTCTATATTTAGCGGCCTCTCTTAGTTCTTTTAAATTTTGTGGCGCTTTTACAAAAAGCATCATCCCATTCTCTGTCGGATCGTCTTGGATAACAAGGCCTTTTTCAGGAGAGACTCTTGTAAACCCGGCTTCATTCATTTTGTCTGTCCAAGCGCTTAAGCTTTTAAATTCTCTAATTTCAGCTTGTTCTATTTCAGGTGAAACGCCATCTGCTGCATTGACAAAGCTATGCACAACAGAAACAATAGCTCTTAGGTCGTCTTCTTTAAGTCCTGTAACATCGTGATCGCGAAGAAGAATAGGAGCGCCAGGTCTCATTTTAGAGGCAAGAGAGGCTAAAAAAGGAGCTACTCGCTCTTTTGGAATATGGTGAAGACCGCCAAGGCAAGCTACCAAATCAAGGCTTTCTCTTTTGACATCCGGACCTAAAGGTCTATAAGTTTTTTCAACTTCTTTTGCAGGATCTCTACAATCTCGGTCGTTTAGAGAGGTCCATTTTTTATAAGGGTATCTAGAAAGAAGGGTTCCTGCTTCAAGACGTCCTTTAAATCCTGAATCTCGGCTATCTGTTAAGCCAATTGTTTCACCGTCTAACGGAAGGCCCGCTGCTTTTCGAATATCTGTTAAATATCTTCGATCATAGATTTCCATGTAATCATGGAATCTTGTTTTGTCAAATTTTTTAAGAAGAGCTTTTGCTTGAACTCCCATCTGTTTTTTTAAAACATTAAGAGCTTTTATTTTTAAAAGAAGAAGAAAAGGCTTTTTCATCACATCTATCTTAGATAAAAGAGCTTTATAAATTTCAGCATCGGTTAAAGAAGAGTTTGCAAGAATTTTTTCCATCTCTTCTAAAACTTTTTTCTCATCTAATTGATAAAAAATTGTGCAAAGAAATTTTACAAAAGCGTTTTGCATCTCTTTAGATGTTTGGAAAACTCTTCTATAAGTTGACGTGTCAGTTACTTCAGTGCGATCAAAGTATTTTGCTGTGTGGCTGTTGCCAAATAAGTGAGTTGGGTCAAATCTCTCTTTTTCTTCTCTTAGGGCTTGGACGCGATCTTCTCCGTATGTTTTTTCAAACTCTTCTCTTGAGGCGTAGGGCATATAAGCTTGGTAGTAAATGCCGTCATGTTCTAAGAGGTAATCTTGAACTTTTTGTATCCACGCTTTTGTTTTTTCTATTTTTCTCTTTGTTTTTACTTGAGAAAAGCAGATAACAACGGCGTATCGGTCTTTTTCTGCATAGGGGAGAATAGAGATATCATCTTTTGGTGTCGGTCTAATCGTAGCATTTACTAAGCGGACATTGTTTTCATGAAGAGTTTTTCCTAAAAACTCTAAAAACGGTGGAAGTTCATCCTCTGTTAAGAAATACTCTTGAAGCCACTGGGCGTGCATATTGGAATCATGAAGCATCCGAAATGAGTTGATCGGAGGGTGAAGAGCTTCATTTCTTGTCATCTCTTGTTCTCTAAACATCTCTTCTTTTTCTTTTGTCCAAAACCATCTAAGAACTCTTTTAACAGAAAAAGTTGATAGATGGGCAAATAGTCTAAGTCCGATTCTTTGGATTCTTGTGCCAATAGAGGGCTCTTTAGAAAAATTAGGTGTTGTAGTTGGAGCTTTTGTGGAAGCTTCTTCGTATCTAACCATGCAGACAGATCTTAAGGGAGGTCCATCTACAGAGTCTAAAGAGAGCCTTCCTCCAAAAAGTGGGATGTTTTTCCCCTTGATCCTTGTTTTATAATAGGTCGCAAAATCACCAATTGTAATTTCATCCGTTTTTTGGATAACGGTTGTGTTATCTGTAATACGTAGTCTTGCTCTGACAACGATTCCAAAATAACCAAGGGTTCCAAACATGCACCTAAATAAAGGATCTGCTCGATCAATTGTCCGAATTTTACCCTCTGCATCAAGAACATCTAAAGAGACAACTGTCGATGAGATAGAACCTAGTTCGTGAGCCCAACCATGGCAATTGATGCCGATTGATCCGCCGATTGAAAATGGGTCTGAAGCTTGCTTGACTAAACAAGACTTTTTTACTTTATTAAGCTCTATTTGGAGCTCCTCCCAAGTTGATCCAGCACCAACTAGTACAGTGTTATCGGATGTACTCATCTCGATGCTTTTAAAGTAACTCATATCAACAACAATTTGGCTCTCATCAAACGGGATTGTTTGCGTTCCTTGGCTCATTCGGGAGCCTAAAATAGAAATCTGTTTTTTATCGGCTCGCGCTTTTTCTACTATCTCTTCAAGCTCTTCATCAGTTTTAGGAATACAAATATTTAGGCCCGATTTTCCATATTCTTGTTCTACGCCAAATGGCCGTACCTCACCTTTTTCCCATCGAGTTTTTAAAAATAGTCCTGTAACCCCCTCAGGAGCTTTAAGGCTTAGGGGTGTTGCCAAAATACCAATAGCAACTTTTGTTAGTTTTTCAAATCTTTTTTTGAATTTGCTTAGATCGCCAAAAGCGCAAATTAATTTAGGAATTCTTTTGAAAATAAGTTCTATTGTTAAGAAAAGAGGAAAAACGGTGATACTAATTGTGCGACTTAGGATAAAACAGCCAAAAGCAACTGTGTAGCTTTTAGTCTCTTTTCCTGCTATTACAATATTTTCTATACCTCTAGCAGTCGATTCTATAGGATGTAAAATATTCATGATGCGATAATTATAATTTCTATCTTCTTTTTTATCAATCAACATTTGGGGTCAGGCCTCACATTTCATGAAATGATTTGGGGTCAGGCCTCACATTTCATGAAATGTGAGGCCTGACCCCAAATGGGAGGTTTAAATCAGACTTGATTTTGAAGAATCTAGATAGTAATATGAAGGTTTATGGCGATGTTTTCTAAAGAGTCACTGCAAAATTTAAAAGAAAAAATAGATCTTGTTGAGGTAATTTCTTCTTATCTTCCTTTAAAAAAGGCCGGGAAAAGTTTTAAGATTTGCTGTCCTTTTCATAACGAGAAGACCCCTTCATTTGTGATTAATCCAGGGGATACTCATTACCATTGTTTTGGTTGTGGAGCTCATGGAGATGCGATTAGTTTTTTAGTAGGATTTTTGAAAGTCTCTTTTGGTGAGGCTGTTGACATGCTTGCTGAGAAATTTGGGGTAACACTTCACTATCAAGAGGGTGAGAAAAAAGAGGATTTAGGGCCTCTTCGTCATGTACTAGATGAGTGCTCTAAATTTTTCCAATTTCATCTTTTACACACAGAAGAGGGTAGAGCAGCTTTAGATTATTTGTATCAAAGAGGGATTGATTTAGATTTTATCCATCTTTTTAAAGTAGGGCTTGCTCCTAAAGACCCGTTACTAAGTCTAAAGGTTTTCAAAGAGAAGAAATTACCTTTTGAAGCTCTGCAAAGAGCAGGTCTTTTGTTAGAAAATAAGAAAAACTTTCCATTTTTTGTCGAACGAATTACCTTTCCTATCATGGATGTTCAGGGGAATGTCATTGGCTTTTCTGCTCGAAAGTTTTCTGAAAAGACAATAGGTGGCAAGTATATCAACACCAAAGAAACTCCCTTATTTAAAAAATCAAAAATTTTATTTGGGCTTAATTACTCAAGAAAAGAAATTACGAGACAGAGAAGAGCTGTTATTGTCGAAGGGCAAATTGACGCTCTTCGCTTAATTCAAGAGGGTCTTAATTTAACAGTTGCAGGCCAAGGAACAGCTTTTGGCGAGGAGCATGTTGAAGTGATTCGAAGGCTTGGCGTCAAAGAGGTTTTTTTAGGGTTTGATGGAGATGATGCAGGAAGAGAGGCCGCTTTAAAAGTTGGAAACTTTTTCCAAAAAGAGGGCGTTGAGGTTTTTGTTTTGGAATTTAAAGATGGGGAAGATCCTGATAGCGTTCTTCGAAAAGAGGGTATTACAGGTTTTTTAAACTACTTACATAAACCTAAAGAATACATTCCTTTTTTGGTCGAGATGCTCTCTAAAAGTTCTAACATTGCAACACCTGCTGGAAAAAATGAGCTTGTAGAGAAAGCGAAAAAGTTGCTTGCGGAATGGAAATTTCCTTTAATGGTTTATGAAGCTGAAAGGAGACTTGCAAGTCTCCTGCAGGTTCCTGAAGAGATGGTGCAACAAAAAATTCACCTCGTAAAAGAGCCTAAGAAAGATTTTCTTGTAAATCCAGATTTAGTCTTAAAAGCCGATTTATTGCGTTGGATCGTTGTTACAAGTAGTAGCGAAGAGACTCTTTTCCCAATTATTCAGAAAAATTTAACCCCAATTGACTTTATTGACCCTTCTGCGAGAAAATTGTACATTCATTTATGCGAACTTTTTTCAGAGAAGAGAGAGGTAGATCTTTTAACTCTTGCAGAATATATAGATAGAGAGGAAGAAGAACTTTTGAACTTGATTGTAAAGAAAAAAATACAAGTAGAGAGAGCAAAAATTGGTGTAAGAGAATCGATTCAAAAAATTTTAGAAAGAAATTGGATGTTAAGAAGAGAGTCGATAAAGACTAAAATTCAAATGGGAAAACACTCTGAAGTTGAAATTTTAGAGCTTGCAAAAGAGTTTGATGAACTGAAAAAAATGACCCCAAAATTAGTTGATATAGAGGTATAATTAGAGTGAAAAGAGTATTTTATGATGATAGCTGCCCTTTTTGTGTGAAAGTGGTGAATAGATTAAAAAAAATGGATAAGAAGAATCATTACACTTTTTCTTCTTTGAATGGAACCAAGGCAAAAACTCTTTTTGCGGGCAATTATGGATTTTTAAGAAAGAAAAAATCGATCGTCTTTCTTGAAGGAAAAAGAGTTTGGGTAAGGGCTAATGCAGTACTTAGACTCCTTTGGCTATCAGGAGGAAAGCTTAAATATTTAGGCGCTCTTTTTGTTATCCCCGGGTTTCTCATCAACCCCTTTTACAGGCTTTTTGCTCTTTTTGTCAGAAAGTAATTGGTTGTTTGCAAATTTATAAAGAAGAGGGTGGTGATTGTGCTCAATGTTGCCTAAATTGTCAGAAAAAGTAAGACCACCTACTCTATTAGGATCAGATGGTTTTGAAATGTAAACTTGAGAATAGACAATATCTCCTAAAACAGGAGCTGGAACTGTAGTGACAACATCTTCCGTATTTACAAGTCTCCAAACAACAAAATCATATGAGGGGTCTTGAGTTAAATCCCTAAAAAGTTCAGCAAGCGAAGGGCCACCAACTCTTGGCGTTCCAATAATGAAAGTAACAATTCGAACGCCTTTGTATCGCAAAATAGAATCAAGTGTGACAAGAGTTGCAATTGCAGCGCCAAGACTGTGGCCTGTGATATTAATTTCATTAGGAACATCTTTTTTTAAATATTTAGGTATTAAATTGTTAAGCTGGTCTTGAAGGGATGGGGTCTTGTAGTTTGCTTTATCATTTAAGGCATCCCAAAATCCTGTATGAATCGTTACAGAGTGATCCAAATTTTCAAATGTCTCTTCTGACTGTGTATAATCGACATTTTCGAGCCATTCTCCTGCTTTTTCTGTTCCACGAAAGGCAATCACAATTCTATTTGTAGGATCATTTGGTAGAGATTTAATTCTGCCAATGTAGCCGCAAGAGACTTTTTTCTGGAAGATATTAAAATCCTCATGCCAGTATAGGTGCTGTGCCTCCTCTACATCAGGTGGGTAAAAATCTTTTTTCTCTTTATCGCAAAATTGTCTATATGCGTATGTAATTGCATTGATACACCACTCTGCATGGAGGGGAGAGTATTCGTCTCCCTCTTGGGGGGTAAAAGGCGTATTGGGATTTGGTGTGTAGCTAGTGCATCCTTTAGAAAGATCTAGGAGCAATTCTTTCGGAAGAGAAAGAGTGTATGGCATTTTATTTGGTTTATCTCCCATTTTCGTCCTCCGCAATTAAATTTTTCATCGCATAGTAGTAGTTGAATAGATGGTGATTATCCCAGATTTTACCTAAATTTTTTGTGAAACTAATAAGATCGATGACATTCGGATCTTCTCTCTCTGTTATAAGTAAGTGACTGTATATAAGATTTTTAAAAATTGGTTCGGGCAGAGTGGTTACGATATCTTCGGTGTTTGCAATTCTCCAAATAGAGAAATCAAAATTAGGGTTTTTTGCTAAGTCATTAACAGCATTTGCAAAAGCTGGGTTTCCAACTCTCGGGCATCCTGTGATATAGGTATTTACTTTAAGGCCGGGATTACGAAGAATGGCGTCTAAAGTAGCTAAAGTAGCTATAGCAGATCCCATGCTATGACCTCCTACATGAAGTTCATTTGGAACATTTTTTCTTAAATATCTTGGGAGATAGGTATGAATTTGTTCTTGCAAAGAGGGAATATTTTCTCCCGCAGCCTTTGTTAAAATCTCCCAAAACCCTTTATGAATTTTTACAATTTCACCAGATGGTTCCATGAGAATTTCTGTTTGTTTCACTGTAGCATCCAAACTCCACTCTTGGTCTGTCTGTGTTCCTCTAAAAATAAGCGCTATTCTATTTGTAGGATCGCCTGGGATATCTTTAATTTTAGCAATATAGCCACAGGAAGTTAGCTCTTTTGAAAAAAAACCAGAGTCTGCGTACCAATATAAAAGATTCCCATTTTCAACTTCTGGGGGGTAGGTGATTTCGTTTTTATGACAAAGGTCTTGATATGCGTAAGTGCATGCATTTATTGACCATGCAGCAAGCTTAGGATTAAAGTTTTGCTCTATCTGTGGTGAAAAGGGAACATTTCTTAAAGACTCATACCCTGGACATCCGGTGTTGAATGTTTTCATAAGGCCTGCAGGCAGTCCAATAGAGTTAGGTTTATCGGTTTTAGAAAGACCGAAACTATCATTTTGCATAAATAACCATTAATTAATTTATTATTTTTTTATTTTTAATATAAATTAATGATACACAAAATAATTTATTGAAGGTAGGAGAAAAA
>Ga0194124_10001254_pt1 | contig 32827 bp, 34 predicted proteins | sample TA2KigCas0mmetaG_FD_148605 | JGI IMG/M metagenome (GOLD analysis project Ga0194124, IMG submission 148605) | Freshwater microbial communities from Lake Tanganyika, Tanzania - TA2015031 Kigoma Deep Cast 0m | ecosystem: Environmental > Aquatic > Freshwater > Lake | place: Tanzania: Lake...
TCATTTATTTTGATGGTTCCCGGATTGGGCGCAAAGGCTGCAAATCCGTAGGTGAGGCCATTTTTCTCAAATGTGGTGTAGGGGCACGATTCAAGTCCGGCATGCGGGATGTTTTTTTCGTTTAAAATTTTGGTGGTGTTTGCGGTTCCTACACTGCCAAAATCCTGCACATGGTTATTGGCTACACTCAGAAGGTTGAAACCGGCATCTTTTATGTAATCAATGTAGTGATTCGGCATTTTAAATGTATAGCAGACTTTTGGATTGGAGCATTTTTTTGCAGGGCCATTACCGGTTAATACAACCCCTTCGAGGTTTCCAAATGATACATCGCCGCGGCTGATGATGTCCTTAACGGGCAGCAACATCTCTTTTCCGTCATTTGGGGGCAACAGGCTTTCTGTGGGATAATTGGTCCCCAGCATCATATCGCCAACACCAATAATTTTTATGGATTTTTTTACATTCAATTTACCCGAATCTCCCGACTGTGGTTTGGACGCATGATGGCTTTTGTTTAGGCATCCCAATTGTCCTGCGTAACTGCCATTGCTGATGTTGATGGTGAAAAACAGGCAAATTAAAATAATGAATCCTGCTATGTATTTGGTTTTAGGCATAAGAGATTTCGAAATTACTGAATTAATTTAAACCCTCATCTATTGTAAGCATCCATTAAATTATAATTAAATGGGTTATATTAAGTAAAAATCGTTCATCAGTAACTTCATTTCAGGGGAGTATGTACCTTGTTCTTCATAAATAAAAAAATCATTGAACTTATTTTCTGTTTTATTTTTCCCAATATGCAATGAAATTAAATGTGATTTGGAATGTTTAAATGATGCTATATTAACGAATTGTTGAATGTGAAAATTATATTTTTCTGTGATACTTTTGATAGAATTGAGGTGCAAAACCGGTGTCAATAAACAACATAAGCCTTCCTCATTTAGAAAGGAGTTTATTTTTTCAAATAATATTTCAAAATTAAGGGTGATAGTATGCCTGGCTCTGCGTTTGTCTTCTGTTTCACTAATTAATTGATTATCAAAAAACGGCGGATTACAAATGATGGCATCAAATATTTTTCCTGGTTCCCAGTCTCTGATATCGGCCTTTATTGCCTGTAACCGATTTTTCCAGGGCGAATTCTCAAAATTAATATGGGCTTGATTTACACTTGCTTCATCGATATCAATGGCTGTAAAATTTGCCTCAGGAAAACGTTGCGCCAGCATCAATGACAATAAACCTGTGCCTGTCCCAATGTCCAGCACGTTTTTAGCATTGCCAATATCAGCCATAGCGCCGAAAATACAGGCATCCGTTGTAACCGGCATGCAGCCACCTTTCTGTACAATTTCAAATTGCTTGAAACGGAATGGTTTTCTTGTTTTCATGCGCTGAACAACCCTGCAGGATCTGTGCTTTTTAATGACTCAGCATCCCACTCACAACTATATTTTTGGTTTTCTTTTAGCAAAAGCATGGCATCCGCACTTTTTAAAGCCAGCTCCAAATCGTGGCTGCTGAAAATGATGGTTTTGCCCATCTCATTGCACCATTTTTTCATGAGGTCCAGCATTTCCCGCCTGCCCGGATAATCCAGAAAAGCGAGGGGTTCATCCATCAATATCACCGGGGTTTCCTGCGCCAGCGACCTTGCTATCATCACCTTTTGTTTTTCGCCGTCGCTAAGGGTATTGAATTGTCTTTCGGCGAATGCTTCCATACCACACATTTCAAGTGCTTCAAGCAATGCATTTTCATGCGCCTGCATGTTGCCGTTCCAGCCCGATAAAAACCGGAGTCTACTGCTGAAAACCACTTCTTTGGCTGTTGTAAGGGGCATGTCGGGCGGATGCGTAAATACCTGGCTAATCAAGGTTGCGCGGGTCTCAACACTGGTTTTGTGCAAATCGGTATTGTTCACAGACACGCATCCCGATAAAGGATTCACCAATCCGCCCAGTATCTGCATCAGCGTGCTTTTGCCTGCCCCGTTTTTGCCTGCCAGTAAAACCAGTTTGCCGGGCAGTATTTCAAAATCCATGGGGCCGTGCAATACACAGGATTTTTTTCCTTGTACATAGCCGCTTTCCAGAGATTCTGCCTTAAACATAAAAATGCCCCACAAATTTGCGCATTTTTGTACTGTGAATTTGCATTTATCCGCCGCCGCTGAAAAAGATATTTTCACCATTCAGGCATTGGCCCACGAAATATGGAACGATCATTATCCCGCTATCATTGGTCAGGAGCAGGTGGATTATATGCTAAACCGCATGTATGCAGCCGATTCTATGCTCGCACAAATGCTGTCCGGACAGCAGTTTTTTCTGGTGCTGGATAATGAAAACCCTATCGGTTTTGCCTCTGTAGAAAATAAAGGTTCAGGTAATTATTTTCTGAATAAATGCTACATTAAAACTTCTACACAGCGCTCCGGTGTGGGGTCGTATGTTATTCATGAAATATTGAGAAATTATCCGGATTGTCGCGAATTGCGCCTGCAGGTAAACCGGCAGAATTACAAGGCCATAAACTTTTACTTCAAAATGGGCTTTGTAATAGAGCAGGTGGCCGATTTTGATATCGGTGATGGCTATTTTATGAATGATTTTATTATGCTGCTGAACCGTTAATTGCCCAGCTTATTGGCCAGCTGACCGCAGGCCGCATCAATATCTTTACCACGACTTCTGCGCACATTCACAATCAGTTTAGCGGCTGAAAGGCCGTTGGCGAAACGTTCCAATTTGTTGTCCTGCGTGGGCAGGTAAGGGGCCAGTTCGCCGATGGGATTGTATTCTATCAGGTTGATTTTGCAGGGGAATTTTCGCGCAAACGCAATCAGTTCACGCATTTCTTCCGCATCATCGTTCACGCCTTCTATCACGGTGTATTCCAGCGTGGGGCGTGTGCCGGTTTTGTCGTACCAGTGCTTTAGCGCTTCGGCCAGCATTTCCAGGTTGTTGCTGGTGTTGATGGGCATGACGGCGGTGCGTTTTTCGTCATTGGCAGCATGTAGGCTCAGTGCCAGGTTGAATTTGGCGCCATCATCGGCCATTTTTATAATCATTTTGACGATGCCGGCCGTGCTCACGGTTATGCGCTGCGGACTCATGTTCAGGCCGGTTTCGCCGGTGATGAGCTCTACACTGCGCCACATATTGGCATAATTGAGCAAAGGTTCGCCCATGCCCATATAAACTATATTGTCCAGCACTTTTCCGTAGTGCTTTTCTGCCAGTTCATTCAGCAGCCACACCTGATCATATATTTCGCCGGCCTCGAGGTTGCGCTGCCGTTTCAGATAGCCAGTGGCGCAGAATTTACAATCCAGGCTGCAGCCCACCTGACTGCTCACGCAGGCAGTAACGCGGGTTTCGGTAGGTATAAGCACACCTTCAATGAGGTTGCCATCATGCAAAATGAAACTGCATTTGATGGTACCGTCATGGCTTTTTTGCTGGATATGGATTTTGGCTGGTAAAAGGCTGAAATGGTTTTGCAGCTTAACTCTCAGGGCCAGCGACAAATTGGTCATAGCCGCAAAATCGTGGGCACCCTTCTTCCACAGCCATTCATATATCTGCCGACCTCTGAAAGCGGGTTCTCCCAACTCTTTAAGGGCCTGTTCCAGTTGTGGAAGGGTGAGGGAACGGATATCCTGAGCGGTACTCATTTTTTGCGGAAAAACAGCGTCACCGGCACGCCGGTCAGCGGAAATGCTTCGCGCAGTTTGTTTTCTAAAAACCTGGAATAGCTATCTGCTACGTATTGAGGCAGGTTACAAAACAACGCAAAAGCCAGCCGTTTCGAAAATAGCTGGGTTACAAACTTGATTTTCACGAACTTGCCCTTGCGGCTTGGTGGCGGAAACGCTTCCATGATGGGCAGCAGGTAATCATTGAGTTTGTGGGTGGGTATTTTCATGGTCAGGCCGTCATACACCTGCAAAATGGTTTCCAATGCCTGGAAAATCCGTTGTTTGGTTAAGGCCGAGATGTATAAAATGGGCACATCCACAAACGGTGAAATCTTGGATTTGATATCCTCGGTATAGGCCAGGTGGGTGTTGGTGTCTTTCTCTACCAGGTCCCATTTATTTACCAGAATAACCACACCTTTTCCCAGGCGATGTGCCATCCAGAAAAGGTTCAAATCCTGCGATTCGAGGCCTTGGGTGGCATCAATAACCAGCACGACCACATCGCTGTTCTCCAGCGAACGCAAGGAGCGCATTACACTGTAAAACTCAATGTTTTCATGCACCTTGCTTTTGCGGCGAATACCGGCAGTGTCTACCAGAATAAACTCCTTGCCGTAGGCTTTGTATTTGGTGTCCAGCGAATCGCGGGTGGTGCCGGCAATGTTGGTAACAATATTGCGCTGGGTGCCTGTGAGGGCGTTTACCAGGCTGCTTTTGCCCACATTGGGACGTCCCACTATTGCGATGCGGGGCAGGTCTTCATCAATACTGGTATCAGGCGCTTCTTCCCTCAGTTTTGCGGCTACTTCATCCAGCAAGTCGCCGGTGCCATGTCCGTTGGCAGAAGATATTTCAAAATAACGGTCAAATCCCAAGGTATAGAATACCGATGCATCCATGCTCAGACGTTCATTATCAACCTTGTTTACCACCAGCAGCACGGGCTTTTTGGAGCGGCGCAGTATCTGGGCAAACTCTTCATCGAGTGGATGTACATCACTCATTACATCTACCACAAACAGCAGCACGGACGCTTCTTCTATGGCAATATGAACCTGCTCGCGTATGGCGGCTTCAAAAACATCTTCGCTGTCGGGTACAAAACCACCGGTATCTACCACCGAAAATTCTATGCCGTTCCAATCCGAGGTGCCATAGTGTCGGTCACGTGTAACGCCACTCATATCATCTACAATGGCTTTGCGCTCCCCCGTTAAACGGTTGAACAATGTGGATTTACCCACATTGGGCCTTCCTACTATTGCTACCAAACGACTCATAAATAGCTACAAAGATACAGCTTAATTTTCAGGGCTTACCTTTGTACCATGTCTTCTCATTGTATTTCGGCCATTGCTGCCGTGGGAAAAGGCCTGGAACTGGGCGCAGGCAACGATTTGCTGTGGCATCTTCCCGATGATTTTTCCTGGTTTGTACAACATACCCGCGGGAAACCCGTTATTATGGGCAGAAAAACCATGCAAAGCCTGGGTAAGCCGCTAAAAAACCGTTTGAATATTTTGATTACCCGAAACCCGGATTATGCGATAGAAGGTTTTTATGCAGTAGATAGCCTTGAAAAAGGTTTGGAATATGCTAAATCGCAATATGACGATGAGATATTTATTATCGGTGGTGGAGAAATTTATAAGCAATCATTAGACGTTTTGGATAAATTATATATCACCGAAGTTGATGGATTTTTCCCGGGTGCAGATACTTTTTTTCCTGAGTATGACAAAACCCGGTGGAATGAAATATTCAGAGAGCATCATCCCATAGATGAAAAACACAAATACGCATTTGATTTTGTGATTCTGGAAAAAAAACATGCCTAATTTTAACCGATATATCGGTTTATTATTTTGTTTCAATGTTCAAATTCTGTTTGCTCAAGTTGATATTTCTTATCGTGATATAACGATAATAGGAAATTATTTTACCAAAGAAGAAATTGTTTATAGAGAATTGGGACTCAAAAAAATTGAGAATTCCCTGTTTAATGACAGTCTGAAAACAATTTGGATACAGCGTATCAGTGATCTTGGGTTGTTTACTCACGTAGATATTCAAACCCACAATGATTCTATTTTTATTTATGTAAAGGAAAAAAAATACACCTGGTTTTTACCGGAGATAACCTGGGCCGACCGTAATTTTAATGTTTGGTGGCAGGAAAAAGATCCGTCCCGGTTAATTTATGGAGGCACTTTATTTTTGAATAACCTGAAAGGCTGTAATCGTGCATTGGCGGTGCAAACCATTCATGGTTACAACCGCAGTTATTCTGCCCAATACAGCAGACCTTTCCCAACCTATAATCGTGGCTATTCCTATAGTATCGGCGCCGGCTATTGGAGCAACCATGAATTGTGGTACAAAACCCGGTCTGATAAATTGCAGTTTTTGCGTGTAGAATCAGAACCCGTGCAGCGGAATGTATGGCTGAACGGTATGCTCAGAAAGCGGTTGAGCTACTATAGTTTTTTGGAATGGCAGTTCAATTATGGAACCTATCGCTATTCGGATACTGCTCTAAAAAAGGATGAATGGGCTGTAAGACAATACATGGCCGGACAAAACGGTGATTACGCAGGGGTTGGATTTGCCTATACCACCGATCATCGAAAGCAGCGACATTATCCGGTGGACGGATATTATTTAAAAACAGGGATTAATTACACAAGGCTGAATCCGCTGATGCGCTCGCCATCCATAATTCAAGGTTGCCTGAAGGGAAACTACTTCAAACCCATTGGTAGCTGGGTGTGGACCAATTCCTTGCAAGCCTCCTACAATGCAGATATAAATGCATTGGTGGTTGGTTCATTGCCCTATGTATTTTCCAGGCAATTGGGCTACGAAAGCCGCTACGTGCGTGGTTATGAACCGTATGTGGCTGACGGTATGGGTTTTGCGCTGAGTAAAACCGGTCTGAGAAGGCCTGTTTACAGGCATTCCGGCAAGAAAATACCCGGTGTGGCATCTTTTAAAAATTACCAAACCATGCCCGTTAGTGTCTGGTTTACTATCTTTGCGGATGCAGGCCGTGTTATCAGACCGATAATATTACCTGAAAATACCCTGAATACCCGCTGGATGACAGGTGCGGGCGTCGGAATGGATGTGATACTGTGGTACACATCCATGGCGCGTTTTGAGATCAGCCGCAACCATTGGGGAAACGGGGTGTTTAACGTTTCTTTTACAAACGTTTTTTAAGCATGAAAATCGGGGTATATGCCAAATCAGTAAGGGACCATAAACATGAGTCAGGATTTAACCTGCTGCTCGAAACCCTGAGCCGTCGCGGGCATGAAGTGTGGTGTACCCAATCGCTGGTGGATTATGTGCAGATGCAAGGTTCCACCGGGTTAAAACTGGAAACATTCCAGCATTTATCGGCCCAGGAACCTCTTCTCGATTTGCTTATCTGCGTTGGCGGCGACGGCACCATGCTGGATGCTATTTCTTTGGTGCGCGACAGCAATGTACCCGTGCTTGGATTGAATACAGGCCGACTGGGTTTCCTTGCGGGAATTTCCGTGGAAGGAATAGACAAAGCCATTACCGATATAGAACGCGGTAATTACAGTATAGAAGGCAGAAGTCTGCTTCAACTGGAATCCAGTACCAAATTATTTGATTACGCATTTGCACTGAACGATTTTGTGATTCACAAAAAAGAAACCTCCAGTATGATTGTGGTGCATACCTACCTGAACGGTGAGTTTATGAACAGCTACTGGAGCGATGGATTGATTATTTCAACGCCTACGGGTTCTACAGGATATTCGCTGAGTTGTGGCGGCCCCATTATATTCCCGGGATCGGATAATTTTGTAATTACGCCTATTGCACCGCATAACCTGAATGTGAGGCCTGTGGTGGTGAGCGATAACCTGGTTATCAGCTTCGAAATAGAAGGCCGGGCCGGCAGTTACCTCGCTTCGTTGGATGCCCGAAGCCAGTCTATTAGCGGCGAAACCCACATGGCAGTGCGCAAGGCCGATCATGAGGTGAAGATATTACGCCTTCACGGCGATCATTTTATGGATACCCTCAGAAACAAGCTCAGCTGGGGTTTTGATAAACGGAATTGAAAAAATTAATTTTTATTCTTGGCTTCTTTTTCATGTTTGGGTTAAAGGCCCAGACAATTCCTAAAATCGGCACAGACACTACGGTTGATGTAGCAGGCTGGAACACAGAATGGCTGGGTGATGCGCAAAATGGGCCTTCCAATGAGGTAACACAGATGAAAAATGTGGTATCTGTCATCAAGGGCATGGATATGGATTTATTTTGCATGTGTGAAGTAAGCAGTCCTGCGGCCTGGGATACGCTCAAGGCAAGGCTTCCAGACTATGACGGTGTGATTTCTACCTGGTCGCAAACCCAGAAAACAGCCTTGTTGTATCGGAAAAGCATGTTCAGGGTGCTGAATGCGCAGCATATACTGGCGGTGTATGAGAGAGAATTTGCCTCAGGCCGATTGCCGCTGGAAGTAATGCTGGAAGTGAATTCGGGTAACAAAAAAGATACTTTATATGCTATTGTCATTCACCTCAAGGCCAATGTAGGTACCACGGCTGAAAAAGCGGACTCCTATAATTTGCGAAAGCTAAGCAGCGATGCGCTGAAAGATTACATGGATGCCCGCAAAGCGAGGAAATTCGTGGTTTTGGGCGACTGGAACGACGACCTGGATGTGAGCATATATAATAATTTAGTCACGCCCTTTGCGCGCTTGCTTGCCGATACAACCCAATATTTCTATCCCAGCCGTGCGCTCACATTGTCAGGACAGCGCAGTACTGTTTCCTACAGCAATATGATTGACCACCAAATGGTGAATCGCAATATGTTTCCCTACTACGTAGCCAATTCTGCGGCTGTCTTTCGCGCTGATGCTTACATTATCAGTTATGGCAGCAATACGTCCGATCATTATCCGGTTTATGCCCGCTACGATTTCAGGCGCACACCACCGGCAAATCTTGCTGTAAAGAGGCTCGCACTTGACATGGTTTTTGACGGTGTGCAGTGGCACTGCAAAGGCGGCCCGGACCCTCAGTATTGCCGGGTTTTTAGTACTTCCGGGAAATGTGTGTATGAAGGATTTCCCAGACTTTCTGCTGGTCTGCCTTGCGGTTGTTTGATTATGGAATGGCGTTTTGCTGATGGCATGGTACTGCGCAGGCTATGGGTAAGGCCTTGAGTATCGTTAAATTTGAATTTATATTTCGCCACAGGCCGCCTACGTATCCCTTGGTTCACCCCATGGTACTAAATATCCCGGAGGGATTGCATCTCCTTAACCCGAGCAGCGGGTGGGAAAACAAAGCTGCTTTCGACCCCGGAGGGGTCGCACAAACAAGCACTCAACAGCCTAAATGATAATTATCTGATATTCATAAAAAAACCCGGACAAGCCGGGTTTTTAAATATCTATAAACGGTTTTATTTCAATTTAAAGGCCTTTTTTACCGCATCTACCGCATTTAGTTCTTCCCAGGGGAATAACTTTACCTTCACGGTTTTTTCGTTGTCCTTGCCTTTGTTGTAGGTTTTTGTTTTTATTTCCGTTTTGCGTCCCATGTGGCCGTAGGCGGCAGTCTCCAGATAAATAGGGGTGCGCAGGTTGAAGCGTGTTTCGATGTTATAAGGCCTCAGGCTGAATTCCTTCATTTTTAGAACGGTATTGGCGATTTCACCATCGGTCATTTTAACCTTGGAAGTACCGTAAGTGTCTACAAACAAACCCACGGGATCGGCTACGCCAATGGCGTATGAAACCTGCACGAGCACCTGATTGCAAACACCGGCTGCCACAAGATTTTTGGCAATGTGACGGGTTGCGTATGCAGCCGAACGGTCAACCTTGCTGGGGTCTTTTCCGCTGAAAGCACCGCCACCGTGGGCGCCTTTGCCACCGTAAGTGTCAACGATAATTTTACGGCCTGTGAGCCCGGTATCGCCGTGAGGTCCACCGATTACGAATTTTCCGGTAGGATTTACGTGGTATTTAATGTCTTTGCCAAACAATGCCTGAACGCGCTTAGGCAGAAGTTTCATCACGCGGGGAACGAGGATATTGCGTACATCGGCGTCGATGGTTTTCAGCATTTCATCATCTGCCTTCTTAATGTCGGCAGCTTTGTTTGATTTGGGTTTTACGAAGTCATCATGCTGGGTTGAAAGCACGATGGTATCGATGCGCAGGGGCTTGTGGTCATCTCTGTACTCAATGGTTACCTGGCTTTTGGCATCGGGGCGCAGGTATTTTATTTTTTTGCCTTCGCGGCGAAGTTCGGCCAGTTCTTCCAGCAGCAGGTGGGCTATGTAAATAGCCAGCGGCATGTATTCATCGGTTTCCTTGCAGGCAAAGCCAAACATCATACCCTGATCACCGGCACCCTGATCCTGCTTGCTCTTGCGGTCAACACCCTGGTTGATATCGGGGCTTTGTTCGTGAATGGCGCTGAGAATGCCGCAGCTGTTGGCATCAAACATGTATTCGCTTTTGGTGTAGCCAATTTTGGCGATGGCCTCACGGGCAATCTGTTGCACATCCAGCATAGCTTTGGATTTTACCTCGCCGGCCAGCACTACCTGACCTGTGGTTACCAGTGTTTCGCAGGCTACTTTACTGTCGGCATCATAGGCCAGAAAGTTATCGATGAGGGCATCTGAAATCTGGTCGGCTACCTTGTCGGGATGGCCTTCTGAAACAGATTCGGAGGTAAAAAAATACGGCATATTTATTAGTTAAAAAGTACCGCAAATATAAGCATGTGAAATCATTCCTATTGAGGATTTTTGGGGAGCGTAAAATCGGCCCACAGTAACTTGTGGTCACAGGGTATTTCATCAGAACTGCTGTAGCTTTTGAAGGAAATGGACGGTGTTGCCAGCAGGTAGTCTATCCTGAAGCTGGGGAATGGCCCCAGGTAGGTTCGTTCAAGGCCGCTGCCTGCCTCGCAAAAAGCATCATTTAAACCGGCAGCCACGGTATTGTAGGCATAGCTCAATGGCACATCGTTAAAATCGCCGCAAACCAGCATATTCGTTGTAGTGCTTGATTTAATATGATCTGAAAGTACATCTGCTTGTTCCGCACGCTTTCCATACGCATCGCGCATGCGCCTGAGCACCCCTTTGCCCTGTTCTATATTGGTGTTGGTTTCTTTTTCCGAGCCGCTTACAAAATCGTAATCGGTTTTGCGAAAACGAATTGACTGCAAGTGCACATTGTATACCCTGATTGTTTGATTGTCAATTATTACATCCGCAAATGCAGCCATATTCCCTGTAGTGCCGGGAAATTCTACACGTCCTTTAGCTTTAATGGGAAATTTGCTGAGAATTAACATGCCGTAATTGCGCCCGGGCGATAAACGAAATATTTCCATGTATTTAAATCCCGTTTTTTCTTTGAGCAAAGCAGCCATTTTATCTATGTTTGGGGCTTTCCCCGCCTTTTTTCGGTCACTGACTTCCTGAAGGCAAATTATATCGGCTTTTTTAGAATTGAGCACATCCTTTACCGTATCAAAAAACCAGCGGTTTTGATGAATGCCGAATAATTGTGCATTTACGCTGCAAACTCTTATTTTACACGGGTCTGAAGATTCGGGACTGCTTGAAAATTGAAGGTATTTTCCGGTATGGAAAAGAGACAGGATGGCCATGCCCAGTGGAAATATGAGTTTCAGTTTAAGCTGTACCCACCAGTAAACCAACCATAGTAGGTTTAAGAAAAATAATATGGGGAATGCAAGTCCAAGTATTTGTATCCATGAAGACAGCGATGGATGAAGGTATGGTGCCAGCATGGACGCACCCAGCAAAAGTCCTGAGACCAGTGTAACCGGAAAGACGAGCATATTCAGTATCCAAAGAAATATCTTCATTCGCCGGCTTTAAACAAATGGTCTTTTTCCTGCTTGGTGAGGCTATCGTATCCTGTGGCATTGATTTTATCCAGAATACGGTCGATTTCTTCCTGTGAAACACCTCCCTTTTTGTAGCCGGAAGGCTTATCATTATTGATGGTAACCCTTGCACTCCGCATGGGTTTAATTTTTTTGCCTGAAAATAATTTTTGAATAAAATCACCGATGGCATCTACGCCCGGAATATGCCATCTGCCTTTGGTATGCATCATGTAGGTAAGTCCGAAGGCAGCGCCGCCCAGATGACAAATATAACCTCCCTGATTGAAGGTTCCTGATGCGCCCAGCAGATCTAAGACGACACGAAAAATAGCAATCCAAACCAGTTCTATGGGTAAAATGCCAAACAGCATTATACGGTAGGTGGGGAACATGACGGCAGTCCCTACTATCACAGCTGTTACACCCCCTGAAGCGCCGACCATACTCGCCATTTCACCACCGATACCGAATACGTTGTTCAACAACATAAACAATAGAGCGCCTGAGATGCCACCGCTTATAAAAAGGCGCCAAATATGCTTTTTCCCGGTCATGTCTTCCAGAATGCTGCCGATAAAGAAAAGCCACAGCATATTGGTGAAGAGATGCAAAAAACCGTCATGCAGGAAGATATAGGTAAATACCGACCAGGGTTGTAGTATAAAAAAATGAAGGTGCGGCATGAACATCAGCGCGCTAACAGCGGCTGGCCAGAAAAGCCCCAGCAGGGCAGTTAATATCCATACACCTGCGCAAATCAGCACAAGATTTATTACCGCCGGGTTGCGCCGGTTAAACGGATTCAGATCTGCGCCGAGGAAAGTCATTGCCATAACTAACGCCAATTACTGCGAAACCATTTTCTGAACCAAAATTTCACTACCAGAAATCCGGTGAGTGCTCCGCCCAGATGGGCAAAGTGGGCAAAAGGGTCGTTTTCGAGATTAGTAAAACCAAATATCAAATCAATAGCCAGGATAATAGGAACCAGGTATTTGGCTTTTATGGGATAAGGGATGAACAAGAACACCATTTCCTCGTTGGGATAGAAAAATGCAAATGCAGCCATGATGCCATAAATGGCGCCGCTGGCTCCCAGCATGGGTCCGTAGGATACACTTTGGTTTCCTCTTGCTACTCCATAAATCGTATTTTCGACCATGCCCTCATGCCCGGGGAAAAGGGTTCCTGTAAGCTGGTAAACTTCATAACCCACGCTAATGAAATGCAGCAATGCTGCACCCAGTCCGCTCACAAAATACAGCGTAAGAAAACGGCGGGTCCCTAATTTGTATTCAATGATACCACCAAACGAAACCAGGGCTATAACATTGAAAAGGAAGTGTGTAAATCCGCCGTGGGCAAACATGTGGGTAATGAGCTGCCAAGGCTTGAAAGCCTCACTGTCGGGGTAGAAAAGGTAAAATTGAACCGGATCAAAACCTGCATTGGGAAGTGCAATCTGTGCCATGCCCATCAATGCTATAAGAATGACGAGGTTGCGAAGGCCTGGTGGTATATGTTGCAGCATCAGCGTTTTTGTTTGCGAAACAACTCAAAAAGTAATTCGTCTCCAAATTTAATCCAAACAGGCTTTGCATCGGGTGACCATTGGTTTTCCTGCAAGTAAAACAGCCGTATGATGAGTTGTTCCGCCTCTTGGGAATTCATGTAAGAATCTGCTGAAACGGCAGCCTGACGGGCCATGGACAGCGCCAGGCTTTCATGTCGGTTTAGTTTCATGTCGCCCTGGGTTTGCAAATAATCTTCCAGCAAACTTTCCAGTACCCGGCTTTCATTGCCCCGCTGCAGTTCGGCCGGAATACCGCTGATCATGAGGGTATTGCCGCCAAAATGGCTCACGTCAAATCCCAGTGATTTAAAATCATCCATGAGATCCAGGGCGGTATGAAGCCATGCCTGATTGAGTTCCACAGTTATTGGGAAAAGCAATTGCTGGCAATGCCCACCCTGTTGCCTGAGTCCTTTTAGAAAGTCTTCATACAGCAACTTCACATGTGCGGCTCTTTTATCGACCAGGATAAGGGCACCGTTTATTTTTGCGACCAGATAGCCGGATAACAGGCTGAAAACAGATTCTACCTTCCACTCGGATGAAGTAGGAAGCAAACTTTCTTCTTCCGGTATGCCTTTGCTGCCTGTGGTTATGCTGCCTGTTTGTTCTATTGAACCTAAGATTTTTTGCCAGTCTTGGTTTTGAGGTCTTGAATAGCCTTCCTCAAAAGGATTATATCTTGTTTGTGTCTGTGGCTGCTGAAATTCCTGGAAACCTTGTTGGGTGCGGTGAATTGGGGCAGAAGAACTTAGAAAATCTTCCAGCCCGCCCATGCCGCCGAATACATCCAGATCAGGCTGTACTACAAACTGCCCCAATACCTTCCTTACAGCGGCTTTGATGATGTTGTAGATGTGTTTTTCATCTTCAAATTTTACCTCGGTTTTGGTGGGATGCACATTCACATCGACCTTGGCGGGATCCAAATGTATGAAAAGGCAGAAAAGCGGGTAGCAGCCTTCTTCGGTCAGCCCATCATAAGCGGCCTGAATGGCATGCTGAAAATACGGACTGCGGATAAACCGGCCGTTAACGTAGAGGTACTGTTCACCACGTGTTTTGCGCACAGCAGATGGCGCACCCACATAACCGGTAATCTGCACCAGTTCTGTATCCTCATTCACGTAGAGCAGGTCATCGGCTTTTTTGCCGGAAAGCACATCAGCGATGCGTTGTTTGAGGGTTCCGGGTTTTAGGTCATATACTTCAGACCCCTGGTTAAACATACTAAAGGCTATTTGCGGATGGGCGAGGGACTGGCGCTGAAATTCCTCCAGGATGTGGCGGGTTTCTACCGAAATGGATTTGAGGAAATTGCGCCTGGCGGGGATGTTGTAGAATAGATTGCGAACCGCAATGGAAGTGCCCACCGGCGCGGCTGTCAGGGATTGCTCAAGTACGGTGCTTCCTTCAATGCGAATAAATATGGCGGCATCGTCCTGTTCGCGCCGGGTTTTCATTTCTACCTGTGCCACAGCGGCAATACTGGCAAGGGCTTCACCCCGAAAACCATAAGTGTTCAGCGAGAACAAATCCTGTGCACGGCTGATTTTACTGGTGGCATGCCTTTCCCAGCACATGCGGGCATCGGTTTCGCTCATGCCGCGGCCGTTATCAATGACCTGTATGAGCGTGGAACCACCATCCTTGATGAGCAATCGAATATCGGTTGCCCCCGCATCGAGGCAGTTTTCCAGTAGCTCTTTTACCGCGCTGGCAGGACGTTGCACCACCTCACCTGCGGCGATTTGGTTGGCTACTGAATCCGGTAAAAGTTTAATGACGTCCGACAAGAACTTCAAATATACAACGCCCCTTTCGATTGCTTATCACATCTTGTTAACCAAGGACTGTGGATTATTTTCGGAATACCGCCGCGCACCATTCATCCAATTGGGCGTCTGAAATTCGGATAGCGCCAAGCCCGGTAAAATATTGGTTTAGCAAGGGTAAATCCTGACCGTAAAATCCGGATACAAAAAGCAATCCGCCGGATTTTAGTACCCGAAGGTATTCCTTCCCGTCGGTCATGAGCACATTTAAGTGTATGTTGGCAAGCACCACGTCAAAATAGCCGTCATTCATGGTTGTTAGCAATTCGGCATCTCCAAATTCAGCGGTAAACCGGCTGCATTCATTGGCAGATGCATTGTCAACGGCATTTTCCACCGCCCAGGGTTCATTGTCGATGCCGAGCACCATTTTCGCCCCAAGTTTTTCGGCCAGAATCCCCAGTACACCTGTCCCGCAGCCCATGTCAAGCACTTTTGTTTCTTGAAAAGCCTCCTGCTGCTTCAGCATCAGTGAAATCATCATTTGGGTGGTGCGATGGTGGCCGGTACCAAAACTCATGCGTGGCTCGATCGTGATACAGTATGGTACTTCAGGGCCGATGGGGTGAAAGGGTGCGCGAATGTGCACCATATCATCCACGGTAATGGGATCAAAAAATTGTTTTTCCCATTCCTCGTTCCAGTTTTGTTTTTCAATTATTTCTGTATCGAAAGCCTTGCTGATATAGGGGCTTAATATTTCATTTATTTCTGCCAGCAAGGCTTCAGTGATTTCCTCAGCTTTTGCGAAAGCCAGCACATGCTCATCATGGGTTTCAAAGGTGTCAAACGGGAATTCGCCCAGCAGGGCCAGGATTATTTCTGTATTTTGTTGCAGCGGTTCTGCCGCAGTGGCTGTTAATTTCAGAAATTGTCCTTCGCTGGTCATGTACTTGCCCTAATCCTGTTGGTGTTGCAAAGGTAGCTTTTTAGTGAGGTTAATATGATTTACTTCACAACCAATTGATCAAAGAGTTGTTACTTTAGCAGGGTGAGAATATTATTATTGCTGCTCAGTCTAATGTTAATGGCTTGTATGCAGGATTCAAAGAAAGATACCGTTAAAAACCTCGATATAAAGCGCTATGCGGGTGTCTGGTATGAATTTGCGCGATTTCCCCATCGTTTTGAGCGGGATTTGCAGAAAGTAACTGCCACTTACACCGTTCTTGAAAACGGAAACATTAAGGTTACCAACCGCGGACAAAACGGCAAAGGCAAATGGAAAGAGGTAAATGGCAAGGCTTTTGTGCCGGATAAACTGCAGCCGGGCAAATTAAAGGTGCAATTTTTCTGGCCTTTTCGGGCGCCTTATTGGGTGCACCGCATCGATGAAAATTACCGGTATGCACTTGTGGGCGGTCCCGGAAACGACTATTTGTGGGTGTTGAGCCGCGAAAAAATCATGCCCGAAGATATATATACAGATTACCTGAAAACCGGGCGGGAACTGGGCTACGATATTACCAGGCTCGAGCGGGTACAGCAGTAAAATGCAGGCTTTTTAAAAAAGCGTTGGCGAAAATTCAGGATAAATATATAGCTGTTGGACTTCGGGAATATTGCGGTTTTCACGCACACGGCTGGCCAGTGGTGCTATGGTATGGGCTTTCAGCAAACTATCATCGCAGGGTTTTACCAGTTCCAGGGCCTGGTCATCGGCGCCAAAAACCCATTTTTGCCAGTCATCCGGTGCCAAAATAAGCGGTTGTCGTTTTTTTGTGTTGTGAATTTCGGTAAGCAGCGGTCCTGATGGGCAGGTTACGACGGCAAAGGTCCCCATCGTTTCTCCGGTTTCTTTGTTGATCCAGTTCGAGGCAATGCCCGCCACCAGAAAGAAATCATCGTTTGCAGGAAAAATGTAGTAGGGGTATTTCTTTTTGTTTAAATCACGCCATTCATAAAATCCAGCCATAGGTACCAATATACGGTGGCTTTCAAAGGCATGGTGAAACATGGGTTTTTGGTGCAGGGTTTCTCCTTTGGCGTTAAGGCCGTATTCGCGAAGCTCAGTGGCCTTTTCAGGGGTTTTTACCCATTCCGGAATCAATCCCCATTGCATATTTTCAGCATGGAGTTCTGTATTGGCCGAAACCACAGGCATAATGGGGTAGGTGAACGCCGAAATGAAAAAGCCCGGTTCCGGCACCTGCACGGCCTCCGTGAGGTTCAGGCGGCTTTGCAGCGCCTCGGCTTTGAAATTGACGGAGTAGGAGAAACACATGTTAGTGGCAATTATGAAGATTTGACAACTTTTGCAAAATTGTCAAATCTGCATGGCAATTGTTGTCAAATCTACAAAATCCCCGACATTTGCCATGCATGAAAATTGCCCTGATTCGCGAACGAAAATCACCTGCCGATGTGCGTGTGGTCCTCACCCCTGTGCAATGTGCCGCCCTGATGAACCGTTTTCCGCAGGTGACCATGGTGGCGGAGTCTTCACCCGAACGCTGTTTTTCGGATGAAGAATATGAAAGTGCGGGCATTGCCGTGCAGACGGATGTTTCGGATTGCGATGTAATGTTAGGAATTAAGGAAATACCCACGGATTATCTGATTCCGGGTAAAACTTATTTTTTCTTTTCCCATACCATCAAAAAACAGCCCTACAACCAAAAAATGCTGCAGGATATCATTCGCAAGCATATTCGGCTGGTAGATTATGAAACCCTGAAATGGGAAAATGGTCAGCGTGTATTGGGTTTTGGGCGTTTTGCGGGTATTGTGGGTGCCTACAACGGCTTGCTGGCATGGGGTAAAAAAGCCGGGCAGTTTAGCCTCAAACCCGCCTGGCAGAGCGAAGATTACCGCGAATTGCTTCAGCAGGCAGGAAACGTTGATATAGGTAATATTAAGATTGTGCTCACCGGTGGAGGCCGTGTAGCCAATGGTTCGCTGGATTTTCTGCGTAACCTGCGTATACGTGAAGTAACACCCTACCAGTTCATTCACCGCAGTTATGATGAGCCCGTGTTTGTGCACCTCAACAGCCCCGAGATATACAGGCATAAGGATGGCAGGCAATGGGATACCCAGCATTTCTATGCCAATCACAACGAGTATGAGAGCAGCTTCCGTGATTTTCTGCCGCACACCGATTTGCTGATGAACGGCATTTTCTGGACCGCCGATTTGCCCCCTTTGTTCACGAAAGAAGATACAGCAAGACCTGATTTTCGAATGAAAGTGATTGCCGATATCAGCTGTGATGTGGAAGGCAGTGTGCCAATTACCTGGAAAGCCACCACTATAAAGGATCCGGTTATTGGCTGGAGTCGAAGCGAACAAAAACCTTGCGAACCCTGGACGGCAGACAGCATAGACGTAATGGCGGTGAGCAATCTTCCAAACGAATTGCCCTGCGATGCCAGCGAAGAGTTTGGAGAGCACATGCTGCAATATATATTTCCTGAATTGATATCGGCGCAAAGCCGCATGATTTTGGGTGCCACGATTACTGAGGACGGCAACCTCACGGCGCTGTATGGGTATTTGCAGGATTACGTAAAAGGTTAAGAAACAGATTCAATCTGAAATACGTTTCCGTTCAATTCGAACGAATCGCCACATTGTTTGCCCAGCATGGCTTTTCCGGCTGGTGATTGCGGAGAAATTACCATGATATCACTGCCATCAACCACCACTTTCCCCATGGGAGCGGCCAGGTAAAATGTGCCGTTTTGGGTTTGTATTAGCGCTCCAATGCCGGCAATGCTATGGGTTTGGGTGGATTGTATACGTGCGAAAATGCCTCGCCACTGCTGCAGCATAGATATTTGCATCCCGATTTTATTTTGTTCCTGCTGTGCCATTTCGCGGGCCGTTTCGTATTTGTCGCCCATGCTGCTTTTGGTGTCCGCCGCCACCGATTCACGGAGGGAAGCCATGGCCTCGTTGGCCGATTGCAGGCGGTTTTTCAGTTCCTGAAGGCAATGTTCGTGGATGTTGGATTTGGTGGGGAGCATGTGAGTTGACAAAGATAATGGCATAATCTTTTGCATTTATTGCAAACTGCATTAAGTGTTTTTACGGAAAATTGCAAATAACCTAAATTAAATCATTGATAATCGTAAAAGACAACGAACGGATGTGTAACTAAGTTATGTGAGTTGCGGTAATTGCATGGTGCATGGGCACATCATGACGAAAATCGTAATGGGCCTGCTCTTACACGCATTTGTTTTGTGTGAAAGCTAAACCCAAGCATGCTCAACTACACCGTCCTGCTCATCCCTGTCTTTCTGCTTTTGGTGGCACTGGAGTGGCGTTTTAGCGACAAACAGAATGACAACCGCTACCAAGCTGGCAATACCGTCATCAATATGGCCATTGGTGCCTTTGATCAGTTTGGTTCGCTGTTTTATTTCGGCGCGTTGTTTGTTTGCCTGCAGTTTTCATACACACATTTAAGGTTATTTACATTATCCCTTAACTGGCAGCAGTGGGTCTATGCCTTTTTTGCCATTGATTTTCTGTCTTACTGGTACCATCGTTTTTCGCACCGTATCAATATCCTGTGGGCCGGGCATATCACCCACCATTCCTCCGAATTGTTCAATTTCTCCAACGGTTTTCGCACCTCGCTGTTTCAGGGCATCAACCGCATTGCCTTTTGGATGCTCTTGCCTGTGTTTGGTTTCGATCCCTTGTTGCTGGTAATTTCACTGAAAGTATCCGGCCTGTGGGATTTTCTGGTGCATACCACGTATATACCTAAGCTGGGGTGGCTGGAAAATATATTGGTTACGCCCTCGCACCATCGCGTGCACCATGGGAAAAATGATATTTATATAGATAAAAATTACGGTTCCATATTAATTATTTGGGATAAAATATTCGGCACATTTCAGGAGGAAACCGAAGTAGTTCAGTATGGTGTTAAAGCCAATTATACCGACAATAATCCTGTAAATGCTATCACTTATCACTATCGTTATTTATGGAATGGAATAAAAAGCACATCGGGAATTATTAATAAAATTAAATTATTAATCATGCCACCGGAATGGAAACCGAGGGAGCAGGATGACTTTTCTCCGCATGCATTTTGGCAACCAGGCGTTCCTCAAACATTGCAGCGGTATTACGCAATATGGCAATTGGCATGCTGCATCCCCGGATTTATTGCCATTTTATTTTATAATGAATTTTTACCACCGGTAGCTTTGTGGTATTGCATGGCGCTATGCATTACATCCATTACCCAGACAGCCCTGATTTTCAAAAACAATACGTACAGGCATTTCAATGGCTTTGAAATATTGCGGCTCTTTTTATTTATGCTATTTTTACCGTGGACAGCCATGAATAATATGGCAGTTATATATTTGCTGATATTGTATTTTGTATTGTCAATTTCATATCAGCTATTTATGGAAAAAACTATTGAAAAATACATCTTAAAAAAATACATACACCATGAAAAAATATAAACTTTATTTTACGTCATTATTTCTGATTACCATGCTGTTTACAGCCTGCGGAATAAAGAAAAACTATGCTTATGACCGTTTTGGCGGCGGTATCAGTGGTAATAAGCCCACTCTTTCAAAAGAAAAAACCATAGAAGAACAGCCTTCTTCTGAAGTAAAAACAGCACGAAAAGTTGAAAATAAAATACCTGATAATAAAATGCAATTATCTGAAAAACAGCAACAGAAAATATCAAATATTATTCAAAGTGTTCCGGAAGTAAATGTTGATGGAAAGTCGAGAAATAGTTTACGTGCTATTAAACAAAAAATAACGAAAAATCAACAGGAAAAGGAGCGACCTAAAATATTACAGCAGGCAAAAAGAGTTTTTTGGGTAAGTGCCTCACTGTTGTTGTTGGGCGCATTTTTAACACCTATGGACTCATATGTCTTAAATAACAGCGGACCAACTCTATTAGGTTTAGGCGGCATTTTACTTGGTATAGCCTTTATCATGGCATTGACAGGTTGGTTAAACAAACTAAAGAAGAATACATCTTCCGGAAGAATCACATTCTGGCATGTGTTAGGAGGATTAATGGGATTGAGTATACTAATTATAGTAATTGTTTTATCCTTAAGTGAAGGTGGTGGAATGTTTAGTCCGTTTTGATGCTTTTTCCCAATATCTGTATAATTGTAAATATAAAAATGATAAAATTAAGAAATTTATTTATCTTATTGTCTTTGTTTTTCTCAGTACTCACCTCCTGCGGTGTCATGAAGCCCTATCCTTACGACCGTTTTGGCGGTGGAATTAGTTCCGGTAAACCGAGGTTGTGCAAAGTTGATAAAGTTGCAGAAAGTTCCATTTTCGAAGAAAATAAACAGCAAAACAAAACGTTTCAGTCTCGTGAAATTTATGGCACTGCGGAAGTGTCTACTGATTCCGGAATATCAGGCAAGTATTGGGAAAATCTGAAAAGCAGCAACTTGATGGTTGTAGACAAACAAGCGTTAGCTGTATTCCATAATTTCAGTACCGGTAAAAAAATTACAGAGCTAAAAAAATTGCTACTGGAGCAACCCAAAGCGGAGGGTGATAAATCCAAAAAATGGGCCCGTATTTTGGCTAATTCGGCTGAATGAATTCTGAGGGATTGTGTGGGTTGTTGGCCTTGATACTTTTGTTGTTGGGCTTAATTAGTTTATTGTTGTTTTCTTCTGAATCTGATTTTACGGGTATTGCACTGCTACTGCTTTTTTGGCTCCTTGCTGTGGTGTTATTGCTCACGGCGCTGGTTTTGGGTATTATAGGTCGAAGTAAGAAAAAGGGAAGCATGGCCGGATGAGGATTTGTTGGCAGTGCTTCACTTAGGCACACTTTTTGCTTATAAGGCGATGACTAACTATGGCAACCAACCGCACATTCACCATGATTAAGCCCGATGCCGTTGCCAACGGACATGCGGGTAAAATTATCGATCACATCACACAGGCAGGATTCAAAATCGAAGCCCTGAAGTACACACGCCTCAGCACCGAAATGGCTGGCAATTTCTACGGTATTCACCGCGAACGCTCTTTTTTCGGCGAACTGGTAAGCTTTATGACCAGCGGACCCATCTACGCAGCCATTCTTGAAAAAGACAACGCCGTGGAAGATTTCCGCAAACTCATCGGTGCTACCGACCCCCAAAAGGCCGAGGCCGGAACCATCCGTAACCTCTACGCCAAAAGCATTGATGCCAATGCCATTCACGGCAGCGACAGCGATGAAAATGCAGAAATCGAAGGCAACTTCTTTTTCTCGCAGTTCGAGCGTTTTTAAAAAATCCCTAACAACCATTCAAAATGCCCGCTAACTTTGGTGGGCATTTTTTTATGAACGCATCTTCTCAAAATCCCCGCAATGGCGGCCTTGATGTGGCCTACCTTGAAGGCCCACACGGACGTTTTTATGAACTTGGTTTCTTGTTTCGTGTGTTTGTGGAATTCCTGAAAGCCTACCGCCGCCTGCACTTTATAGGTCCGTGTATCACCGTTTTCGGATCTGCCCGCTTTGGAGAAGACCATGAATACTACCAATTAGCCCAAAAAACATCTGCCAGAATCGGGCAATTGGGCTTTGGTATCATGACCGGCGGAGGTCCCGGCATCATGGAGGCTGCCAACCGCGGTGCCAAAGAAACAGGCGCTTACAGCATTGGTGTGAACATCAAACTGCCGTTTGAGCAAAAACCCAATCCCTACCTGGATCGCTGGGTGGAAATTCGCTACTTCTTTGTGCGCAAGGTGATGCTGTTTAAATATTCCTTTGGCTTTGTGATATTGCCTGGTGGTTTTGGTACCATTGATGAAATGTATGAAGCACTCACCCTTATTCAAACAAAGAAAATGCCCTGGTTTCCGGTGGTGCTGATGGGGAAGGAATACTGGCAAAGCAACCTGGACCAGATTGCGCTTATGCACAAGATGAAAACCATTTCACCCGAAGATGACGACATGCTCTGCATTACCGACGATCCCGGGGAGGCGGTGCGCTTTATTGAAGAGAAGGTGAGGCCCTTTGCCACCCGCCGCCGCAAATACAAACCGCTGTGGTGGCTGGGCGAAAAATGACATAAAATCCCTCCGGGATTTTGGGTGCACTGTGGGTTTGCTGGCAAAGCCGGCATGGGTTAGGGGAAACACAATTGTGTGTTTTCATTTTCAGCAATGTGTGTCTTATGTGGCAATATTTATTTTTTCCCGCTTGGCACGATTTTCAGCGCGCGAAGGGCCTCGCAGCCCGAAACGAAGTGGAGGGTGAAAACCGGCAAGAGGCCCGGGATGGCCTGCGCATAGCAAGGCGCCTTAAATCGTGACAGCCTTTTTGGTTACTTTTTGGGCGCCAAAAAGTGACGGGAAAGTTGTTTAATGGTAAAATGGTTTATTGGGTCATGTTCGACGGTAAGAATTGACAACTTTTGCAAAGTTGTCAAATTTGCGTACGGCCCGGACAAACCCCTACCAGCGCCTTACAATATTAAATCCCAGCCTTAAATCGCCTTTACCGAAACTGCCATTATTACCCGTCATGTAGCGAAATTCGTTGAATGCATTGGCGTTGCTACAGGTAATCTGAAATGCGTGTCCCGCTGTCCAGAATTCAAGCCCGATGCCAGCTGCGGGTTTGCTGCTTTCAGTGATTCGTTTGTTGAACACCTGCACCAATTCACCTGTAACATGAATGCGGTCGTTAATACGGTACCTCACATTGCCCGCCAGTAAAGGCACATCGTTGGCATCGGATGCAGTTTCCACCAGGTTGCGGTGCACCAGGGTAGGAGCCATTTGCAACATAAACATGTGGCGTCCCATATGGAAATTTCGGCTAATCAGTAATTGGTGCGTATAATTGATCCTATGCGTGTTGTAGTATGGATTAAGGCCTGTTAAATTCTTTTCAAATAAATATGCCATATCACTCAGCCAGGTTACCGCAGTTTTATATGGATTGGTGCCATCGGTTTTCACAATACCCCATTTAAAATAAGCATTGCTAGTTTTGCCCATGCCACTGCGGCCTGCACCTATCGTAATATTACGATTTAGTCCATAATCAAGGCCAATTCTGATGTTGCTTTGGTCCAAACCCCAGGCACCTTCATAACCCGAACTCAGCAATCCAAAACGGTGTTGTATGCAAAATTCCAATTGCTTTTTATCCAGCGTCTGGGTTCCATGTCCATTGATAATGCGAAAACTGTTGTGAATGGTTCTGCGCAGAATTAAAATATCATGGGTTATATTATCTTCAGGGGCAATAGCATCGGATTTTACACTGCTATCGGTTTGTGAAAATACATTGGCTGAAAAACCAATTAACAGAACGATATAATTAATTATTCGGCGCACCTTTATCAATCCACGATTTTAATTTTGATAAATTGCAATTGCTCCATTTGGGTCCGCTTGGTGGCATTTGTTTGCTGCCGGTATATGGTGCAATCCAGGATAATACGCCATATAGTTGTCCGCTTTTCGCATACACCAAAATTTCAGCATGGGTAGACAATGCCACACCTGCCGTGGGCGATTGTGTATTGTGACAGCCTGTGCACTGCGCATCAATCAGCGGCTTAATATCTTTGGCAAAGCTTACATTGACTGTATCACAATTGGCTTGTCTGGGATATAATTCTTCTTTGTTATCGTAATAACACGATGAAGCAATTATAGTAGTAATTACAAGGCTATTTATTAGCTTAATCATTAGGTGCACCCGCATTAATCCATTTTTCAAATTGTTTAATCTGGCAATCACTCAGTTTATTCCCACCTTTGGGCATCCAGTTGGTGGGGTGGGTTAGACTGTTCAGTAATGTGCCGTTTTTAGCATAAGAAGCTATGGAGGTGTGAGATGACAAATCCACCGACCCCGAAGTATTGGGGTAGGCATGACAACCTGCACAATACTTATCAATCATGGGTTGAATGTTAGCAGAAAATTTAAATTGGTTACTGTCGCAATCAGTAGGACAGTTGGTGGTGTTTTTCGCCCCCAGCATGATCCATTTCTGAATAAGAATTTTCTGTTCGCTATTAAGATTGCCATATTTTGGGCCACCCATTTTACCTTTTATCTCCTGAAAAATTTCGCTGTCTGACGGGTCGCCGGGTTTAATGCCACCGGCCATGATGCCTTGCCATGAATTTAAAATCAATTCTTCTTCTGCGGTAACCGCGTCATGGCAACCGCTTTTGGCGCAGTTTGTCACAAAAATGGGAAGGATGTCCCTCTCAAAACAAATGGCTGAATCAGCAGCCGTAAGCACAATCACCGGTTCGTGTTTACAGCCCTGGGTCTGTATCAGAGACAGGATTAACACCAAAGCAAAAACTATCTTGGAAAACCTCATGGTCATCAATGCCACAAAGTAACAACTTTACCCCCAATTTGCTGTGCAATAAATTTTAATTTTGCGGTCATGACACAAAAAGGTCCTATTTCTCAGTTTGTAGAGAAACACTATTTGCACTTCAATGCGGCCGCTTTGGTTGATGCCGCCAAAGGATATGAAACCCACCTCACCGAAGGCGGGAAAATGATGGTTACCCTGGCAGGCGCCATGAGTACGGCTGAGCTGGGTAAAAGTTTGGCTGAAATGATCCGTCAGGATAAAATTGATATTATCAGCTGCACCGGTGCCAACCTCGAGGAAGATATCATGAACCTGGTGGCCCACAGTCATTATAAGCGTGTGCCTCACTACCGCGATCTGAGCCCCCAGGATGAATGGGATTTGCTTGAAAATCACTACAACCGTGTTACCGATACCTGTATTCCCGAAGAGGAGGCCTTCCGCCGTTTGCAAAAGCACATTCACCGCGTGTGGAAAGATGCTGATGATAAAGGCGAGCGTTATTTCCCCCATGAATACATGTACAAAATGCTGCTTTCCGGCGGTCTGGAGCAGTATTACGAAATAGATCCCAAAAACAGCTGGATGCTGGCTGCCGCCGAGAAAAATCTGCCCATTGTAGTTCCCGGTTGGGAGGATAGCACCATGGGCAACATTTTTGCCAGCTATATCATTAAAAACGAAATGAAGGCAAGCACCATGAAAAGCGGCATTGAATACATGGTCTGGCTGGCCGACTGGTATCGCCAGAACAGCAGCGGCAAGGGTGTAGGGTTTTTCCAGATTGGTGGCGGTATTGCCGGCGATTTCCCCATCTGTGTAGTGCCCATGATGTATCAGGATTTGGAGTGGCACGATGTGCCTTTCTGGAGCTATTTCTGCCAGATTAGCGACAGCACCACCAGCTACGGAAGCTACAGTGGTGCGGTGCCTAACGAAAAAATTACCTGGGGCAAGCTGGATGTAAATACGCCTAAGTTTATTGTGGAAAGCGATGCTACCATTGTGGCACCGCTGATTTTTGCCTGGGTATTGGGATGGTAAGCATGAAAAAAATCCTCATTTTTACTGCGTTATTCTTGAGTGCATTTGCTACAAAGGCCCAGGACAAACTCGCCTACACCCTGTTCAATGGCAAGGGTAAAAAGGCTAACTACGGCCAAATGCTGAAAGCCATGCAGGGCGCGGATGTAGTGCTGTTTGGCGAATACCACGATAACCCCATTGTACACTGGCTGCAGTTTGAAAGCACCCGCGATGTGTTTGCACTACGCCCCAACATGGTACTGGGTGCCGAAATGTTTGAAGCCGATGTGCAAACGGTGGTGGACCGCTACGTATTCGACAGCCTGCCTGAAAAAGAGTTTCAAAAAACGGCCAGGCCCTGGCCCAACCATAAAACCGATTACAAACCCTTGCTTGATTTTGCCCGGGAGAAGCGTATTCCATTTATAGCTACCAACATTCCCCGCAAGTTTGCAAGTGCAGTGTTTCGTGGCGGTTTCGAAGCTCTGGACACCCTTTCAGCCCTGCAAAAAAGTTGGGTTGCTCCGCTGCCTCCCATGTATGACAGCACGTTACCCTGCTATGCCGATATCGGGAAAGCCGTGGGTATGCATGGTGGACCCAATCTGCCCAAAGCACAGGCCATTAAGGATGCTACGATGGCGCATTTTATAGTGAAGAACTACAAAGCAGGACAAATTTTCATTCACTACAACGGTGCCTATCACAGCAATAATTATCAAAGCATTTACTGGTATTTGAAAAAGCTGAATCCGGCCCTGAAAATTGTCACCATCAGCACAGCTTTGCAAACGCAATTAAAAACGATGGATGCCGAAAACAAAGGCCTCGCTGATTTTATTATTGTTACGCCGGAAGACATGACCAGAACACACTGATTTAGTTGATAGTTTACAGTTGAGAGTGTATAGTTGAAATGCAACTTAAAAACTACTAATACATATAAATTATTTCATTCTTTAATTCCTTCATTTTTTCATTAAATCAACCAATCAACCAACATGCCCGACCTAACCACCAAATCCGACATAGAAATTATCGTTCGCGAGCAGTATAAAAAATTGTTGGAAGATGAATACACCGTGCCGGTATTTTCGCATTTGAATTTGGAGGAGCATTTGCCCCGTATTTCCATGTTTTGGTGCTTTGTGCTGGATATAGATGCTGCCAACAATCCCTACCGTGGAAGTGCTTTTGAGCCGCATACCAGGCTCGGTTTAACCGCTAAGCATTTTGAAATATGGCTTAATTATTTGCATACTGCAATCAATGAAAAATATGAAGGCCCCAACGCCGAAAAATGGATTAATAAAAGCAATGAACTTGGCATTATGTTTCAATATAAAATGGGTTTAATTGATGATGAATCTCATCTTATAATTAATCTCAGCGGGAATTGAAAAACTTGCTATTGTGGTAATTTTCTGACGGCCATTGGTGCATTGACTAGCTGGTTGGTAAGAGGTTTGTAACATTCAAAGGTGAACTGATATTAATGAAATCACTAATCAGATAACACCACGGGTGTTAGGGGGTTTAAATGAGTGGGCCTCACAAACATTGGATTTTAAAACACCCAAAGAAACGATGAATTATTTATTGTTGCAGGAATAAAATCTGCATTAACAAGTTCAACGGCAAAAAAAAATAATTAAAAAAAATTAGAAAAATACAATTATTAATTATTTTCAACTGATGTTATTCTAAATCCTAATTTACATCTGTTGTAATTATTGTATTCACGGCAATTGCAAATTGATAATCCATTATTGAATATAATTTCGTTGCCATTACATATAAAATTTAATTCTGGATGTTTTTTGAAAAAATCATCATTATACCGAATATTATTCCAAATTTTATATGAAATCATTACTGGTAAAAATTTTTTTGATTCTTCATAGAGTCCTTCAGGTAGTCCTGTAATAGCATATTTTATATTTACTTTAGTGGGTTTTACCCAAATGTTTGTATCCTTGTAGGTTATTTTGCCTTTTTTTATATTTTCAGTAGCAATATAAAAGGTGAAGCATCTTTTAATAGTATCAAAATTAATATTTAAATTATCGTTACTAGTTAATGGCTTTCCGTTTGAGTAAACATAGTCCCCATTCTTAATATATTTAAATAGGGAAGTAGGGCATAGCCATTCTGTGATATTTCTATATCTATAAATTGGGATATAATTCAGATAATAATCTTTTAATAAATTCAATGGGATTTCAGAATAGTCTACAGGATAACCATCTTTCATTACAGGCTCTATTTTAAAACCATAAGTATATTGACTTATATTATATCCACCATCTTTATAAAAAATGTTGTTATGAATTTCAAATTTGGGATTTTTATCAAATTTATCGATGTCGTTTTCTTTAACTGTTTGACGAATGTAGTAAGTGGTAACAACGTCAGTATCTGATGGGAATTTGAACTCTAATACTTTATCTCCTGAACTTATATTATCTTCAAGTTCCTCAAAGTAAGTTTTTTCCCATTGTCTTATATCGTCCCTATAACGCAATTTTATATATTCTTCTTCTTTAATTTCACCTTTATAAAGAACATTACATAGGTTTGTTGACCAAGCTTTACTGTAATGGTTATTTAATCTTTTGAAAAATTCATTCAATATTTGTTTTGATAAACTATTAAATAATGTGAATTTTTCAAATTCGCCACTCAGCCAGCTTCTTGTATGGGTCAAGTGAAAGCTGTTTTTAGTATATGTGTTGTAATCTTTGAAAATATTAATTGAATATTTATTAATTTTCTCATCTTTTATATATTCTCCTAAGAAATCAATTTTATTTGCATCTAATATATTGATATTATTTAAAAATATTTCGCGTATGCTGTTTATAGCGTTAGTGTATTGAATATTTATTTTATAATCAGCGATCCATTTATTATTTACTAGGTTTAAGGAGGATTCTTTTACAATAGGTTTGATACTGTTCGAACTGAGGTTGTGAAGGTTTCCTGTAAGTTCGCAAAGTGCATTAAATTCCTGATTGGAGAGAAGAGAATACTTTTTTAATCTGTATACAATGTCATTGCCCAGTCCTATAACAGTGATATTCCAACCGTTATTTTTGCTAAGTTCAAAAAGATCCGGTATTCTTATTTGAACCTCATACAATCCAAGAAAATTATTGCTGTCAATTTTTGAAATATTTAAAACTTTAAATTTGGTAATCAATTTCTTGCATTGTTTTAAAAAACTAGTATCTGAAAGTTTTTTTAGAAAATGAGTGCTATCTGGAAAGAAAGTATTGAATATTATGGCATTAGATCTTTTTATTATTTCTAACGTATCATACTCATTTTTATTTTTAGAGGTTAATGCTACCTTAATATTTGCAATCCTAAGTGAGTCTTGTTTTTTATACTCATTTTTAATTGATTCTATTGCATTTTCATATCTTTTGAGTATTCCATAACCCATGTTATGAAGATAGGTAATATCCTGAGGTGTGTTTTCCCCAAATAATTCGCTGTAATTGTCATAGTAGTTTTTAGTAACAGGGTAAATTAAATACCTTGCAATTTGAACTGAATCAGTGCTTTTATTAATTGAGTCATTAATAGATTTGGTTATCTTTTGTAATTGTTTAATATAGTTATTCTTTCTTATTTCTTTTAATTTATCTTTTTTGCTTACGTAGATGTTGTTATTAATAGTTGTGAGTTTAAATTGTTCAATAGTGTTGTTCCCCCAATCAATAATGCAATCATAGTTTGAGTTTCCTAAACTCCAGTATACATCTATGTCAATAGGTCCGTTGGCACTGTTAATGATTGATGGATATACCATATATTTTTTGGTAAATCGTATTTGTGAACGCTGCCCTAATAATTCACCATTTATACTTACATTTTCAGATTCAAATACCAATACAGATTGTGGGTCCAAAATCGATATACTGCCAATGTTTTGTCCTTTAGCAAAATATAACTTAGATTGAGCAAACGATATTTCTGCATAAAGAATGCATAAAAGTCCTAAAATTATATGGTGTATTTTCATCTTAATAAATTTCTAGAAATCATATTTTCAAAGATACTATGTAAACTTCGTATATCAAAACTTTCAGGAATTGCAATATAATTAATCTATGCCGACCCCGGAGGTCGAACCTACGAAAAGCCTTGAACGCCGCTCACCGTGGTGTACTTCAGCACTACATTCTTGTTCGGATAAATCCGCTTAAACGCGCTCTGCACCATCAGCGTGGCTTCATGAAAACCGCACAGAATCAACTTTAATTTACCCGGATATGTATTGATATCACCCACGGCATAAATGCCCGGAACCTGCGTGCTGTAGTCTTCCGTATTTACTTCCACGGCGTTTTTGCTTACCTGTAAACCCCAGTCGGCAATAGGCCCTAGCTTGGGCGACAAGCCAAACAGTGGCAGATAGTAATCGGCAGCAATCACAGCATCCTCTTGGCCTTCCCGCATCACCACCACCGATTTCAGTGCGGGTGTGCCTCTGAGTTCGGTTACTGTGCAATTTGTTATCAGATTGATTTTGCCGCCGCCGGCCAGATCCAGCACTTTCTGTACGTTGTCAGGGTGGCCCCTGAATTCGGTGCGGTGGTGTACCAGCGTTACGTTAGAAGCCACATCGGCCAAAAAGATGCTCCAATCTAGCGCGCTGTCGCCACCACCCGCAATCATCAGCTTTTTGCCCCGGTATTTCTCAGGATCTTTCACGATATAATCCACACCATTGTCTTCGTATTGTTCCAGGTTTGGAATCGGAGGTTTGCGGGGCTCAAAACAACCCAGGCCGCCGGCTATGGCAATGTTGGGCGCCCGGTGCACTGTGCCTTTGTGGGTGATAACTTCAAAATGTCCGTTTTCCAGCTGATGTATTTTTTCTGCCCTCTCGCCCAGTGTAAATCCGGGTTTGAAAGGCGCAATCTGCTCCATGAGGTTCTCAATCAGATCGCCGGCCAGCACCGAAGGAAATCCGGGAATGTCATAGATAGGTTTTTTGGGGTAAATCTCGGTCAATTGCCCGCCGGGCTTAGGCAAAGCGTCAATGAGATGACAATGCAATTTCAGCAATCCCGCCTCAAAAACCGTAAACAAACCCACCGGTCCTGCACCGATAATGATGATATCCGTTTCTATGGCTGCTGACATGGCTGCAAATTTAATACACAACGCTACCCTTACTATACTTTTTTTGTGTTAATTGCATGTGCAATGCAATATCCCGAGCAGATTACAGAGAAGGCGTTTTCCGGTTTCACCTGGATTCACATTATCAATCCCGATTTGCAAAACATGGAACGGTTTGCCGAAAATTACAACCTGAACGATTACCAGCTCACAGATAGTTTGCAGCCCGGTCACCTTCCCAAATTTGAGTATCAGGAAAAATATCGTTTCTTAATTTTGCGTGCTTTGTTGCCAAAGGTCCCGGAGCGCAACAATACCGTAGGTCAGGTTTCAGGCAAGATTTCTTTCTTCTACAACGCCGAAAAAGTAATCACCATTTGCCGACATCATTTTGCGTTTATGGAAAAACCTTTTACCGAGGAAATGAAAAGCACTGAGGCATTTGTAATTGAGATTATGAGCCGTATTTTTCAAACCTATGATGCACCATTAAAACAATTATCAGACAAAGTAGATAACATTGAAAAGATTATTTTCCTGAGAAACTTTTCCCGCATATCATTAGAAGATTTATATTTTCATAAAAGCAAAACCCGGGTTATAAAAAAATTATTGCAGATTTCACAAAGTGTACTTAATCAAATAAAAATTGAAAATCAACATCAGACAGCTTTTCAGGATGTAAAAGACCAGTTGTTCGGTTTGATACTGGGGTATGAAGAAACCATGGAAAATTCGATAAATTTATTAAATACATATTTGTCAATTAATTCCCGAAAAACAAATGATGTAATGAAATTATTGACAATATTTTCGGCATTTTTTCTGCCACTTACATTTATTGTTGGAGTTTATGGGATGAACTTTAAATACATGCCTGAACTGTTATGGAAAAATGGATATTACTGTGCGTTATCATTCATGGCAATAGTTTGTATCGCTATTTTTATATGGTTCAGAAAAAGAAAAATAATGTAACTATGGTTTCTGAATAATATATTTCAGGTATTCCATTATATGCCCTGTGGCGCCTGCTTTTGAAGCGATATATTGTTTGGCTTTTTTGCCGGCGTATTCCCTGAATTCCGGATTACCCAACCCGCTTCTCAGGTGTTTTTCAAAAGTGTTATAATCCTCACATTCATATCCAAAACCTGCTTCTATACTTTCCTGCGCCTCCGGAAATTTTTGATGTTTGGGACCAAATAATATAGGAATACCCCGCGCAGCTGCTTCCAGCATGTTGTGCAGGCCTTTGCCAAAAGCACCGCCCCC
>Ga0194124_10001266_pt1 | contig 32665 bp, 24 predicted proteins | sample TA2KigCas0mmetaG_FD_148605 | JGI IMG/M metagenome (GOLD analysis project Ga0194124, IMG submission 148605) | Freshwater microbial communities from Lake Tanganyika, Tanzania - TA2015031 Kigoma Deep Cast 0m | ecosystem: Environmental > Aquatic > Freshwater > Lake | place: Tanzania: Lake...
CATCACTCTCAAGAATTTTCTCTTTCCTGCTTTAATGATTTTGGGTGAAGAAAGATCAATTGTTTGTGAGATGTCTTGCACTTTTTCGCCATCTATGCTGACGCCTCCGCCTTGAATGAGTCGGCGAGCTTCGCCTTTGGAGGTAACCATGCCGGTATGTGCCATCACATCCACGATAAGGGGATTATCTCCGAGATCATTGACGATATGATCATCAATCACATCGGGTACATCTTTCTTCACAAAGATTCTCTCGAATTCCTCAAATGCAGCTTTGCCTGCATCTGCTCCATGATAGAGCGCAACGGTGCGCATCGCTGTTTCCACTTTCGCTGAACGAGGATGCAATGATCCGTCTTGCAAACCCGTAGACATTGTGGCGATTTCCTCTTGCGAAGCCATCGCGGCATATTGATAATAGCGTGTGATCATGGTATCGGGTATAGACATCACTTTACCGAACATCTCTCTCGGTGTATCGGTGATTGCAATATAATTTCCCAATGATTTACTCATTTTCTCCACGCCATCAGTGCCTTCCAAAATGGGCATGATGATAATGCCTTGTGGCATGACGCCATAGGCCTTTTGAATTTCTCGGCCGACAATCAAATTGAATTTTTGATCAGTTCCGCCAAGCTCGATATCAGACTTGATTGCAACCGAATCCATTGCCTGAGCAAGGGGATACAGAAACTCATGAATACTCAATGGTTCATTCGCATTGAAACGCTTGGAGAAATCATCCCTCTCAAGCATCTGAGCAACGGTGTATTGTGCGGAGAGTTTGATTACATCAGCAAAAGACATTTCAGAAAGCCATTCCGAATTGTATTTAATCGTTAGATTTTTCTCTGATAAAATATGCGATGCTTGATCAAAATAGCTTTGACCATTCGCTCGCGTTTCATCCAATGAGAGTGCGGGACGTGTTTTTGATTTACCGGTTGGATCACCGATCATCCCTGTGAAATCACCCACAATCAAAATCGCATGATGTCCCATATCTTGAAATTGTCTCATCTTGCGCAATACCACCGCATGACCAATATGCAAATCCGGACGCGAAGGATCACATCCCAACTTGATGATCATGGGTTTTTTATGTTTCAATGAATATTCAATCTTCTTGACAATTTCATCCTCCGGCAATACTTCCGCTGCGCCGGATTTTAACATGTCCATCTGTTCATTGAGTGTAGGAAACATCATCATCACTTCTTCTTTTTGGGTAATGAATTGCCAATCGGTGTCCGCTTATTGCCTGTACTTGCTTTTGCCTGCTGCTGCTGTTGTGCAATTTCCTGTGCCATACGCATACGCTGAGCAAACCAACCTTCTTTCTTCGGAGTTCGTTTCAAATCTTCCAAAGTGATTTTATTTTTTGAGAATTTGGTGATCCACACTTGTTGGATGATTCCCAAAATCGTGAAGACAAAATAATAGACATTCAATCCGGAAGGGAAGCCGGAGAACATGAAGGTGAACATGATTGGCATGATATAGACCATCGACTTTTGATTTGGATCGGTGATCGTCATCTTTTGTTGAATGAACATCGCAATACCCATCAGCAATGCCAAACCACTAAGCTTGTCAACCTGAAACAGAGGTAATTTAAATCCAAGATCCAGAATAACATCCGGTGCAGATAAATCACTGATCCATCCAAAGAAATGCTGTTGTCTGATATCCATCCAACTGCTCAGTACTGACCACAAGGAAATCAGAATTGGCATTTGCATGATCATCGGTAAACAACCTCCCGCAGGATTGATGCCATATTCGGAATAAATCTTCATCGTCTCTTGCGACAACATCGTACGATCATCTTTGTATTTCTCTTGTACTTTCTGCAAGAGCGGTTGTACTGCTTTCATTTTCTGCATAGACTTCATTTGTGAAGCACTGAATGGCTGCAGAACGATTTTCATCAAGAATGAAAAGAGAATGATCACGATGCCATAATTGGCGATGAATGTATGCAAGAACGATAGTGTTGGCAAAATCACATATTCACCAATCGGTGCAACAAGCCACTTTACTCCGTAGAATGTCCCGAAATTGATAGTCTTTTCCAAACCATATGCTTGCAATGTATCGTAAATCTGAGGTCCGATGAAAATGGTGAATACATCCTTCTGCACTCCACCTTTATATCGATTGCGATAAGCCAAAGAATACTTTTCTATGTGACCCTCATTCGGTGCTCCTTCTTTTATCCCTTCCATGAAAGCCATGCCATTCGCATCTTTCTTTTCAGGTATGATCGCTGCCACAAAGTATTTCGTGCGCGTTGCAACATAATCGATTTCACCTGCGCTTTGAACAGAAGTCGGCTGAGCATATTCAGTCGCATCGAATTCATCGATTGTGCCATTCACACTCGTTAGAGCAATGGCGGTATTTGATTCATCAACCGAATTCTGCTCTTGGAATTTCACGCCACCTTTCCAGATCAAATCATAGGTGCGTTGAGGCATGAATTGCTCCATATTGCGCAATTCAACTTCCGTTTTGCAGGCATAGGAATTTCCACTGATGGTGAATGTCTTCACGATCGCGCTGCCGGGAGCAAGCTCATGGATGGCGCTGATCGTGATTGATTCATTGCCTTTCAATGTATAGGAACGCTTGTCATTTGTGAATGCGAAATGCATCGACTTCGTATCGACTTTCTTTCCATCATTGTTTACATAGGTTATTGTGGCTTCGCGCTGACCGCGATAAATCAATTGAACAGGAACACCGGGATATGTTTTGTTATGCCATGAAGTATAATTCTTCAATTCCCATCGAGCAATCGAACCACCTTTTGTACTGATCATGATTCGAAGAACATCGGTTTCTATGCGAATGAAGTCTTCGGCATTGGAACCATTATCGCCTGAGATTGTGCCAGCAACTTTTTTCTTGGCTTCCTGTGCAGAACTTGGCACCGATTTCTTCGTTGCTTGTTTCTCCACGGGTGTATTGACTTGTCTTTGTGTGGTGCTCATCCATAGTATCCATCCTGTGAGGATGAGTGAGATGAGGACGAATCCTATGATACTGCGTTTGTCGAGTGATTGATTTTGCATAGTGAACTTTATGAAATGATCTCTGTGAATTATCCGAGTGATGAAAGATTCTCAAGAATTTTTGCATGAGAATCTTTGATTGATGCTAATTTTTCTTGTTCTGCCTTTACGACTTGTTCAGGTGCTTTGGAAACGAAACCGGGATTATTGAGTTTGCCTTCGATAGAACGAATCAGACCTGAAAGACGCTCGGCTTCTTTTGTCAGCCGAGCTTTTTCTTTCTCTTGATCAATAGCACCTGCCGTTTCAATGAATATGTCAATTCCACGAATCACCGATGACAAAGCATTATCGGGCTTCACTGCTTCCGGCGCGATAATTATCGCACTTGCTCTTCCGAGTGATGAGAGTGTGGAAGATTGTGCCAATAACAATCCTGATAATTCCGCATCGGGAACACGCAAAATGACTGGTAGTTTTTGATGATTCTGAATATTTGCAAGTGATCGCATTTTTCGAATTTCTTCAACAAGCATTTGCAGAAGTTCAAATGATTCTTCTACTTGCTTTTTCACATATTCTTGTTTGAATGCGGGATTAAGCGCATTACAAATCATGTCCGTGGATTTCTCCGTCGCCAATTCCTGCCACAATGTCTCGGAAATGAAAGGCATCACTGGATGAAGCAGTCGCATTGTTCCATCAAAAATACTCATGGCAAAATGCACCATGCGTGCTTTTGCTTCTGCATCTTCACTTGCATTGATTTGTGACTTAAGAATCTCTACATACCAATCGCAGAAATCTCTCCAGATGAATTCATGCAATGTTCGAGCATATTCGGTGATGCGATAATCATGCAAATGATCGGCAACCTGCTTGATTGTGGAATGATAACGAGAACGAATCCACAGATCCGCAGCGCTCATTTCATCTTCGGACAATGATGATTTCTCACCCGCGAATTGATTTTCCTCACGTTTCATCATCAGGAATCGTCCAGCATTCCAGATTTTGTTCGCAAAATTTCTTCCAAGTTCAACTTGGGGAACATCTTGTTCTTTCACTTCAAGTCGCACATCAGTTCCAAGTGGAGCCAGATAAACTATTGTGAAACGCAAGGCATCTGCGCCGTATTTGTCAATCACATTGAGCGGGTCCGGAGAATTGCCGAGAGATTTCGACATCTTTCTGCCTTTGCCATCACGAATGATGCTCGTGAAATACACATCTTGAAATGGAATCTTTCCCGTGAATTTCAGAGAGGCCATGATCATTCTGGCAACCCAGAAAAAGATGATGTCCGGGCCGGTCACAAGAAGATTCGAAGGAAGATAATACGACATATCCTCTGTTTGTTCATTTGTGCCATCGGCAAGCCATTGCATAGTGGTCATGGGCCAAAGCCATGAAGAAAACCACGTATCAAGCACATCGGGATCTTGAACAAGGTTTGCATCTGGGGGCAGTCCAAGTTTCTTGCGCGCTTCTACATCGGAAGCCGCTGCGGTAAAGGATCCATCTTCTGCATAATAGACAGGAATGCGATGTCCCCACCATAATTGCCGTGAAATACACCAATCTCGTATGCCGGTCATCCAATGTTCATAGGTTTTCACCCAATGATTTGGATAAAATGTAATTTCACCCTCAAGAACGGCTTTAAGAGCGGGCTCCGCAAGAGGTTTCATGTTCACGAACCATTGATCGCTGAGATATGGCTCAACAGGTTCGCCGCCGCGTTCTGAAAAACCGACATTATGCGTATAGTCTTCAACTTTTTCGATGAGATCAAGTTCTTTCAGGCGTTCCATTACCTTTTTGCGTGCATCGAAGCGATCCAGACCCTTAAATTCACCTGCCAATTCATTGAGTGTTGCATCCGCATTGATGGCATTTGGCATGGGAAGGGAATGTCTGATACCAACTTCAAAGTCATTCGGATCATGGGCAGGTGTGATCTTCACACATCCCGTACCGAATGTGGGATCGGCATAATCATCACCGATAATCGGTATTGCTTTTCCTGTGATCGGAACAATCACATTCGATCCGATCAGATGCTTATAGCGTTCATCATGTGGATTCACCGCCACCGCCACATCACCGAAAATGGTTTCGGGTCTAACAGTTGCAACATTCAGCCAGCCATTTCCTGATTCAAAATGATAGCGAAGCGTATAAATATGCTCTTTCACTTCACGGAATAATACTTCTTCATCACTCAAGGCAGATTGTGCCACGGGTGACCAATTGATGATGCGCTTCCCTCGATAGATCAATCCCTCGTCAAATAGTCTGATAAATGTCTCACGAACCGCATTGGAAGCCGATTCATCCATTGTAAAAAGCGTGCGATCCCAATCACAGGAAATACCAATCGAGCGTAATTGCTTTAAAATGATATCGCCATATTGATTGCGCCATTCCCATACCTTTTCCAGAAACTTCTCTCTGCCAAGATCATGTCTGGTGAGTTTTGATTCTCTTAATTGCTGTTCAACTTTGGTCTGTGTGGCTATTCCCGCATGATCCAAACCCGGAAACCAGCATGTTTCCATGCCTTCCATGCGATGTCTGCGGATATAGATATCCTGAATCGTATGATTGATCACATGTCCCATGGTGAGAACACCGGTCACATTCGGAGGAGGCATCAAGATGGAATACGGCTTCTTGTTTGCATCAGGTTTTGATGAAAAGAGTCCGGATTGAAGCCATCGTTCATAGGTACTTTGTTCTATCCACGAAGGATCATAAGATTTGGACAATTCGCTCATGGATGAAGTGATATTGGATGACTAAACAGAATTCATGTTGTGAGAGGCAAAAATACGAAATCTTTTGCTGTGAGTGGGGAGATAGCTTGATGCTTAATTCATTCAAATATTGCCTTATTCAAAAATATTTTTATGTTTGTACACCGTCTTGAGGGAAGCAGCACCCAAAAGACATAATCCAATCGATACTTTCAAACGAATTCTGAGACAGAATGACATCAAAGTCAAGGTCCCGTAGTGTCCGTAAATCAAGGGCACCCCGAAAGACCCGTTCGCTCGCGAGTAGAATTGCATGGGGCAGAATCTCTGCCATCGCAATTGTCCTCGGAGTGTTCGTCTCAATCGTCGTCGCCGACAAAATTCCGCTCATCGGTGCATCATGCAATCCTGAACCGGAACCTCCAAAACACACACAAAAAATTCGTGAGTTAACATCCGAAGACAGCACGCGATCAATCGTTGCATTCAGATCACAGATTCAATCATTGATCGATCAATCAGGGATTTCATCGAATGGAAAGTTGAGTATTCGCATTATGTCTGCACAGCAGAATGAAATCTTTTTTGAGAAGAATCCTGATCATTATCTCACACCTGCTTCAACAACAAAACTCTTTCCAACATTTGCTGCCTTTGCATTGCTCGGTGCAGATCACATGATCTCCACAAAAGTGTTCACTGATGCACCGATTGAGGATGGCATCGTGAAGGGTGACATTTATCTTAAAGGATTCGGAGATCCCACACTCACTGAACCGGACATTAAAGAACTTGTTTCTGCGATGGCCAAAAAAGGCATCAAAGGAATTGAAGGAAATGTATATGCCGATGCAACGTACTTCGATGACATAACTCAAAGACATATCTATAGCGGTGACAATGAAATCGTGGAAGCGCTTGCTCCCATCACTGCTTTGGGAATGAATCGAAATGGATTTGCTGTAGAAGTGCATGCAGGTGAAGTGTCCATCATTCCTCATTCTGATGCCGTGATAGTTTCAAAGTCGGGTCTATCCGCAAAAGAGTCTCCAACCCCAATCATCAAGCCAAATAAGTCCAAACAAACAGCACAAACAAAATCGAATAAGAAGTTAATGTCCGCGGCTAAAAAGTCTTCCGTAAAGAAGAGTGCAAGCAAGAAATCCATACCTGTAAAATCAAAGAAAAAAGGAAAGAAAAAGGCCGCTCTTGATCCGGAAATGCAAGAGATGATCAAATATGTCGGTGATGCACCGAAAGCACCACGATCAAAATACCGAAGAGTGAGAGTGAGTATTTCAACAAGCATGAATGCTTCCGGAATGCAAGTGGTATCAGTGAGTGGAAGAGGTTCCGCCACATCATATCTTACAATGAAATCTCCTGACTTATTCATTGCAGGAGCTTTGCGATATCAATTGCGAATGTCAGGAATTTCCGTTGACGGTAGCATTGCAAGAGGGATCACTCCAAATGATGCGGAATTGCTTGCTGAATTCAAACATCCATTAAGTTATCTGGTTGGACTCGTCAATAAAAACAGTGACAATTTTCTTGCTGAGCATGTGTATAAACTTGTAGGTGCATCTGCAGGTGGACAAAAAAACACGGGAAAAGTCGCAACTGAAACTGTCAAGAGAATACTCTCCAATCATGGCATACCGGTAGACGGTATTTGCATCTTTGATGGCAGTGGACTTTGCAGAAAGAATTTGTTTTCTGCATCAGTACAAACAATGCTGCTCAATCGAGCATTGAAATTGCCATTTGGACAAGATTTCAAAAATTCATTGTCAGTTGCCGGAGTAGATGGCACATTGATGAAAAGGATGCTTGGCACTTATGCTCAGAGCAATCTTCGGGCAAAGACCGGTACGCTTCGCAATACAAGCGCACTTTCCGGCTATGCATATACAAGGGATGGAGAGCAATTGATTTTCTCCATCATTTCAAATGGACCTTCGGTTGGAGAATACAAACAACTCGAAAATCGCATCGGCGAAGCAATTGCTAATTTCAGTTATGCTTCTTCGTTGAAAGGAACACAATGATACGTCAATCACTCTTTGCAGTCTTTTTTATCTGCTCCATGTGTGGATTATCATGCAGCAATCATCAATCGAGCAATGATGCAATATCTATGGTGAGAACAAATCTGTGTGGTGGTGCCGATAGATCAAACAATTTTATGTCTGTAGCTGAGCGATTCACTGCTGAAACTGCGATCTTCGAGCAATTCCCCGTGAGTGATTCATTGGGATTGTCATCACTCATGGCTATAGATGAAGTAAATGTTGCTTTTGCAACCGAAAGCGGTTTTGTGGGAGTTGGGAATTCATCGCTTGTGAAATGGACATTGAAAATCTCAACAGGAAAAGGATATGTGGCATCGGGAATGTGTCGTGACACTTCCGGGAATGTGTATTGCGTAAGCACAACCGGCTATATGATCAAAATTTCTCCGGATGGCATCATGCAATGGCGCAAGCGATTGCTTTCCGATCATGCAGGACCAATCATTTGGTTGGATTTGCTGTCCGTGAAAGATGGCATCGTAGCCTGTGGCGATACTTCATTGTTCAAAGTTGATTTTGCCGGTAACATCATGTGGAGACAAGATCGAGGATCAACTCCCGTGCGCACAATCAGTGCAGACAAGAATGGGAATTTATATGCTTCACATTCAATGAGAGAAATCGGTGGGACAGATACACTGCTTTGCTATAATCCGGAAGGCAGAGTTCGCTGGAAAGCAGTTTTGCCATTTGTACGGCTTACAACACAACCTCTTGTGAATAATGATCGCATTTTTGTCGGCGGCCAACGCATGGACAATGGAAGAAAAACTCCAGCATTATTCTGCTTTAAGGATGAAGGAACAAAATGCTGGGAAAAAGTACTCACAGAAACGCCGAGATTTCTTTCTTCCGATGAAGCTTCTTTATATATCGTTTCATCTGAACCACGCATCGCCGAAAAAGCGCGAACTTTGGTCATGGGATATACGCATGATGGCATCAAACGCTGGCATGTATATGTTTCTGCGCAAGCCGTTGCACCTGTGCTTGTGAGCAAATCCAATATCGGCTTGCTTGCCAAACATGAACAATCAGCCGCAGACTTTTTTCTCTTCGATAAAGAGGGTATTCTTGAATCACAATTTTCTTTTGCCGAAAAAGGAAATTCAGATCAGGCGGATTTTCTCCCCATACCAACCGTGTTGAATGGCTCCACGATTGCATTACCTTGCAAAAATAAATCGGGAGTTGTCGCTGTGCAGGAAAAACGAGGATTATTATTCTGATCGAGAAGGCATCACGCGTCGATACATCCATAGTAAAAACCACTGTGCGCCAAGTCTACCGAAACTCAGGCCGATTGCCGCAGCAATGATTCCCACCGGCTGAAAAAGGGTCACCGTCAAAAAGATCAATGCAATCATTCCGCCAACTTCAATCATCGTGGAATATGTGACTATTGCATTTCTGCGATTATTCATCATGATGGATCGCAAATACGCAAAACTGATCGCAAGAAAAGGAAGAATAACAACAATGCGTGCAGGGAGCACGGCAAATGAAGCCAATTCATCAGACAATCCATATAAACCAGATAATACCGGATGAATGAGTGGAGTAAACACAAGCAGAGAATAGATTCCTGATGTTGTGAGCCCTACCGTCACCCCGAATTTTCTCAATGGTTTGTTTTGCTCATTGCGTGGGCCAAGCAATGCCAGACCAACTTCTTGATATGCAAATCCCACACTTCTGAAGATGAACACAAATGATTCGATGATGGGAAGAACCGCAAGTGATTCCAATGACATCGGACTTCTGCCGATAAAAAATGTGATGATCGGCATCGATGCCATTCCGATGAGTGAAGTAAGGGCAAGCGGAGTATAATAAGAAATCATGTACTTGTTTGTGAGTGGAGCTTCAGTGAAATGCGATGGTTCATTTCGAATAGCAATGATTGTTTCATGAGCCATGATGCGCGTGGCTATTGATTCACAAATAACTCCCACAGTCAAAGCAATCCCACCAATATATGTTCCATGAAGAGTTGTATAATTCACCATGAACATGGCAGAAAGAAACATCGTGAGCAAACGAACCACGGTTCCGATCGCCACTTTGCGCGTTTGATGGGCTCGTATCAACAATCCTTGCCAAAATCTTCGAAAACCAATTGCTGCAGGCCATAGCACCATGGCAGCCAAGCATCCATACATCAATTCTCCCACCTCGGGACTGAGATTGAGCAAAGTGAATGCAATGAAGTTGAAAATGGGTGGAATGAGCGTCAAGAGCATACCCACAGTGACCATGATATTCAATTTGATGATAAATCCCCTGAGCGCATGATAACTCGCTGAATCTCTTACAAGTGCAATCGATGCACTCAACATCATGATGATGGGTGATTCGATGATCATGGCAATAGCTGTTGCGACACCATAAGCAGCCAGATTATGCTTTGGGTCATCCAAACGAGCAATCAATGATGTCAATAATGGTCCTTCTGCAGCCATCATAAGCCAAGTGGCCGAGAGTGGATACCAAAAGCGGAAAATCGCGCGTTGACTCAGTGGTTTTAGTAGTGACATGGGATTCTTAGGGGTTGATTGCCATAATGACAATCATTAAATATGCTGCAATGATGCAATGTTACGGTATTTATGCGAGAGCGTCCGCATAAAACCCTTTGCTTGGGACAAGCTCATGAAAAAATCGTAATTTTGTCACTGCATATACACTGAAGTTCACGATGTCAACACTGCTCTCCATCCAACATGTCATTAAGACATATCCCAATGGCCATACCGCCCTCAGGGATATCTCTTTTGATGTTCAAGAAGGAGAATTCATAGCCATCATTGGTTTGAGCGGTAGTGGTAAATCAACACTGCTTCGATGCATCAATCGAATGCATGAGTTGACATCCGGCAAGATTCTTTTTCGTGGAAAAGATGTCACAGGTTTGCAAAGCGAGGAATTGCGGAAACATCGCAAAGAATGCGGAATGATCTTTCAGCATTTCAATTTGGTGAAACGTCGTTCCGTGATGGATAATGTTCTGAGTGGTATGTTGGGAAGTGCATCCATTTGGCGTTCCATACTGGGTCAATTCACCGAAGAAGACAGAGCACGCGCATTAAGCAATTTGGAAATCGTCGGGATTGCTGAGAAAGCTCCCGTCAGAGCTGATGCCCTCAGCGGTGGTCAACAACAACGTGTGGCGATTGCTCGTGCACTTATGCAGGATCCTTCCATCATTTTGGCCGATGAACCGGTGGCAAGTTTGGATCCGGCAACATCACACTCAGTGATGAATTATCTTGAAGCAATCAATAGGAAACTCGGCAAAACTGTATTGTGTAATTTGCATTTCATGAGCTTGGTCAGAAGATATGCCACAAGAGCCATCGCACTCAAAGACGGCATCATTGTATTTGATGGAGATCCTCAAGAGATAACCGATGCACGCTTCAAGGAAATCTACGGTGAAGATGCCGTGGAAGTTGAAATTCGATAAACACTAGAGAGATATCCTATGTCTTGGTTTTTGCGTTCCAAGAAAAATATTGAACAATCCGAACAGAGAGACATGCCGGATGGCTTGTTTGTGAAATGTCCTTCCTGCAATGACATGATCTATCGCAAGCAATTCGAAGAACAATTCTTTACTTGTAATAAATGTGATCATCATTTTCGCATAACGGTGAAGGAATATGTTGATATTCTGTTCGATCCTGAAAGCTTTGTGGAAACGGATATCAATGTAACCTCAACCGATCCATTGAAATTTGTTGATACCAAGCCATATGTTGATAGACTCCGTGATGCAAAGAAACGTTCGGAATTGCATGATGCTTTGACAATCGGTCATGGAATGATTCATGGTCGCCCGATTTCATTTGCCTGCATGAATTTTGGTTTTGTCGGTGGTAGCATGGGTTCTGTTGTGGGTGAGAAATTTTATCGCGCAGCAAAACGAGCAATCAAAGAACGCATGCCTCTGATCGTGATTTCAACTTCCGGTGGAGCTCGGATGCAGGAAGCTGCATTATCTCTCATGCAAATGGCAAAAACAAGTGCTGTCTTGAGTGAACTTGCCGAACAAAAATTACCATTCATTTCTGTGATCACCGATCCAACCACGGGTGGCGTGAGTGCTTCTTATGCCATGCTTGGAGATCTTATCATCGCGGAACCAAAAGCACTCATCGGTTTTGCCGGACCTCGCGTTGTGGAACAAACCATTCGTAAAAAACTACCTGAAGGTTTTCAGCGCTCAGAGTTTCTGCTCGAGCATGGATTTCTGGACATGATCGTTCATCGCAAAGACATGCGCGATACATTGCATGCCGTCTTGAGTATGCTGCTTGATAAATAATCCACATGATGTGGATATCAACTTAACATGATTTCAAGCGGTTCTTAAGTGGTTATTCACAGAATCTTCCACATTCGGTCTTTCTTGTTATGGGCATTTTCATTGCCACATTCATCATTCTTTTCTGGCTGTGTCATTGCGCATATATGCTCGTGATGCTCGAATGGAATCCTTTTTCTGTGTGGATGTGGCTTCATGTTGCTTTGCAGACTTATCTCAGCGTGGGGCTCTTCATCACCGCTCATGATGCAATGCATGGAACGGTTTCTGCACATAAGCGTATGAACAATATATTGGGGTGGATTGCTTGTTTTTTGTTTGCGGGCATGAGTTATAAGCGACTCATCAACAATCACATGGCGCATCATACCTATCCCGGAACGGAACAAGATCCCGATTATGACATGTCTCAAAACTATGTGAAATGGTTTTCACGTTTCATGATTCGATATACGACAATTCCGCAACTCATCGTGATGGGTGGATTATTCAATCTCTTGAAATTCATCTCTCCGGAAATCAATATTTGGATATTCTGGGTGCTCCCTTCAATGCTTGGCGCATTGCAATTATTCACATTCGGTACATATATTCCGCATCGCACTCCTCATACGCATGAGATGGAACCGCATAATGCGAGAACACTCAAAAAAAATCATCTCTATGCCATGCTCACATGCTATTTCTTTGGGTATCATCATGAGCATCATGCATCACCGCGCACTCCTTGGTGGAAACTTTATTCACTGAAATGATCACAGTGTTTGAAGATGTGACTTCGCCTGAGCTAGAATTTCTTCCTTGTTTTGCATTTTGTCCCAAACTGCATACATCATGCCGATACGATTATTTCCTCCGAGCAGGTGTCGATTGCGATGATAGAAATGCCAGTATAAACTATTGAATGGGCATGCATCCACACCTACTTTCTTCTTGGGATCAAATGAACAACTCTTGCAATAGTCGCTCATGGAATTGATATACGATGCACTTGAAACATAGGGTTTTGTCCCAACTATGCCACCATCTGCGAATTGACTCATCCCACGTGTATTCGGCATTTCCACCCATTCAATTGCATCCATATAGATTCCCAAATACCATTCATCCACGGCATCGGGATTGATGCCCGCAAGCAATGCATAATTGCCGGTGATCATGAGCCTTTGAATATGATGGGCATAGGCATGGTCGAGCGATTGCTTGATGGTCATGGAAAGACAATGCATCGGGGTATCACCGGTCCAGAACCATTCCGGCAATTGACGAGTATGATTGAATGCATTCAACGTGGCATAATGTGGCATATACTCGCGATAGATTCCTCGCATATACTCTCGCCAGCCAAGAATCTGGCGTACATATCCTTCAACTTGCTCGATTGATATCAATTCGGGATTCTTATTCATTGCATCTATCGCCGAAGTGATCACTTCCATCGGATGCAACATTTTTGTATTGAGAGAAAAGGAAATTCTGGAATGGAAAAGCGACCAAGAACGATTGGTCATTGCATCCTGATAACGTCCGAAATTCTCAAGTAAATGCTCATTGAAGAAATGCATCAATCTCAGCGATTCCTCGCGATTTTTTGGCCATGGAAAATGCTTGGGGTCAACACTGCCGATTGTCTGAATACCCATGCGATTGAGCATGGAAGCAAGTTCGGTGACATCATGATCAAAGCACATCGGCTCAGGAATGACTATTGTTTTGGGGATTGATTTACGATTGTCTTTGTCAAAATTCCATGCACCACCAATAGGTTCATTCCCATCCATCAATATCCCATGATGTTTTCTCATGAATCTGTAAAAGTTCTCCATGATGCGCGTTTTCTTTCCCTTGAATACTTTACCCCAAATCTCATCATCACTTAAAAAGTGTTCGCTGCTTTGGCATGTAGAAGGAATGACAAGTGAAGCACACATATTGCGCAATTCTTCTTGCAATCTCCATTCATCTGGTTCTTGATATGCAAATGCAGATGCTTTATGCAATGTGATATGTCGTATGCATTCCGCTGAAATAGATCCCTGATTATGCGCATCATCCAATGTCACATAGATGATGCGATGTCCGGCTTTTTCCAATTCCTCGGCGAATGCACGCATGGCATGAAAAAAGCCAAGTATTTTTTGAATATGATGTCGGACATAACTCGCTTCGCTTTGAACTTCCGCCATAAGATACACTACATCATCACGCACTTCTTTGAACCATGAGTGATAATGTGATAATTGATCGCCGAGGATGAGTCGGAGAATCGGTGTTTCAGGACTTGGAGGATTGGAATGCATGCACCATCCGTACTTTCATGGAACGTGGAGTGATTGAACCGGATATCAACATGAGTCGATTGATGAGGCCATGAATCGCCAATGATGTTCTTTTCATCATTGCTTTATAGGCATGCTCTGCAACTATCTTGGAAGATGGTACAGGGAGAAGTTTGAACAATGTGGCATTATGCATTCCTGCTCTTTCTTGGAAATTGGAATGTGTGGGTCCCGGACAATGTGCCGTTACGCTCACGCCATGATTGCGCAATTCAAAATTGAGTGCTTCGGAAAAGCTAACCACAAATGCTTTGGTGGCATAATATACTGCCATAAGCGGACCCGAGTAGAAAGCAGCCACCGATGCGATATTGAGAATTCTTCCTTTTGTGGAAATCAGATCATCCATGAAGAGTCGGGACAATGACATCAGCGATGAACAATTAAGTTCAATCATGCGATGGAGCGTGTCTTCTTCCATGTCTTTGAATTCACCCAATAATCCGAAGCCTGCATTATTGACAAGGCAGTCTATGGTAAGATTGCGCTCTTTGATTGCAGCATGCAAGCTAACTGCGGATCTTGAATCAGATAGATCGCATGGAATCACATGTACTTCAATAGCATGGCTTGCCTTCAATGTTTCTGCGAGTTCTTCCAAGGCAAGAACATTTCTTGCTGAGAGAATCAAATGATGTCCTTCACGGGCCATGATATGAGCAAGTTCCAAACCGATTCCGGAAGATGCTCCGGTGATGAGTGCATAACGCATGATTATTGCTTGAGTCGTGAAGAAAATGCTTTTTTGAATTTGTCCACTTTAGGCTTGATCACAAATGCACAATAGGGTTGATCACCATTTTGATTGAAATAATTCTGATGATAGTCTTCAGCAGGATAGAAAGTGGATGCTTTTTCCAATGTAGTCACTATAGGATCGGAGAATGCACCTGATTTGTCAATTTCTTGCTTATAATATTCAGCTTCTTTCTTTTGCTCATCTGAATAATAAAAAATGGCCGAACGATATTGCGTTCCAATATCATTGCCCTGTCTATTCAGTGTGGTGGGATCATGAGTTTGCCAGAATACTTCAAGCATATCTTTGAATGTGAGAATGCGAGAATCATAGATGATGCGACACACCTCGGCATGACCCGTCATACCCGAACATACTTCTTTATAGGTTGGGTCTTGTGTATCACCACCCATATATCCGCTTTCGACTGAATATACACCTTTCAAATCTTGAAAGATTGCTTCCACGCACCAAAAACAACCGGCACCAAATGTTGCGACTGCAGTGGTATCTGTAAATTCCGGTTTGATTTCCATGTTTTCTATACTATTGATTTGTGTCTTGGTATGCTCTGCATTGCATGAGGCAAGAAGGCAAAAGAAGACGATTAACAATGTGGCCATGATGATTGTATTCCATACTTGAGATGCAATATGAAGATAAACACTCAATGTGCTTCTCTCGTTCCTTGGATTGAATCATGCCATCAAGCAAGATGATCATTTTTTCTTTCTTTGCTTTATCGCTTCAATGATGGCAGGCAAAATCGAGAGAAAAATAATGGCAAGAATCACGAGAGAAAAATTCTTTTTGACGATTTCTATCGTTCCAAAATAATATCCTGCCGTGATGAGAGAAACAATCCAGAGTATGCCACCTGCAATGCTATAGGACAAAAAAGTGACATATCGCATGGATCCTATTCCGGCCACAAATGGAGCGAATGTCCGTACGATTGGGATAAAACGAGCCATTACGATGGTCTTTGTGCCATATTCCGAATAGAAATTCTGGGTTTTTTCCAGATGAGATCGTTTGAAGATTTTTGAATCGGCATTTGAAAATGCTTTATTACCTATCGTTCTCCCCAATGCATAATTCACATTATCACCGGAAATGGCTGCAATCAAAAGGAGTGGAGCGATGATGAGTGGATTCAATGTGCCACCCGCACATAATGCGCCTATTGCAAACAGCAAAGAATCGCCGGGAAGAAAAGGTGTGACCACTAGTCCGGTTTCGCAAAAAACGATAAGCGTCAAGATGGCATAAATCCACGTTCCATAATGATTGGAAAGATCGGCCAAGTGTTTGTCGAGATGAAGGAAGATATCTATGAGAGAGGCAAAATCCATGACTTTCTATGCTGATTGAAAAATGTCCACCAATGTCACGCCAAATGAAAGCGTTGTAAGATGGGTGAGTGAATATTGTGTGATTGTTTCTATGCGATCATGTTCGGCTACAAATAATCCGCCGGGCTTCAATGCTTTATTCTTGATGATTGCATCAGTCACCGGGTTCAATAGTCGAGCGGCATATGGCGGATCACAAAAAATGCAGTTCCATTGCTTGGGCATATCATCGGGATATTTCTCCGAAGTGATTCCTTGCAAAAAAGCAATTGCATCAGAAACTGCTATGGGAGATTCTTCCTTGCTGACGCCACATTTTTCGATTGTCTTTCGAATGGCTTCTGCCACCAGAGCATTTTTCTCCACAAAGATGCATCGCTGTGCGCCTCTGCTGATGGCTTCAAGACCAAGCGCGCCTGTTCCGGCACAAATATCCAACACTTCCACATTTGGTGATGCAAAGTCAATATGATGAGACAATGCATTGAAGATTGCTTGCCTCATGCGATCGGTTGTTGGGCGAACACCGTCATATTGGACGGGTCCGATGCTTGTTCCTTTCAATCGACCGCTCGTGATCTGCATGATTATTCGCGTGTGAGTTTTTTATATTTCAAGCGATGTGGTTGATCTGCCGATGTGCCTAGTCTTTCATGAAGATTTTCTTCATATTCCGAATAATTTCCATCGAACCAAATCACATTGCTATCGCCTTCGAATGCGAGAATATGGGTTGCAACGCGGTCGAGGAACCAACGATCGTGAGAGATCACCACTGCGCAACCTGCAAAATTCAGCAATGCTTCTTCAAGTGCTCGAAGCGTATTCACATCCAAATCATTCGTCGGCTCATCAAGCAAAAGAACATTTGCTCCTTCCTTGAGCATTTTTGCCAAATGCACGCGATTGCGTTCACCACCTGAAAGTACGCTACATTTTTTTTGTTGATCTGTACCACTGAAATTGAATCGAGAAACATAAGCACGTGAATTCATGTCTTTTGCTCCAAGACGTATGAGATCATCGCCACCGGAAATTTCTTCCCAGATGGTTTTATCATTGGAGAGCGGACGATTCTGATCCACATATCCGAGCTTTACGGTATCACCGATGGTGATTGTACCGGCATCGGGTTGTTCTTGCCCGGTGATCATCTTGAACAATGTGGATTTACCTGCACCATTTGCACCAATCACACCGATGATGCCACCGGGAGGAAGATCGAAATTGAGATGTTCAAACAGTAATTTGTCGCCAAAACCTTTTGCAACATCTTTTGCAACAATGACGGTGGTACCCAAGCGAGGTCCGGGAGGAATATAAATTTCCATGTCATCATTTCGTGCCTCCTGTTGTTCCTCCACCATGCGCTCATACGATGCAATACGTGCTTTGCTTTTTGCATGACGTCCTTTAGGATTCATGCGCACCCATTCCAATTCCTGTTGCATGATTTTCTGCTTTGCAGTGATTTGCTTTTCTTCAACGGCGAGTCGTTTTTGTTTTTGATCGAGCCATGAAGAGTAATTTCCTTCAAATGGAATTCCTTGACCGCGATCGAGTTCCAAAATCCAACCGGCTACATTATCTAGAAAATATCGATCGTGAGTCACAGCGATGACAGTACCGGGATATTTATGCAAATGAATCTCAAGCCAAGCCACAGTCTCGGCATCAAGATGATTCGTTGGTTCATCAAGAAGCAATACATCGGGTTGTTGCAGGAGCAATCTGCATAATGCAACGCGACGTTTTTCACCACCTGAAAGGACATTGATTTTTGTATCGCCGGGTGGGCATCGCAATGCATCCATTGCAAGCTCAAGGCGTGAATCAAGATCCCATGCATTCGCATGATCAATCTGTTCCTGCAATTTCGCCTGCTTTGTCATGAGTGCATCGAAATCCGCATCGGGGTCTGCAAATTGCGCAGAGATTGCTTCATATTCTTTAAGAAGATTCACTGTTTCCTGCACGCCTTCTTCCACTATGTCTTTCACGGTTTTTTCAGGATCCATTTCCGGTTCCTGAGGAAGATAACCGAATGTGACATCTTTATTGCTGGTGATTTGGCCTAGATAATCTTGATCCAAACCTGCTATGATTTTCAGAAGTGATGATTTTCCGGCACCGTTCAGACCTAGGACTCCGATCTTTGCGCCATAATAAAAGGATAGATAAATGTCTTTAAGTACGGTTTTGCTTGGTTTATACACCTTGCTGACACCGATCATCGAGAAAATGATTTTATTATCAATCATGGATAGTATTTATCCGATATGTATGGAAATATATGCCCAAAAATACGGTTTTCCTGCTAACCCATTAGCATGCACATCGAAGGTTTATACCGTATAATCGGCGGTCAGCCAATGATTGTCCTATTTGGCTTGATCAGGTGATCATTGCTATGCCGGAGCTTGTCCCGATTCTTGTGGCTCCTGCCTGTATCATGGAGAGTGCTTGTTCAAGTGTTCTTATGCCCCCGGATGCTTTCACATGAATGTCTTTATCGACATATTGCTTTAGCAGCATGACGTCCTCGATGGTTGCCCCACCATTTGCAAATCCTGTGGATGTTTTGATGAAATCTGCTCCTGCATCGGAGACGATTTCACATGCACTGATTTTTTGCTCTTGTGTCAAGACAGATGTTTCGATGATTGCTTTCACAACGGCACCGGATTGATGCGCTGTATCTGCAACGGAGCGAATATCATTCCATACGATGTCTTTGTCGCCATCAATCAATGCGCCAACTTGTATTACCATGTCAATCTCATGTGCTCCATCATGTATTGCCTGCATGGTTTCCGCAATCTTCACTCCTGTTCTATGCATGCCATGGGGGAAACCTACAACAGTGCAAATGCGCGTTTGTGTGCCATGTAATATGCTCGAACACATGCCCACATAAAATGGGTGTACGCAAACTGATGCGAATGAATATTCGATTGCTTCAGCACACAATTGCTCAATGTCTTTGCGAATTGCAGTATTCTTGAGCAATGTATGATCAATCATGCGTGCCAATTGTGCTTTCGTGATGCTCATGAGATTGATGCCTTGAGTGGATAGAGCGTGATTATGCTCGGACTTGCATCGCTCATGAGTGGAGCAATGCCAAATTGCAATAGATATATCCCATCATCCACATCATCCGGAATTGCTAACATCTCGGTGATTGTGGCTTGTGTTCTCGGCTTATCGGGATAATTCCAAAATGCATGATGCGCAGCCAATTTCCCATCATCCTCTTCGGGATCAACCGATGGAAGATCGGTCAAGAGATGCCTGACTCCTATTTCTGCAAGCCATGCCAATCCGGCCGGTTCAAATGCAGGCGCATGCATCCCGGACCACATCTTCTTTTCTGATATGCTTTGTGTTCTGAAGAGAACGGCTTCAGGCCTTGCATGTCCAAGTGCATCCATGATTGACTTTTTGGAGATCATCATTGAATCTTCGATCATGATTGGTTCAATGGTGCAAAGTTGAGCCATGAAGAACCATCGTTCAAAGATGGTTGCGATAGGATATTCTTCTGTGGAGATATGCCAGATGCTTTCTGTATGCGTTCCATTGCCATGTGGTGCAAGATGAAGTATTGCGCAATTGACAGGTCCGCCTTGAAGGGTTGAACCGATGAAGTCACCACTCTTGAATGGCATGAACTCAGGATGGGGTAGATGAAATGCATTGGGATTGTTTGAGCCATGTTGCAATGGAAATGAGCAATTGATCCCCCTCATGAAATCCCATTCCATGTCTTTTCCGTCAATCATTATGATTGCTTTGTGATTCATGCCTATTGAATGAGTCCGATACCGGCCACAATAAAAAGAACAATACCAAGTATGATGCGATATATGATGAATGCACCCGTCGATCTCGTTCTCAGATAGGTGAGAAGAAATGCGATTGCGGCATAACCACTGATGCCTGAAACGAGTGTTGCAATGCCAAGTGAAATCATGTTTTGCTCTGTCAACATCGGAATCACTTTCACCAATTCGAGCAATCCACTTCCCAGAATCGCAGGTATGCTCAGTAAAAATGAAAATCGAGCAGCTGCCTCGCGATCGAATCCAAGAAAGAGTCCGGCGGTTATCGTTGCACCTGATCGAGAAGTACCGGGAATCAATGCCATTGCCTGAGCAATGCCAATGATCATGGCATCTTTGAGTTTTACATCTTTCATTGATTTATTGTATTGAGCCATTTTTTCTGCTAGCGCCATCACAAGAGCAACGATGATTAGCATGGAGCCGATGAGAAAAAGATTTTTGGTGAGATCGCCCTCGATATATTTCTTGAGTATCAATCCAAAAAACACGATGGGGAATGAACCAAACATCACAAGCCAAGCCAAGCGTGCATCGAATGATTGTTCTTTGACGGGAAGTCTGTTCGCATGTAGATTTTCTGTGATGAATGCTTTCGTCATGGACAGAATGTCATGCCGAAAATAGAGGAGCACCGCAACCAATGTACCCAATTGCATCACTGCCACTTGGGCTGTCCATTGTTCCCCCGAGAGAACAACGTCCAATATCTTTCCCACTATGGTAAGGTGTGCAGTGCTGCTTACAGGAAGAAATTCTGTAAGACCCTGTACTATGCCGAGAAGTATTGCATCTAATGTATTCATGATCAACTAAACACTACGACGGCATTTGTTTTTTCAGAAGCCAATCGAAGTGCGCTTTGTGCATTGCGAGACAATGTATCCGCTTTGTCATAAGGACTTGCTTGTGCCAAGCCGATTGAAATCGTCACTGTCAACCGTTTTCCTTCAATGTCTGCAATCGCACTTGCAATGTCTTTTCTCACACGCTCACCCCACATATGCGCTTTATCAATGGGCAAGCCGGGAAGCAAAATGGCAATGGTTGCATCATCGATTTCTCCGATGATGTCGAAGTCCTTGACATTCCCTTTGATTTTCTTGAGCACATGCAAAAGCAATGCTTCTTTCATGCCTTCAGAATGTTCAAAGGAATCATAACGATCCATGGACAATAATGCGAGCGACAAAGGATATCCGTATTCTTTTGTTTTTGCTGTTTCTTCTTGCACTCTTTGCATGAATGCTGTTTCATTGAAAATTCCACGCGTTTCATCAAGCAATGCAGTGGATCTGAACATTTCATGAAAACGCAATTGCTCAATGATGGTTCCTGTTTGTTCGGCTAACATTTGCAGGATGATCAAATCTTGCTGTGGAATCAGGCCTTGCTGTTGCTCGATGAACAATGCACCATAATTGTGGGATTGAGAACGTAAAGGCAGTGCAGCGAAAAATCCGCTTTGCAAAGGTATTTCGCCCGGACTGATTCTCATGATGGTTTCATCCAAGTCGGAAACAACGGTGGATTGCCCCGTGAGAATGGTTTGACCAATCAATGATAATTCAAGATCGATATGCGAACCGAGCATTGAATCACCCTCGGGATTTCTGTAATACACTTGGAAGACTGTCCACATGCCTTGATCATAATCAAACATTCCAATACCCATCTTCGAGAAGTCGACAACTTCACTCGCGGCTTCAAGCAAAGCCGAGCATAAATCTGCCATGCCATTTCCGGATGATGAGATGATGGATCTGAATCGTGTAATTGCATCAAGAGCGCGACTGGATTGCAGAAGATCATATTTTCCGGTATAGCTTTGAACAAGACCCGAAATCAGTTTGGTGAAATGACCTAAGAATCCCACGCTGAGTGCATCATAAGCATCTTGCTGATCGGAATCGGCAAACAATACGCCAATCACTATGCCATTGAAATAGACCGGAACACCGATAAAGGATAATGTCTTTGCATGTGCTGTATAATAGTTCAGCAAATCAAGTTCGGATGAAGGATGAATGTCTGTCAATATCTCTGGCTTGCCAGACATCGCTATTTGTGTGATGACATCATTTCCGAATGGTAATTTTCTTTGTGATGTGAATGTACCCATCACTTCTGAGACATATGATTCAATCACCAATTGCTGCTTTTCATGATTGATCCATGCATAACCTGCGGTTCTTGCATCAATCACTGAGCGAATTGCCATCAATACTCTTGCAAGCAAATGATCAAACTCTTTTCTCGGCTCGGTGGGAATGGCAATCTCTTCTTCCATGAAATCCTGAAGAGACACATCGAGAATTGCTCTGCGATGACTTGTCTCCGGAACTTCTTCCTCGATGGGATATGATTCTTCTGAAAATTCTTCTGTTTGATGTTCAGTGAGAAACTCTTCATCATTCCCCGCGAACATGTCAAGCGTTTCCGGCTCTGTTTCATGTTCTTGTATCGGCATGATCCCCGCAGGTGACTCAGTCTCTGTCCGCAAGAAACGAATGCCCTCGGTGAAATCTTCCGATTCAATGATTTGCTCTTGTGTGAGAGGCTCATTGGGAATGACAGGAGGTGCTTTGACCGATGCTTTTAATGTGATGGGTTCTTCTTCAGGGATATCGGAAAATTCCGGTTGCTTATCGAATAATCTGGATTGTACAGCCGGCAATGGTTTCTTTCTCTTCTTTTCCATCTCTGCCGTGCGGGTATCATCAAATGTCCCTTCAAATCCATCAAAAACCATTCTCTTTCCACCCTGACCGGGTATGACAGTCACACGAAACTCAGGAGGAATGGAAGAACTTACGCGATGAGAATCAAAGGAATCACTGAGTTTTTGTGAGACGATCATATAATGACCAACACCACCAAGAATTGCCACACAGGCACCGATGAGACGAATGGGTACTTCATCGATAAAAATAGCGATGAGTAAGCCGAGAATCACGGCTGCAAATGAAAATACCTCGGTCGTGCTCGCAGGAACAAGGATTTTCTTGAGCGAAAAGGTACGCTTATACATAATATCGTTATGCTGTAACGATTGGAGAGGGTAATTGCTGCACTGCAAATCTAATCAAAATGCCCTTTATTGAAGGAAAAAAAATCATGGTAGAAAAGATTACTCGAAAATTTCAGAAATTGTCCTCTGATTGATCATGAAAGGGTCTGAGAAATTGAGTGGATCAATGATCGCTCAATCCTTCACTTTGTTCTTCTGAGAATAATGAATTCCTATACACTCGGCATAACCGGTTCTTGGTGGATTTTCGCGATATGCGCATTGGCGGGTATTGCCTTGTCATGGTGGTCATATCAAGTGACGAATCCTCCTTTAACCGCTTTGAGAAGATTCTTGCTTGGTTCATTGCGAGCTCTTGCACTCACCCTTTTGCTTTTTGCTTTATTTGAACCCGTATTGTCGATGATACGTGCTTCTCTTGCAGATCCACGCTTGGCAATCGTGATTGATAAATCACTCTCTATGAGTTTGAAAGACGGTAGAATAGATAGAGCAAAAGCTCTTAAACAAGCCATTGCTTCCTCCAATATCGGCTCCATGAATGAAGATGATATTGAGATAATTGTCTTCGGCGAAGATGCAAAGGGGAATATTCCATCGCTTGCCAGGGCGGATTCCATCCCGGCCACAGGACTCTATACCAATATCACGAAGGCATTAAAAGTCTTGACCGATGCGGATGAATCGGATGCGGTGCAAGCGGCTATCCTCTTCACGGATGGCGCTGTGAATGCAGGCGCGAATCCGCTTTATGAGGCGGAGTTATTTGGCAGACCGGTCTATGCCGTCGGGATTGGAGATTCACTTGATCCAAGAGATGCTTCGATTCAATCCATCCTTGTGAATGAAATTGTCTATGCCGGAACCAAAGTGCCTGTATCGGTGACAGTCCGCGCAACGGGGTTCCCGGAATCTTCCAATGCCACTATTGCGGTCTATGATAATGGTTCGCTGATAGGGAAGGAGTCAATTTCTTTGCAATCAGGACTCTCCACCTATTCTGTCTCGGTACAATTTGTTCCTTCACAACCGGGCATTCACAAAATCACTGCAAGAGTCTCAACAGCCGGGAATGAATTAACGCTCAAGAACAATGAAATGTCCGAATTCATGAAGGTATTGAAGCAAAAAAGGATTATTTCTGTTTTTGCGGGTTCTCCTTCTCCTGATTTGACATTTGTGAAAAGCGTACTCGAACGCATCCCCGAATCAAAGATTGTCATACATGTACAAAAACAGGGAAGTGAGTTTTATCCTCCTGCTCCTACTGCTCAATCACTCTCAGAAGCTGAATCAATCGTGATGATTGGATTTCCTATTGCCTCTACTCCTGCATCATTGATGCAATTGATAAAAAAAGAAGCGGAGAATGACAAACCATTGATGTTCATTGCTTCTCAACAAGTTGATTATCAGCGGCTGAGCCTCTTGGAGCCATATCTTCCTTTCTCTGTGACATCCACATCACAACAGGAATTTCTGGCAATGCCGAATGTGCAGGAAGGTGGTGAATCAAGCCCAGTCATGCGCATTCTTGGTGATGGACGCGATGCTGAACGCTGGAATTCACTTCCACCGATTTACAAAACAGAAACCTTCGTTGATGTGAAACCGGAATCAGAAATTCTTGCAACGATTCGGATCGGATCTGCCCCCGTTCAAGAACCCTTGATCATGACACGTACATTTGGGGGTAAGCGCTCACTCGCTGTTTTGGGTTATGGTCTTTATCGCTGGAAATTGATGGGTATGGCACCGGATATCGCACGTGGCGCAAATGACATGCCCGATATTTTGTCTGCATTCATTGATCAAAGTATTCAATGGATCGGTGCATCGGAGAAAGAACAACTCGTGAAAATTCGCTCATCACGGAAATTTTATATCGGTGGTGAAAAAGTGGAATTGATAGGTCAGGTCTATGATGCATCACTTGATCCCATTGATGATGCGATTGTTTCTGTGATGCTCACCGGACCCAATACCAAGCGGGACATTCGCCTTGCGAATATGGGTGCGGGAAGATATGTGGCAAGCGTTTCAGGATTGCCCGCAGGTGATTATTTTTATCAGGGTTCAGCCACGAAAGGTTCGATATTGGGAAAAGATGATGGTCGCTTTGTGGTGGGAACTGAATCTGCCGAATATCTGAATCTGAAAATGAATGCACCATTATTGCGGTCAATCACGGAAATCACGGGTGGTCGATTTTATACTCCGAATACCGTCTCAACTTTTCTTGATGATCTGAAAAAACATCCACGATTCACCCAAATGTCAATCGTGAAGGAAACCGAACTTGCTTTGTGGAATAATGTATGGCTGCTCATGATAGCAATCTCTGCATTTGCAATCGAGTGGTTTTTCAGAAAGCGCAGTGGATTGGTTTAATGTGATTTCACCCAGGATAGAATCTCATCAAGTACATCTGCCTCGGGCCAATGACCTCCCTCAAATGATATCATGCTATAATTCACCTCGGCCTCTTTAAGTGCATCGGCAAATTGTTGTGCAATGGCATATGGAACCGTTGCATCTTTCTTGCCATGAACTATCAAGATGTCTCGATTGAATGCCTTCACATTCTTGAGGTGCTCAATCACCTTGCCGGATGGATATTGACTGCCACACATGGTGATTGCTGATGAAAATGTTTCGGGATAACGGGAGAGCAATACCGTTGAGAAAAATCCGCCTTGTGAAAATCCCATGATCAATGCGGGTTTTTCTGCTATGGGAAGTGTGGATTGTGCATGTGCAATGATGGAATGATACCATGCAGCGGTATGATTGATCACCTCATCATCGAGTGAATCAGGAATGCGATGATCTTCGCCTCTGCCTGAAAATTTCATTGTGCCGGCATGCAATGATTCATTGAATTTCAAATAGGGCGCTTCGGGAGCGATGATGATATGCGAAGAAAGATCAAAGGACATTGCCCAATCAAGCATGAATGCAGGGTCTAAACCATTTCCATGCAAGAGAAGAATCAGTGAATATCGTCGAGTGGTATCATATCCTTTCGGAAATAATATCCTATATCGACCAATCCTGTTTTGCTCTGCAAATGCAAATGGAAATCGTCTTGACGGAGCTTGATTATGAGCAGATTGCAAGAATGCAATCCATGGGTCATCATTTCCTGCGAATATCGTGGACATCGATTTTGCGAGTGTAGCATGTTTCGACACCATTTTTTGCAGTATGGTATCGGCTTCAAACAGATATATGTCATCAAAGCCAAGCTGCACCGTTAACATCATTGCTTGCAATGCCTTCTGCGGATTATTCATGCGTGCATGGCATAAAGCCAAAAATGCATGACATGTGGCATCACGTGGCACAGCTTTCGACCATTGTTCAAAATGCATGATGGCTTCAGCATAAGAAGCACCCAGCATCGCATCGCGTCCTTTCTGAAAAGCACTGCGAAGATCTTGTGAATGCAAGGGAGAACAATTGAAGAGGAGGTACAATAGGATGGAAAAGGCAAATGAAAAAACCCGCATAGTGCGGGTTTGACCATAGGGTGCCCGGAACAGGACTTGAACCTGCACATCCTTAAGAATACTACAACCTGAATATAGCGCGTCTGCCAATTTCGCCATCCGGGCAACTGAATTGTGATGCGAATTTACGAAAAAATACCATTTTTGTCCTCGGGTTATTGTGTCTTCACTTCAAAACGATCTGAGTTTCATCGTGCAAAGCATCATCGCATTCATCGTGTTCATATCCATGATCATCCCTTTTTCAGGGAGCATGATGATGTTGCATTATGAGAAAGGTCGGGCAAAAAGGCATATGTTGGAAATGATCGCAAAGAAAAAAGCCGGTGAAATGATCACATTGACATTCACCACTATTGAATATGCATCATTGAAATGGGAACATGATCATGAATTCGAATTTAAAGGCGAGATGTATGATATTATCGAACAAGAGTTGAAGGGTGATGTCATCATCCTTCATTGCATTCATGACAAAAAAGAAACTTCAATCAATAAAGCAATTGTGAAATTCATTGCGGGATTTTTCAATGCCAATCCGCTTCATGATCAGCAATTGATTGCATTCACTGATTTTGCAAAACAGCTCGCCCCAATCATCAATATCACACCGCATATCATGTCCACATGCAGAATGTTGATACATGAAGATGAAATTTGTCAAAATCTTCTGTTTCCCTCCACCGATCCAATCATTCCTCCGCCAAAACGCTCCTGATGCACATATCCATGAAGCAAGTCGCTCATGGGCTTTTGTATCATTTATTGGAGTATTTCATGAATACTGCTTATCGTATTCTAATATGTCTGATTGCATCATGCTGTATTGCGGATGCCTTGAATGCTCAATCATTGAAGGAGAAAAAAAACGATTCGACGAAAGTCACATTGAAAGACATTACCGTCTCCGCACTTCGTCAACCCGAAAAGAATTTGGAAGTTCCACTTGCAGTCACCGTGCTTAGTCTTCGTGATATTCAACTTAAACGCGGCTATGGCATTGATGATATATTGCAGACGGTGCCGGGGGTCCTCGTGCAAAATAGATCGGGCAATCAAGACTTACGCATCACCATTCGTGGATTCGGCGCTCGTGGCGCGGGAGAGCGTTCCAATGCAGGAACATCTCGAGGAATTCGCGTTTTAGTGGACGGAATTCCTGAAACAGAACCGGACGGAAGAACAGCTCTTGACATGATCAATCCTTTATCAATTCAATCTGCTGAAATTCTTCGATCAAATAGTTCGGCATTGTTCGGCAATGCATCGGGAGGAGTGATTAGTTTTTCAACGATACCTAAAGAACCTGATACCAAGTTGACATTTCAATCGCAGATTGGAAGTTATGGTTTGCAACAATACACTCTGCAAGCACAAGGCATGACGGATCTCGGTTTGCTCTATGCAACAATCGGGAAAAGCACATTTGACGGGTGGAGAGCGCAATCGCAAAGTGATGCATTGCAAATAAGTGCTGGTTTGGTGCATCAATCATCTGCAAGAACGAAAGTGGGTGTGCATCTGCTCGCCGGGAATGTGAATTATCAGATACCCGGTCCATTGAATCTCACTCAATATCAACAAGATCCATCAATGAGTGCTGATACTTCAACATTCAATCCGACTTTCATTCAAAGAAATGAACGAAGAAACAATACCTCCGGAAGAATCGGCATCACGGTTGATCATGCTTTGACAGAAACGCTCTCTCTGAGTGCAATGACATATCTTCAAAGTAAATTTCTTCAACGATCAGAACGCAATACATTCAGAGATTTCACCCGCTATCATATGGGCGGGAATTTCATCATGAAATCATCCAATCAACTCTCGTCTTCCTTGAGTAGTATGTTCTTGATCGGCATGGATTATCAATATCAAGATGGAGCCATTTTGTTCTATAATATGATCAATGGCAATCGAGGAAATACCCTTCTCACCAATAAAAGGGAAGGCGCACAGAATTTGGGATTCTTTCTTCAAGAAGAGTTGATGCTTGACGATGAGTTTTCATTGATTGTAGGAGGTAGATATGATAAGATTTCGTATTTCAATGAAATATATATTGATGGTGGACAATCCGTGTTTACTTCTCAGGATATGTCTTATGAACGTTTTACCCCAAAAGCTGGTATTACATGGCGCATGAACGAAGATATGTCACTTTATGCAAATGTCGGAGGAGGTATTGAAGTCCCTGCAGGAAATGAAACTGATCCTCCTGCATCACTCAGCTCATTCATTATAAATCCACTACTCAAGCCGATTGAATCAACATCATTCGAAATGGGATATAAATCTCAACTCTCCACAAATGCATGGCTTGGTTTGGGAGCTGCTGAATTGAAAACAGACATTGCACTCTATTCAATTTCAACAATCAATGATATCATCCCTTATGCCGGTGGAAGATTTTATTTCAGTGCCGGAAAAACTGAGAGGATGGGATTGGAGTTCAGTCATTCAATCAGATGGAATCATGGATTGTCTCTGAGTCTATCACTAACGGCAAGCAAGAATATGTATACTGAATATACAATCGATTCAATTGTTGATGGAGTAAATACGGGTGCATCATTTGTAGATTATGCAAACAAAGACATTGCAGGCATTCCTTCATTGTTCGGTTCGGCACAAGTGAAATATGCTCCTGAATTTCTTAAAGGATTGCAAATAGGTGTCGATTATCGCTATTGTGGACACTATTATGCAGATGATGTAAATACTTTGCATGTCGATCCATTTGCAATGGTTGATTGCTCCATTTCCTATGACATGAACATATCCGATGATATCAGTATGAGAGTATTCGGCAGAGTGATGAATCTCTTCGATGAAACCTATATGTCCGGTGTCTGGATCAACCCTGAAAGACCCAGGTTTGCAAGCCCCGCCTATATCGAACCAGGATTGCCGAGAAATATTGCAGCCGGTATTTCCCTCACTTGGAAATGATGATCAATCCCGTGCGGACTCTCCGCACGGGATGTTTTTTCAGTATCTTTGTCAAGTTTATTGTACACAATACCCTAATCTCCATTGAAATCTCTTCTCAAGAATATCTATAAACGCCTTCTGTATTATGGTTTTGATGCTCGCAGATTCCTCGAGGCTTTGTCACCAAACAAAACTTCTTGGTATGAACGAGATTTTTTGGAATTGAAAAAGCAAAAGGGGAGTGATCAAACATTTTCATTTGGAACGCCTTTTCCGATCTTGACCGATAAGGATGATCAGGGCGGTGTGATGAAAGGGCATTATTTTCATCAGGATCTTTTCATCGCTCGCAAGATTCATGAAGCAAATCCGCAGAAGCATGTCGACATAGGTTCACGAACAGATGGATTCATTGCGCATGTTGCATCATATCGACAGATTGAATTACTGGATATTCGGCCTATTGAAAGTGCTGTCAGGAATATCTCTTTTCGACAAGCAAATTTGATTGAATTACCCGAAGACCTGATCAATTATACGGATTCAATTTCTTCACTTCATGCGATCGAACATTTCGGACTGGGGCGATATGGTGATCCAATCGACTATTGGGGCTATCTGAAAGCATTGAAGAATATTGCGATGATGGTGAAGCAAGGTGGTACATGTTATTTCTCGGTTCCGATCGGACCACAAAGAATTGAATTCAATGCACATAGAGTATTCTCTATTTCATATCTGCTCTCTTTGTTTGAATCTGAATATTCCCTGAAATCATTTTCTTATGTGAATGATGATGGAGATTTCTTTGAAGATATTGCATTGACCGATGAATATATCGCCTCAAATTGCAATTGCACCTATGGTTGCGGAATCTTCATTCTCACCAAGAAATAAAAATCTTTGAGTGTTGCGGAATTATCAGTCTTAATGCACTAACCTATTCATGCACTATGCTTCCGATTTGTTGATGATGATCGTTCGTGCCTGTGAAAAGGAAATACGCTTTCCATAAGTGAGCATACCAACCGTGAACAATTTCGCTGATATCCATAGACATCCGAAAATTGATGCTATGAGCACGAGAACAGAAAGTACTATTTCGCTCCAATGCGGCATCAAAAGGGCTATGCGAGCGCTCATTACGGCAGGGGTCAAAAAGGGAATATAACTGCAGACTTTGGAAATCGTTCCACCCGGATTTTCAATGATCACGAACATCAAAATGAAGGGTACCGTTGCAAGCATCATGATATATCCTGTCATTGTCTGTGCTTCTTGTTCCGTTGTTGCAAGCGATCCTAAACCAATCATGATGGATGCAAACAAGAAATACCCAAGCATGGCATATAGGAATATCAAATGTATTGATGCAAAAACAGATACTTCCACCTGCGAAAATGTTGCGCCCAGCCAAGCAAAGATCAGCCAAAAAGATGCCTGAATCAATCCCAATCCACCAAGACCAAGCAATTTCCCAGTCATCAATTCCATCGGTGTAACTGATGAAAGAAGTATCTCGATGATGCGATTTGTTTTTTCATCGAGTAAACTTCGCACGAGCTGCTGTCCTGAAAAGCTTACCATAAGAAGAATGATGAAAATCGTTCCATATACACTAGCGAATTCAACAAGAAAAGACCCCGATTCAGAACTCCCGTCCTTCTGCACCTTGATTGTTGAAAGATCAATCCCTTTATTGATATCCTTAAATGCTGTTTTTTTCATGCCATAAAATGTCAACAGTGAATCTTGAATGATGGCATCAAATATTTCAGTTATTTCTTCAAGTTCTCTTGCATTTCCCACATGCTGACTATGATAGTCCATCTTTTTGGAAGAATACACATTCGATGGGATCACGATCATGCCTACATATTCTTCACGTAGCAATGCTTGCTGATATGTGGCAATATTCAATTGCTGTTTAGGATCTATGGCTTTGACTGTGAAATCAAATTTCTTTTCACCACCGGAATAGGTGATGGAATCAACCTTGGGTTTTGCCAATCTTCCGATGGATTGCTGTTTATCCAAGATGAGAATCTTTTTTGGTTCTTCGACTGAAACAGAAGTCAGTAGAATCGGAAGTACGCTGAATACTCCCATGATCACGGGACTGAGAATCATGGACAAAATAAAGGCCTTGGTTTTCACTTTTTGGATGAATTCCCACCAAGCCACTGTTGCAATGGATTTCCAATTCATGCTTGTACCACCTCTTCTCTTTCAATATGCTGACGGAAAATGCTAAGCAATGTCGGTTTATAAGGATTGATGCTGAGTATGTCGCCATAAGTCGATGCTTGGGAAACAATGTCTTGCATCGAACCATGTTGGCTTGGAATGATCCATTGCATGTCCGATACTTTATGAAATGTTTCCGGTAAAGCTTGTCCATGCAATGAGGAAAACTCAATGATGATATCCATAGATCCGGAACGGAGAATATCAGTCATGTTTCCGCTCAATGCGATTGTGCCTTTATTGAGCATGATCACTGTATCGCACAATACTTCTGCGATCGGCAATTGATGCGTACAGAAAAGTATTGTTTTACCTCTCTGCTTCAACTCCTGCACGATGTCTTTGAACAATTCCTGATTGAGTGGATCCAAACCTGAAAGTGGTTCATCGATGATGAGCAATTCGGGGTCATGCAAAACAGATGCAATGAATTGAATCTTTTGTTGATTTCCTTTTGAGAGTTCTTCAATCTTTTTGTG